>Ga0157374_10002466_pt1 | contig 15626 bp, 14 predicted proteins | sample M25metaG_FD_115308 | JGI IMG/M metagenome (GOLD analysis project Ga0157374, IMG submission 115308) | Miscanthus rhizosphere microbial communities from Kellogg Biological Station, Michigan, USA - M2-5 metaG | ecosystem: Host-associated > Plants > Roots > Rhizosphere > Soil | place: USA: Michigan...
CAAAGGGTGAGATCCCGTCTACGACAACCCGCTTTCCGATCCATCGTCGAAGGTCTCTCGACAACGCCAGGGCGGCTTTGCCCGAGGAGTCGGAAAAGATCTGAAGCTGACTGAACGTCTCGCGCGGATCGACAAATTCGTCCCCGCTGGCACAAATCGGCTCGGCCAGCGTGAGAATGTAAGCGGGCTCGGGCGTATCGCCTTTGCGGACATCCTCGTAGTTCGGCGGACCTGCAAAAATGCGGTAGCTCAATGTGCCTTCGAACGAGAGGACATTCGTCTGTTTCAGATCGAGGCAGGCGGCATGGGCGGCCGATGCGAGACCGAGGGTTAAACCGATCAGCAAAAGGACCCGGGCGAAAGGCAGATCAGACATAGCGCAACGTCGTGAACATCCCGGCTTCGAGATGGTAGAGCAGATGGCAGTGAAGCGCCCAAAGTCCCGGATTGTTGGCGTCGAACGCCACCACGACCCGCCGGCCGGGCGGCACCAGCACGGTGTCGCGCACCGCCCCGGCAAAGCGTTTGCCGTCGATCTCGACGACCTGAAATTCGTGCCCATGCAGGTGCATGGGGTGCGGCATCGGTGTCCGGTTGACGAAGATCAGTTCGACCCGCTCGCCCTTCGCGAGCGGTAGCGGCGGGACATCCTTGTTCCAGACCACGTTGTTGATCGACCAGACGTAACCGCTCATCTCGCCGGTCAGATCCAGCGTGTGGACGCGGTCGGGCTTACGCGACTTGAGTGGCGCTGCAGCGCGCAGCCGGCTTTCGAGGTCAAGGGTGAGCGCGGGCGAAGCCGTGCTGGCCGTATCTGCGATGCGCGCGACCGGTGCGCGCCCCGCCTGCAAGACGATGCCGGTCTGCTTGTTCTCGCCCTCGAGCACCGCCAGCACGGGATGCGCCGCGGGCGTGCGCGGAAGCGCGAGCCGGATGTCCAGCCGCTGCGCCACCGCGATCGGGAAACGGCGAGCCGTCACCGGCGCGACCCGGAAGCCGTCCACGGCGATCAACTCGCCGTCGAGCTGGCCGAGATCGACGTGATAGGCGCTCATCGAGGAGCTGTTGATGACGCGAAGCAGCACGCGTCCTCCGGGCTCGACCTTGACGACATCGGGATCGCCGAGGGTGCGGTCGTTGGCCAGGAATGCGTCGTACGTGACGTCGTTCAGATCAGGCTTGGCGGCCGCACCCATTGCCATGCCCGCGCGCGGCGCGCTGTCGGCCGGGCCCATTCCCTTCATGGTCGGGGCCGCAGCAGCAGGGGACGCACCCGCGGCCATGGGCACAGCCGTCGGGCCGTTCATGGACGACATCTTGCCGCCCTTTCTGAGCTCCGCGAATATCTGCTCCGGCGGTGTGAAACTGAAGTCCGCCAGCATCAGGATGACCTCCTGCTGGTCCGGCCGGTCGCGCTGGTCGCGGATGATCAGGGGCGCCGACATCAGCAGCTGCTCCTGCAAACCCTGGTGCGAGTGCATCCAGAACGTTCCGCCGAAGCGCAGCGGGAAGTCGTAGTCGGCGCTGCCGCCTGCGGGTATCGCTGGTCCGGAGACACCGGGGACACCGTCCTGTTGCCAGGGCGGCGTGAGCCCGTGCCAGTGGATCAGGCTGGGCTCCTCGATCCTGTTTTCCACGCGGACGCGGAACCGCTTGCCCACTCCAGTCCTGAGGCCGAAGGTGCCGTCGGGCTGCTGGATTCCGTAAACCGACGCCGACTTTCCCTTCACGTCGATCGTGCGGCGCAGCAGCCGCAGCACCGTCTGTGGTTCGCTACCTCCGCCGGGACCCGCCGAGGGTGCAGCCTGGGAACGCGCGAGCGTGGGCACGAGGGTCGAGGCCGCGACGGCCGACAGCAGCAAGGCACGGCGTGAAAGCATGCTCTGACCTCCCGAAGCAAAGCGAGGGCACGGGGCAGGGGCGGCACGGTTCGGAGATTATGCGGCGAGAGGTCAGCCGTGAAGCCCGCGCAACGCGCCGCCGCTTACATCGGTTTCAACAGCAGGCCAATCGCGATCCCGGCCGCCAGCGCCAGAAACGACAGCAGCGCCATCATCGGCACCGGAGGCCACGGCTTCTCGCCACCATCCATGCGCATGGCAGGCGCGGCTTGCGGCGCCATGTCCATGCCGGCGTGCGCGTCGCCGACCATCGCAGCCGCGCTCGGCCGACGCACCGTCATCATGCCGTGCTTCAAATGATGCGCCACCAGCCACCAGTTCATGGGATAGGCGAAGATAAAGCCGACCAGAAGTCCGATGGACATCACGAACCAGAAGCTCGGTGTCGTTGGATCGGACGCTGACGGAATCCGCGCCTTCAGCGCCATCACCGTGGGCACCATTCCCGCCATCAGAAGATTCATCGACAGCAGTTCCGACATGAAGGTGCTGGTCAGTGCGCGCAGATATGAGCCTCCGGCCATGTCGCGCATGAACAGCGCCTGAAAAATCGTCCAACCGAAGGCGAAGCCGAGAATGTATTCGAGCGCTACCTCCGCCAATCCGGAAATACCAAAAGCGCTCGAGAGTACCGCACCGGCGAGAATCCCGATGCCGTCACCGGCGACGCAATGCATCGTCGATCCCAGCGCCTGCCGCCAGCGCGCCGCGACGTAGCGCTCGTGCAGTCCGGGCAGCGGCTCCCGGCAGCCGAGCACGTAGAGAAACGCGCCGAACACGCCGGTATACGCCGTGAGCAGCACGAACCCCCATTTGAGCACCGGAGATTCCGGCGTGCTCCGAATGTCCACCGCCACGAATAGCAGCGACGCCGCTGTCAGCAGGAACCACAGCAACATCACGCCGTCCAGCATCGGGACCTCCGTGATCACAAAGGACCGCCGCGATCGTTCCGCTCCGGAGCATATCCTAACCGCAATGCGCCTCCCATCCGATCACGGGACCGCCAATCGCACGATCGCAGCGGAGCCCAATGCGATATATTGGCGAGAACAGCGCAAGCGCTTGGGATGCCGGAGAGCAGCAGTGAACCCCGTCGGTGCGGCCAATAGACCTCTCATCGCCCTCACCGGAGCAACCGGCTTTATCGGGCAATGCCTGCTGCGGGAATTGCCCAAGCGCGGCTACCGGCTGCGCGTCCTGCTGCGACGCCCGAGCGTGGTGCCGATGGACGCCGCGAGCGCGGTCGTCGGCGACCTCGCACGGCCGCAGAATATGGCGGCGGCTTTGGCCGACGTCGATGCGGTCATTCATTCCGCCGGCCTCGCCCACGCCATGTCGGGGCTGCCCGAAGACGATTATCGCATGCTCAACACCGAGGCCACGATCGGCTTGGCGCGCGCGGCGCAACGGGCGGGGGCCAAGCGCTTCGTCTTCCTGTCCTCCATCCGCGCCCAGGCGGGTGCGACCGCGGACCACATCCTGACCGAGGACCTCGCGCCGCAACCGACGGACGCCTATGGCCGCTCGAAGCTTGCGGCAGAACAGGGCCTCGCGGCGCTCGACCTGGACTGGGTCGCGCTGCGCCTCGTCCTCGTCTACGGCAAGGGCGTGAAGGGCAACATGGCGGAGCTCGTACGCTTCGCGCGCTCGCCCTACCCGCTACCGCTCGGCCTGCTCCGGGCCAGGCGGTCGCTGCTGTCGCTCGACAACCTGGTGGCGGCAATCGATGCGGTGCTCACGACGCCGGAGCGCTTGCGGCGACCGTTGATCGTGGCGGATCCCAAGGCGCTGACGATTCCTGAAATGATTGCGGCGTTACGCGGCGGGCTCGGCCGCAGGCCCGGCCTCATCCCGATACCGCTTTCCGTGCTCGAGACCGCGCTGCGGGTGACCGGACGGAGCGAGATCTACCAGCGGCTCGCCGGCTCGCTGGTGGCGGAGCCATCCGCCCTTTCCCGGCTCGGCTGGTCGCCCACGGTGACAACGCCGGAAGGGCTCGCAGCGCTGGCGCGCATCTGAGCCCAGACCACATCTCTGGCCGTTCGGCTGGACAAATTCTGAGCCTCCAAAACAATCATGCCCGGCCAAGTGGCCGGGCATGACGTTAAAGCTTTGGTTTTCGCGTTGGGGATCAGCGCGTCAGCACGATGAAGTCGGTGCCTTTGCCGGTTTCACCGCTGATGCCTTTGTCAGAGATGATCAGCGAGGCGCCCGGTGACATCAGGCGGGAAATCCGATCGATGGCGTCCTGCGGAATGCTGACGCGGTTGAGCGCGTCAGTCGCATTCGAGGTCGGCATCGTCGGCACGGCAACTTCAACCTTCTTGCCCTTCTCGGCCTTCTTGACCGGCGCCGATCCGCCACCCGGCATCGACATCACGTTCCAGCGCAGCGTGGTGTTGTCGTTGTTGAAGGCCAGGGCGGTGAAGACATGGGTGCCGAGCGGCTGGTCGGGTCGCTCGAACGTGACCGGCACGTCGAACACCGGTTCGAAGCCCTTCCGCACGAACAGCTTGCCTTCCTTGCGGCTGATGAACACCGAGACCGGGCCGGGCTTGAGCGGGCGCAGCTCGTCGACGGTGGTATTAGTGGCCGTATTGGCCACGCGTGACTTGCCGGCGTCCGACAGCGGCTTCGGCTCCGTCGCGGTCACCGCCGATTCGCGCGGCGCGCCGATCGCATAGGCCATGGCGTCAAGCGCACGATCGCCCGGCTTGGCGGTATCCCACGGCGACTTGGAGGCATCCGACGCGGTGGTATTGCCCTTGCCAGATTGGAGCTGGGCGGTTTCTAGGACGCCGTAAGTGGCCCTGATCTTGTCCGCCGACGAGACTTCCGTTTCCGGCGTGGACTCGGGCTTGACCTCGGGCGTGTCGCGCTTGAGCGCGAACAGGCGGTCGTTGGACACCGCGACCGGTGTTACGTCGCCATAGGTTACGATGACACGGACGCCGAGCTTGGTGATGCCCCACATCTGGCGTGCGAACGCCTCGGGCAGCCGGATGCAGCCGTGCGAAGCCGGGCCGTTTGGAACCACGCCCTGGTGCATGGCCACCCCCGACCAGGTGATCCGCTGCATGTAGAACATCGGGGCGTTGTCATAGATGTTGGAACGGTGCCAGCGATCCTTCTGGATGACGCTGAACACGCCGGTCGGCGTCGCATGGCCCGGTACGCCGGTCGAGACACGCGAATGCGCGATCGGTTGACCGTCCGAATACAGCGTGAGCTGCTGCTTGCTGATCGAGACGACCACCGTAAGCACGCCTTTCGCCTTGGCGGCCACGTCCTCGCTTTCCTTGAGCTTGGTCGCGGCCTTGTCGCGTGACGCCAGAACCGTACTTTTCGGCTTAACGGAACGCGCGGCTTCAGGTCGCGGTGCCGGTTCGGGCTGCATGATCAGCGGAACGGCATTGGCGGAGCTGGCCAGCCCAGTCAGCAGGGCGGCACTCGCCGTCATGGCCAACAGAGCTGTGCGGTTGCGGGAGTAGAAATGACCCATACTGGGCCGTTGAGTCTTCTGCACGAAGGCCCCCCTAGTGCAAGTTGCCACGGACCTCCCGATGAGGTCCGAACTGGGCTCTAAGGATTAGTCGCGCCAACATCCAAAAGGTTCGAGGGCGGGAATCCGTGAAATTTGCATAAATTCAAGCGGGTGCCGCCAGGAACGGGCGTGGGGTGTCAAGAGTTCAGGAGTCTGGGCGAACTGCGCGGCTCGCTCCGGGATCAGGGTACCGCGTCCGGAGCGCATCGAGTGCCCAGGCGCCGGCGCCATGGGCAAACAGCACCAGGAGCCCGCCCGCGATCGCCAGGTCCTTCTCGAAATGCAGGAGCTGATTGCGATCGCCGAGCTTGCGGTGGAACAACACGGCGGTGGCAAGGCAGAAGCCCGCGAGCAGCAGCGCGGCGGCGCGGGTGTGATAGCCGCACACGATCAGAATGCCGCAACCCAACTCGACGGCGATGGCGAACGGCAAAAGCTCCCCGGGAATGCCGAAGACCTGCATGTAAGCGACAGCCGCCGGATAGGCCGTAAGCTTGCTCCAGGCTTCGTGCAGGAAGATCGCCGCCAACAGGAGGCGGCCGGCAAACGCCCCCGCCTCCAGGCCCATCGACGACATGTGCGCCCTCAATTGTTGGTGGGCGAGACGACGCTGGCTTTGGGCGACGCCGAGGCCACAGCCTGTTCGAGATCGGCCAACTCCTCGCAGCCGCTCGGACATAGCTTCTTGAGCAGCACGACGTTCTCGCGCGCCTTGTCGACCTGCCCGGTTTCGACATAGAGCTCACCCAGATATTCCAGCGCGCCCTTGTGCTCGGGATCGAAATCGAGCGCCTTGCGGTAGAACGTGTAGGCCTGCTTGGGATCACCACTCTTGCGCAGCGAAAAGCCCATCAGGTTGTAGACGTCGGCGTGCTGATGCGTCTCGAGCATCGGCGTGAGTTCCGCGATCGCGGCCTTGAAATCCTTGGCCCTGATCTTGGCGCGGACCGAGGTGAGGTCAGGGGCATCACGCGAGGCGACGACGTCGACCGCGAGCGCGGCGGGCGCGGCAAAGGATGCCGCGACCAGAACTGCAGAAAGCCAAAGCGTGCACGTTTTCACGGTTGATCTCCATGTCGATGATGACGGGGGATCGGCGCGCCTCACGCCTTCATGACGCTGAGCGCATAACCGGCGCCGTCCTTGGCGACCGTGCCGGCGCCTGGAAACGGAAAGTGGTAGCCGCAGATCATGATCTTATCGGCGATGACGCGGTCGAGCAGCTTGCGGCGCGAGGCTTCTGCCGTCGCTGCGTCCTGGTCGTACTGACCGTGCCAGCCCGGATTGGCGACAACCAGCGCCGGCACATAGGCGGTGTCGTTTGAGATCATGAGCTCGCTCGCGCCCGAGGCCAGATGAAAGGCGCGGTGACCAGGCGTGTGGCCGGGCGCGCTGACGAAGCGGATGCCGGGAGCAACCTCGGGCTCGCCGCTCACCTGGCGAATGTTTTTCCAGGTCGGGAACACGGCCTGAATGCGCCGCGCCAGTCCCTTCCTGGCTTCAGGCAGCCGGTCGATGACCGCCGGATCGGTCCAGAACTTGTATTCCACGTCGGAGATGACGATCTCCGCGTTCGGGAATACCGGCTTGTTGGTGTCCTTTTCCATCAGCCCGAAAATATGATCGGGATGGCAGTGCGAGATGAGAATGGTGTCGATCGCGGCGGGGTCGATACCCGCCGCTTTCATGTTGGCCATCATCTTGCCGGCGGTTGGCTGCACCTGTCCCCCGGTGCCGCTGTCGCACAGGACGGTCTTGCCGCCATTTCTCACCACCACCACCGTGAACGGAATGGAGACGAAATCGGCGGGCAGACCGGCCTTCGTCATCGCGCCTTTGACGTCGTCCACCGAGGCATTGGCGATGAAGGCGGGATCGTGTGGTTTTTCCCAGATGCCGTCATAGAGCGCGGTGACGTCAGCCCCGCCGACTTTGTAAGTCACAAATCCTTTTGCGGGGTCCGCCGTCTTCTGCGCAAAGGCCGGCGATATCGCGAGCCGGCCATCGAGGCCAAGCGCGACCGCAAGGCCAGCGGAAACGACGAAGTCGCGTCGCGACAGGTTGAGCATGGTCCATCTCCCTCGAGATATCCAAACGCGGACGCCGGCGCGCACTGCGCCGACGGGATCAGGACTCGGCATCCCGGACGTTTATTCCCGCTATTCCCGCGCCGCAGTTGCCGATTTGCGACGAACGTATGACAACGCGTTGCGGTGCGGCCAAAGCGGTGCGTGTGGGCGGGCTCCCCACATGCTGATGTGATGCCACGCGCGCCTGTTCGGCCGCATGATCTCGTCCGATTTTCGGGACCATGCTCGAGGAGACGCGATGACGGCACACTGACCCCGACCCTCGTAGGAGGGCCGACCATGCTGATCGAGGCGGACGGATTCCGCCTGATCACCGATCCCACCTTCGACGCTCCCGGCGTGGTCCGCCGACAGGATCGGGCCTGTCGACGCGGTGCTGATCAGTCATGACCAGCATTCCGACAATCTCGACCATTCCGGCCGCGCGTTCGCGGCGATGGCCCCGCGTGTGTTCACCACGGTGGCCGGCGCCGCCCGCCTGGGCGGACCTGCCGAAGGACTAAGGCCCTGGGACGCAAAACAGTTGGTCAATGCGGGAGGAGCAAGGCTGACGATCACCGCCACTCCCGCGCGCCTTGGTCCTGCCGGCATCGAGCCGATGAGCGGCGATGTGATCGGATTCGTGCTGACCTTCGACGATGCTCCGACACCGCCGATCTACATCACCGGCGACACCGTCTGGTACGACGGGGTGGCGGAGGTCGCACGCCGCTTTGCGGTCGGCGTCGTCGTACTGTTCGCCGGTGCCGCGCAGACGCGCGGTCCGTTCCATCTGACCATGGATACCAATGATGCGATCGAAACGGCGCACGCATTCCCCGCCGCCCTGATCGTTCCGATTCACCATGACGGATGGGCGCATCTCACCCAGGACGGCGCCGACCTCGAGCAAGCATTCACGGCGCTCAGGCTACGCTCGCGCCTGCAAATGCTGAAGCCCGGCGTTGCGACGCCGATCGATTTGGCGAAATGATGGAACGCTGGTGCCCTTTCGGTACTTCTGATTCGCGTCACATCGGCTTGAACGCGCGATCGAGCTCGACGTCGATCAGCAGCGAGCCACCGCCCTTGATCCCCTGGGCGACGAGATCCGTCGCCTCGTGAACGGTCTTTGCCCGCTCCGCCTTGATGCCGAGTGAACGCGCCAGACCGACGAAATCGATCCTGGGATCGATGAGCTCCATGCCGACATAGCTGTCGGCCTGCTCGGCGAGCCCGCGCATGTTGTGCAGCCGTTGCTTCAGAATACGATAGGAGCTGTTATTGAGGATCACGAATACGCAGTCGATGCGATAGCGCGCCGCGGTCCACAGCGCCTGACACGTATACATCGCACTGCCGTCGCCGATCAGGCCGACCACGGGGCGATCCGGCAACGCGAGCTTGACGCCGATCGTCGCCGGCAGGCCCCAGCCAATGCCGCCGCCGCGCAAGCCGAAATAGCTCTGCGGATCATCGCTGCGGATGAGCTGGCGAATGCCCGGCGCGGACGACAGCGCCTCCTCGATGACCACGGCATCCCTCGGCAGCATCTCTCCGATCGCATGCAAGAGCGCCAGCGGCTGCACCGGCGTCGTGCCCGCGAGCGCGCGGGCTTTCGCCTTAAGCGTCTCGCGCTCGGCGGCGATCGCAGCGGTGGCGCTCCCGAGCCGCTCGCGCGCGGCGCCGCGGGCGCCGCTGGTCATGCGTTCGCGTACAGCCGCCGTGATTTCCGGCAAGGTTGCCTTCACATCGCCGAGGATGGCGACGGCAGGCGGGTAGTTCTTGCCGAGCTCCCATGGATCGATGTCGAGATGAATGAGTTTGATATCAGGCGGCATCGGATCGACGTCGGAGGGAAGCGACAGCGTGAACAGATCGCCCCCGACCGAGAACAGCACGTCATGTTGGTCGAGCACCTTGCGGACATCCGGCGCCAGCCGAATCATGGAACCGCGAAACAGTGGATGCGAAGCCGGAAACGAAGCCGTGCTCGGCACGAATTCGGTGTACACGGGCGCGCCGAGAAGCTCCGCAAGCTCGGCCAGTTCGGCATGGCCGCGGCTCTGCGCCACCGCATCGCCGGCCATGATCACCGGACGCTGCGCGCTCGCGAGCAAGGCCGCGGCCGCTTCGACCGCCGCGCGATCGCCGCGCAGACGCGGCGCCACGCGCGTGGGAGCGAGCAGATCGACATCGCCGTCGGCGCGCAGAATGTCGCCGGGCAGCGACAGGAATACCGGCCCGGTTGGCGGCGCCATCGCGGTCTTGGCGGCGCGGTGCACCAGCCGCGGCAGGTCGGCGAGGCGGTGCACCTCCGAGGACCATTTGACCAACGGCCGCGCGATGGTCGGAAGGTCGGCCCAAAGAATCGGCTCGGTGGCGTTGAAGCTCTGCTCGTGCTGACCCGCGGTCACGAGAATGGGCGAACCGGCCTTCTGCGCGTCGTAGAGCATGCCCATGGCGTTGCCGAGGCCGGGCGCGACGTGAAGATTGACCACTGCGAGCTTGCCCGACGCCTGCGCATACCCGTCCGCCATCGCCATGACGGCCGCTTCCTGCAATCCCAGCAGGTAGCGTATCTCGTTCTCGGTTGCGAACGCGTCCATCAGCGGCAATTCGGTGGTGCCGGGATTGCCGAACATGATCTCGACGCCCTCCTGTTTCAGAACATCGAGGAAGGCGCGCTTTCCGGACATGACGGACAAGGGGTCCTCCGAATGCTGGGAGCTGGGGAAAAAGGCGTGGCGGGGCGGGGCGACTTAGGGATCGACATCGGCGGCGGTGATGACGCATCGCATGCTCCGATCTCCCGCTGCCGATCAGGAAGATTGGAACGCGCGGGCATCATAGTTCGCAGGGACTGTGCAGGCGATAGCTCACGCGGTGGATTTGGGGTGGCAAGAATGATGTTCAGCGCCACCCAGCGGGCCTTCGCCGCACGCGTTATCCCGATCCCGGATGTCGTCATTCCGGATGCTGTCGTCGCCACTCCCGCGGCAGCAAGAATGTTCCGGACCAGATGCCGCGTTTGGCCGCTTCGGCTTCGTGCTGCTCCGAGCGGTAATGGCCGGCATCGCCGGATGCGATCGCCCAACCCTGCTTTATGATCCAGGCATTGAGGTCGGAGCCGTCAGGCACGGAGCAGGTGGCGAGGATACGGTTGTACCTGTCGACGCCGTGGCGTGCGCATGTCAGTTCCCGGCCACCGACATAGCTTCGCAGTTCCTGCGCCGCCGTCTGTCCGCAAGACCACATCTGCCCCTTGGGGTCGATGCATGTCTGTCTCAATTCGGGGGCATCGATCCCCTCCAAGCGAATGCGCGCGCCGGAAATTTCGAGGCTGTCGCCGTCCAGAACCCGTGCCCGGCCGATCAGCGGTGACGCGGGCGTGGCGGTCCAATGCTGGTAGGCATAGAAGCCGAGCAAGCCGGCCAGCAGGACGAAGGCGACGAACGGCCGCCGATCGGCCCGACGGGTCACGACCCGCCGGGCACCTCGTCGGCTTGCCCAGGAAGCCATCGGTCGCATTGCCGGTCCAATCAGGGAAGACAGCCGAATCGGAAAACAGCTTCGAGCGTACCGCAGCGTTTGGCATCGCGCCTTCGGTCTCGCGCTCGCGGCGCCACAACGCTGAGGCGGAAAAGACGTTGTCCGGGCCGCGATGGGCGCTCGGGCGCCCCGCCACGCACCATGTTTTGCCCCAATTCTTGGTTGAAGCTCGGTTTCACTTCACTCCGGGGGCGGGGTCATGCGGGCATCGGTCAGACGTCTCGTGGCGTGGACCATTGCCTTTGCGGGTGCCTTTTCAGCGAACTGCCCTGCTGACATCGGCGCGTCGGCGTGGGCGCAGGCGCCATCGGACAATCTCTGGACCCGACCGGCATTGAGCGGTGATTGGGGCGGTCTGCGGTCCACGCTCGAGCGCAGTGGCGTCACGTTCACTTTCAACTATACCAACGATTTCCTGGCGAACGTCCGCGGCGGGATCGGACGTGGCGCCATCGGCCTCGGCGCGTTTCAACCGGCGCTCGATCTCGATCTGGGCAAGCTTGCCGGATGGGACGGCGGCCACTTCCACACCCACGGGCTCATCACGCACGGCCCATTCTTCAGTCCGACCTACCTCGGCAACTTTCTGACGGTGTCCAATCTGGAAGCCGGACCGGTCGCGCGGCTCTACTCATTTTGGTATGAGCAGAATGCCTTCAATGACCGCTTGTCCATCCGCGCCGGTCTGATGTCGGCGGACAGCCAGTTTCTCCAGAGCAAGACCGCCGCGAACTTCATCAACAACGGCATCAGCTGGCCGATGTTTCTTGCCGCCAATCTTCCCGGCGGGGGACCGGCCTATCCGCTGCCCGCTCCCGGCATTCGCGTTCGGATCAAGCCGCGCGATGATGTGGCGTTTCAGGCCGCCGTGTTCAGCGGGGACCCGAGCGGGGGCAACGGCTCCAACCAGATCCTTCCGCTTCCCACCGGCACTGTGTTCAGCTTTCGCGGCGGCGCCTTCGTCATCGCGGAACTGAGCTATTTGCCGAACCAGGGGAAGGATGCCGCAGGCCTCCCGGGCGCTTACCGCATCGGCGCGTGGTATCACACCAGCCCGCGCTTCGGCGATCAGCACTTCGACAATAACGGCCTCTCGCTCGCGGACCCGATGTCGACGGGCATTCCGCTCGAGCACACCGGCGACACCGGCATCTACGGTGTCGTGGACCAGATGCTCTATCGCGTTCCCGGCACTGACGACCGTGGCCTCTCGGGGTTTGTTCGCGCCGGCGGCGTGCCCAACGACCGCAACCTGATCAATTTCTATGCCGACGCCGGCCTGCTGTACAAAGGCCTCATCACTCGTCGCCCGGACGACAAGGTCGGCGTTGCCGCCGGCTATGCCCGCGTCGGCGACAATGCGCGCGGACTGGATGCGGACATAGGTTCGTTCGGAAACTTCCTCTATCCGGTGCGGAGCGGAGAGGTCATGGTCGAGATGATCTACCAGGCCCAGATCGCGCCGTGGTGGATGCTGCAACCGGAGGTCCAATATATCTTTCGTCCGGGCGCCGGCGTCCTGAACAGCGACGGAAGCTTCCGACAGAATGCGTGGGTGATCGCGCTCCGTTCCGCGCTCAACTTCTGAGCCGTTGGCGCCGGCCGGCCTCATTCGCGGGCTCGCTGTCCGGCTAGGCGTGAGCGCCGATCGTTCATAGAATGTGGCGCATGACGCGAGCAGGCCTCGCGCGAGGAACCGCATGAGATCGAGACGAGCACGACTGGCGGGCGGAGCGATTTTTTCGTTGCTGCTGCTGACGACCCCGGTTGCGGCGCAGCCGGGCGGCGATACCTTTGCCGCGAAGTCGGTGGCGATGATCATCGGCTTCGGGCCGGGCGGCGGCTATGATCTCTGGGGCCGCACCGTCGGCCGACATATCGGCCGTCATCTGCCCGGCGCTCCGACCGTCATCCCGCAGAACATGCCGGGAGCCGGCAGCTACGCCGCCGCGAGCTACATCTTCAATATCGCCCCGAAGGACGGCAGCGTGCTCGGCATCATTGCGCGCGATGCAGCGCTCGGGCCGCTCTCCGGCGCGACCGGCGCGCGCTTCGATCCGACCAGGCTGTCGTGGATCGGGACGCCGACCAAGGAAACGAACGTGTGCGTCGCCTATCACACCTCGCAGGTCAAATCGGTGCTCGACCTGTACGACAAGCAGTTGATCGTGGGCGACACCGGTCCCGGCACCGGCACGCGCTCCTATCCGAAAGCGCTCAACGAGCTGCTCGGAATGAAGTTCAAGCTGGTCGGCGGATTTCCCGCCTCCTCCGACGTCTTCCTGGCGATGGAGCGCGGCGAGGTCGAGGGCATCTGCGAAAGCCTCGACAGCATCAAGATCCGCCGTCCTGACTGGATCCCGACGCGAAAGATCTCGATCTTGTTCCAGGGCGGCGCGGAGCCCAATCCCGAGCTCGACGGCGTACCGTTCGTGCTCGATCTCGCACTCACCGGCGAGCAGAGACAAGCGCTCGAATTCCTCTATGCCGGTCAGGGTATCGGGCGTCCGTTCGTCGCGCCGCCGGACCTGCCGCCGGACCGGCTCAAAATGCTGCGCGACGCATTCAAGGCAACGATGACCGATCCTGCTTTCGTCGCGGAGGCCCAAAAATCGAAGCTCGATCTCGAGCCCGAGGACGGCGAGCACCTCGCCGTCCTGATCGCGAAAATCTATGCGACGCCGAAACCGATCGTGGATAAAATCACGGGCATGATCAAATAGACGAACGCCCCAAACCCGCAGTTCGCGCACGCCGTGCGGCAAATGCGATCGCGAACTTCGGGTCTGAAAGGGCACTAGGATCATAGGTTGCTAGTGGTCCTCCGATTCCGAAGTTCGTATCTGAACGTGTCGCGAGTGCTGACGAACTTCGGAAGCGGACCACTAGTCCGCCAAGGAACCAGGAAAAGAGATAGCCATGGCAGCCAGTCAGCTGCGCCCGTTCAATTTTCAGCGCTGGATCGACGAGCACCAGCACCTGCTCAAGCCGCCGGTCGGGAACAAGAAGGTGTTCGAAGACGGCGAGATGACCGTGCAGGTCGTCGGCGGTCCGAACGAGCGCACCGACTACCACGATGATCCGGTGGAGGAGTTCTTCTATCAGCTCAAAGGCGACGTGCTGCTCAAGATCGTCGAGAACGGCAAGTTCTACGACATCCCGATCCGCGAGGGCGAGGTTTTCCTCCTGCCCCGGCATGTGCCCCACTCCCCGCAACGGCCCCAGGAAGGCTCGATCGGCCTGGTGGTGGAAGCGGCGCGGCCGAACGAGCTCGATGGGTTCGAATGGTATTGCTTCGAGTGCCAGGCGCTGGTTCACCGCGTCGAAGTGAAAGTCCAGCACCTGGTGAAAGACCTGCCGCCGCTGTACGAGGCGTTCTACGCCGATAAGCAAGCGCGCAAGTGCAAGGCATGCGGCGCCATTCATCCCGGAAAGAAGCCGCCGGCGGGTTGGGTGAAAATCTGACAAGGCATCGCCCTGCGTAGTGGGCAATGGCGCACGCGTAGCCAAGCCTGTCGTCCACGAGAGCTCGGCGGCGCCGACGTTGCCTGCCCGCCAAGTCACCCAAGCCGATACTTGTCCACCGCGCTGCGATTCCAGGTGATCCCGGTGCCCGGACGCTGCGGCACCACGGCAAAGCCGTCGACGATCTGCAGCGGCTCCTCCACGATCTTGTCCGCCCAATCCACGTATTCGAGAAAATGGCAAGTGGGCGTGGCGGCGAGCAGATGCGCGCTCGCTTCGGGAAAGAGATGCGACGACATCTCGATGCGGTGGGCGGCGGCCAGCGCCGCGGCGCGCAGCCAGCCGGTGACGCCGCCGATGCGCTCGAGATCGGGCATGACATAGTCGGCGGCTTGTGCCGCAAGCGCCACCGCCATGGCCGCGCTTTCGGAGAAATTTTCTCCGATCTGGATCGGCGTCGCGAGTTCGCGCACGAGCGTCGCATTGCCGGCATAGTCGTCGTGGCGAATCGGTTCTTCCAGCCAATAGATGCCTTCCTGATCGAGCGCGCGACCACGCTCGAACGCCTGCGTCAGGCTGAGCGCCTGATTGTAATCGACCATCACCGCGACCTCGTCGCCAACGCGTTTCTTGACGGCACGCAACGCGGCGAGATCGTCTCGCAATGTTGGATAACCGAGCCTGAGCTTGAGCGCGCGGAAGCCACCGGCGAGAAGCTTCTCCGCCTCGTCGGCCACCTTGTCCGGCGTCATCAGGCCGAGACCACAGGAATTGTACGCGGGAATATTCTTCGGGACGCTGCCGATGAGGGTCGCGAGCGGCAGGTTCGCGGCAATGGCCAGCGCATCCCATGCCGCCACATCGAAGCCCGACATCGCCATCCGTACGATGCCCTGCACGCCGATCAGGGCAAAGCGCTCGTTGAGCTTGCGCCAGAGATCGGCGGGCGCAACGCGCTCGCCTTTGACGACGTGTTCCACTTCCCGAAGGATGTGCGCGATCGCCGGGATCGCCGCGGGAAAGTAACACCAGAGGTAGGAACGGCCGGTCACGCCCTCCTCGGTGTCGAGATCGATGAGCAGCAAGGGCGCC
>Ga0157374_10002467_pt1 | contig 15619 bp, 17 predicted proteins | sample M25metaG_FD_115308 | JGI IMG/M metagenome (GOLD analysis project Ga0157374, IMG submission 115308) | Miscanthus rhizosphere microbial communities from Kellogg Biological Station, Michigan, USA - M2-5 metaG | ecosystem: Host-associated > Plants > Roots > Rhizosphere > Soil | place: USA: Michigan...
AGAAGAATTCAAAAAGGCTAACATTACTTATGAACACAGGCTGATTGATGATATGGTGGCAAGCGCGCTGAAATGGAATGGCGGGTTTGTGTGGGCCTGTAAAAATTATGATGGGGATGTACAAAGCGACACCGTGGCCCAGGGCTTTGGGTCATTGGGATTAATGACAAGCGTTTTGGTTACGCCTGACGGAAAAACTATGGAGGCGGAAGCCGCTCATGGAACTGTAACAAGACATTATCGCGAACATCAGAAAGGGAACCGCACTTCAACCAACCCAATCGCCAGCATATTTGCGTGGACAAGGGGTTTAGCTTTTCGGGGTAAGCTCGACAATAATCAACCGCTAATAGATTTCTGCAATAAACTGGAACAGGTATGCATCGAAACGGTGGAGGAAGGAAAAATGACAAAGGATCTTGCCATCACGATCAAACCAAAGGTGGAACACGGAAAAGATTATTTGTACACAGAAGAATTTTTGGATGCGATCGATGCAAATTTGAAAAAGAGAATGGGATGATAGATAAAAGTTAATAGTGAATAGATAAAAGTTAAACGTTTTTCGGCGGGGCGCTTCATTTTTTTGGAATGTACGCAACAATATGTACCGCTTGAGAGATTGATCTAAGCTCTAAACCTGGCTCACATCGTAAGCACTACCTTTGCGCACAAATCTTTGACAGATAGATGAAAAGAACCATTAAGTATTACCGGATCATTTGGTTGAGGCATGATCTGCCGGCAGGGCTTTCTGTTTTTCTCGTTGCTCTTCCACTTTGTTTGGGAATTGCGTTGGCATCAGGCGCACCTCTTTATGCCGGCCTTTTATCAGGTATCATCGGCGGTCTTATTGTTTCATTGATCAGTGGATCCCAGCTAGCTGTCTCAGGGCCTGCCGCCGGACTATCCACCATGGTTGCTGCTTCCATCGTCACACTCGGAGATTACAGGCTATTTCTTCTTACGGTTATCGTTGCTGGTTTTTTTCAATTGGCGCTTGGGCTTTTTAAACTCGGTGTCATTGCTAACTATTTCCCATCATCAGTTATTAAAGGGATGCTGGCTGCAATAGGGATCCTTCTTATCTCAAAGCAAATCCCTTTGGCCCTTGGCTATAATCAACCTGATTTCTGGAGAAGTGGTTTGCTGAAATTGTTCTCACCGGACAACTTCTCGGGTAGTTTTAAAGACTTCAATTACCACATAGCAAGAGGAGCTGTTTTAACTTCAATAATTTCTTTGATCGTTCTCATTATTCTTCAGCTCCCGTTTTCAAGAAAATTAAAGATCATTCCGGCATCCCTGGTGGCGGTGGTCGTCGGTATTATCACCAACATGGTTTTTTCGAATGCAGCTTCAGGCCTTTCACTGAAGCAAACACAGTTAGTGAATATTCCTTCTAACATTTTTTCAAGCATTTCTTTCCCTGATATTTCAAAACTTTTTTCCAGCACCGCAATTTGGAAAGACGGCATCATTGTCGGACTACTGGCGACGTTAGAAACCCTTTTGTGCATTGAAGCAATAGACAAGTTAGACAGGCGTAACCGGATCACGCCGGTAAACCGGGAGTTAATTGCCCAGGGCTTAGGCAATATCACCTGCGGATTTTTAGGAGCCATCCCTATGACAGCAGTTGTTGTGAGGGGCGCTGCCAACGTCGACGCTGGCGCCCGAACAAAAATGTCTGCATTCACGCACGGGCTTTTTCTATTGATCACCGTTCTGTTTATTCCTTTTCTTCTCAACAAGATCCCTTATGCTTCACTATCCGCCATCCTGATCGTAACAGGATATAATCTGGCGAAGCCAAAATTGTTTCGCAATATGTGGAGCCTGGGATGGAAACAATTTCTCCCATTTATAATAACCATCATTGTGATCCTTTCAACAGATTTGCTGATAGGGGTAAGTATCGGGCTTTTGATTTCTATTTATTTTATTGTACAAAACAATTTCAAAGCAGAATATAAAATTACCCGCACAACCATCCATGGAATTGAAACGGAGTACATAAAGCTCAACAGCAATGTGACCTTCCTGAACAAAGTAAACTTGAGGAAAACATTAGACGAAGTGCCCGAATACAGCGTGCTCACCATCGACGGGGGTGAGTGTAACTTTATAGACTACGACATCTTGGAAATCATAAGTGAATTTGAAAACAAGGCCAAAGAAAGACACATTGAATTGCACTTACTGGGGATAGAGAAAGTTAATGTAACAGCTGTGCACTGACGATTTCTTTTTGCGGATCGGATATGCCTAACGAAATTAAATTTCAATATTTAACAGTTTATCGATTTCACTTCTACCCTTCGGGGTGATTATTAATTCTCGTGAAAACCGCATTCTCTTGACCCAATTTCTTTCGAGCATCCTTTTTAGTAATAATGCGCCTACCTGACCCGAAATATGCGGTCTTCGTTCACTCCAATCCAGGCACTGCCTGGTTAACGGCCTCCGATTATTCATTAATTCAGTTTTATCAACATCAAGACTGGCAAGAAACTTCCATCCTGAACTTGTAACGAGATAAGAGTTGCCAACCCTCCTGATCACTTTCTTTTTCTCAAGTGCCTCCGTAACTTTTACTCCCACATACCCAGCCAAATGATCGTAGCAACTGCGACAATATTTTATGCCTGGCAAGGGAGTTTCTCTTTCGATTTTCTTTGACGAGTGATTGGATAGACCCGCCAATGATTCAACCACGTAGGCAATTTCAGGGTTTGAAAACGAAAAATATCTATGCCTTCCCTGCTTCTCTACCTTCAGCAAATCGGCTCTCAGTAGTTTAGTCAAATGATTACTGGCTGAAGTCCCTGAAATATCAGCAACCATTGCCAGTTCGGTGGCCGTATACGCACGGCCTTCAAGTAAGTTCCAAAGTATTCTTGCCCTTGCAGGCTCGCCAATCAAGCCAGCGATATCAACGAAGTTATTTTCCTCCATGACCATTTTTGTTTGCTCTTGTACGCTAAATTATCTGATTTTATTTCACCATAGTTCATTTTGAAATGAAGTGTGGCAGGAAAGGAGTTCGTTACTTTGTGATTCAAAATTAATCAGTCATGGTAGCAGTTATTTTTGAAGCAATACCCGGTGATGGCAAAAAAGATGAATATTTTGCCATCGCTGAAAAGCTTCGGCCAGAATTGAATAGGATTCAGGGCTTCATCTCAATTGAACGATTTCAAAGTGTTACTCATCCGGGAAAGATCCTCTCTCTGTCATTTTGGAACGATGAGGAAAGTATCGCGCAATGGCGCAACTTTGAAATGCACAGAAACGCACAGGCGAAAGGGCGAACATCCGTTTTCAGTGATTATCGCTTGCGGGTGGCACAGGTGGTGAGAGATTATGGAATGAAAGATCGTGAACAGGCACCCCCTGATAGCAAACATATTCATGACCAGCAAACGCAATCATGAAAGATCTCGAGATTTTTTTGAAAAATGAACCTGGTTCACTTGCCTTCTTTGGTGAAACACTGGGTAAACATAAGATCAGCCTTGAAGGCGGAGGAGTATTTCAAAACGGAAGTCTGTCCGTGGGTCATTTTTTGGTGGAAGATGCTGAAAGAGCAAAGGAGGTCCTTCAAACTGTGGGAATAAAAGTTGCTAAGATCAATGAAGTCCTTATTCAAAAATTAAGGCAGGATGTGCCCGGACAATTGGGTATGTTTTGCAGAAGGATCGCCGATGCCGGCATTAATATCCTGGCGCAATACAGTGATCATGCCAATCAGTTGATCGTTGTTGTTGATGATTTGGAAAAAGGGAAAGTGGTTTCAGAACAGTGGATGAAGGATTGGTGGCCATGAATAAATAAAAATTAATAATTAATAATTTTTTGACGACCTTGTTCAGGACCATCAATTGTTTTTTCATTTTCTAAAGTTCTCTTATGAAAAGGCTTCCACTCGTCCTTACTGTTATTTTAACCGGGTTTATGTCATTTCAAAACAAGGGAAAAAATACGTCTCCTGATTTTATTGGTACGTGGACCTTATTGAAATGCGTTGCGTATCAGGCGGACGGAGCACTACTCTACCCTTATGGAGAGCATCCCGTTGGGCAACTACTTTATGATCGGAAAGGAAATATGATGGTGGAAATCATGAAACCAGGCATTAAAAAGTTTGTACAATCAAATCTACTCGAAGGAGTAGCTGATGAAGTTTTACCTGCCTATTACGGTTTTATCGGCTATTATGGTTCTTACAAGATTGTGCCTGATTCCAATCTGGTGATACATCATATCAAAGCATGTTCCTTTCCAAACTGGGTAAATGAGGATCAAAGACGGCACTACGAATTTAGAAACGATGAGCTTATCCTAAAGACCTCTTTAATAGGCTCTGCACGCTATGAACTGACCTGGCGAAAAATTGACTGATATCCCCATGGGGCTGACTTCCTTGCGAAAAGATGGTATGGTCGCTCAAAAAATTCTAACTTAGTTATCACATCGCTCCACCTTAGATCTTCGAGTTCAACAATATTCTACTCTTAAACACTTTAACTATGAGAGAGTTTATGTTTTTCATCAGAAAACAATCTGATAGTACGATGACGTTGTCACCGGAAAAACACCAGCAGTTCTTAAAAAGCTGTGAAAGGTATATCGCAAAACTTAAAAATGAAGGAAAACTAATTTCTTCGCAACCTATCGAAAGGGATGGTGATATCATATCATACCCGGGTAAAGTCTGGAAGGATGTTCCCTTTAATGAAACAAAAGAAGTGATCGGCGGTTATTATCACATTCTTGCGGAAGATCTGTCCGAAGCCATTGCAATCGCAAAGGCAAACCCCGAATTTGAATATAACCCCGATACAAGAATTGAAGTCCGCCCGATAAAAATGAAGGAAGAAACTACGGGCTTCGTTTATCCGACAAATTATAAATTCATTAAAGAACCTTAGAAGGCATCTGCAAATTTCTTTGTATTTGGGAACGTTTTTCGTCTCTCAAAAATGTATCTTCAATCCGGGTATAAATGCCAAAATGAAAATTTGCGTAGCACAAACAAGGTCCGTAACTGGCGAAGTCAGGAAAAATATTGACAAGCATAAGGAATTCACAGGGTTTGCAGTGTCTGGCGGTGCCGACATAATTGTTTTCCCTGAGCTATCATTGACGGGTTATGAACCAACTCTCGCCAACAAATTAGCCACAAATGAAGGCGATGACAGATTCCGGGACCTCCAGTATCTCAGTGATGAACAAAAAATAATCATCGCAGCCGGAATACCGATAAAGAAGGAACAGGGTGTTATGATCGGGATGATCATATTTAGACCGAATCAGCCGCAGCAAACTTATTTTAAGCAATATCTGCATCCTGACGAAGAGCGTTACTTTATAAAGGGAACGTATGAGCCCGTACTGAGTGAATACGAAATTGCAATGGCTATTTGTTACGAAATATCGGTTCCCCTGCATGCGGAGCAAGCCCATAAAAACGAAGCCCGGGTTTACATAGCAAGTGTTGCCAAAACGATTGCTGGAATTGAGAAAGCGATTGAAACCCTAACCGAAACCGCAAAACGGTATTCAATGTTTGTGCTTTTATCGAATTGCGTGGGTGAATGTGAAGGCAAGGAAGCCGGCGGAAGGTCGTCAGTCTGGAATAATAAAGGGATTTTGCTTGGTCAGTTAGATAACATCAATGAAGGTATGTTGATCCTGGACACGACGACGCAAGAAGTGATTGTCGTGCAAAAAGAGTTTTCCTCAGCTAAAAAGATTTCATAGGCCATTACAAAAATGGGGAGTATGAGCAAGGAACAAACAAAAGATCTCCTGAAATTTCTAAAACCGTTCAGTAACGAAATTATTGAACGGGTAATGTGGTTACGGGAGTTTGTTTGGGATTTGTACCCGCAAGCAAATGAACTGATCTACGATAATTATAATGCACTTGCCTTTGGCTGGTCACCTACCGACAAAGTTGGTCATACTTTTTGCTCCATTGCAGTCGGACGCACAAGGAACAATGTCCATTTTGGATTTTACTGGGGCAGTAAAATCTCCGATCCTGACAAAATTCTCCTGGGAAAGGGTAACCAATATCGCTATATCCTTGTAACAGATAAAAGCACTTTTCCCAAAGCCTATATCAAAAAACTCGTAAAAGAAGCCTTTGCCAATTCCCTGGCAAAAGTGAAAGACAAAAAACAGGTCAGAACCGGGCTAACCATAGTAAAATCAATCTCGGCCAAAAAAAGGGAGAAGAAGAACAAGCCGGTAAAAACAAAAAAGAAGTGATTTTGATTTGTGTTTGCCTTAGATTAAATAGTTTTATTTCTTCGAATAAAATTATCACATCTCTTTATGTCTTTTACCGACAAAGTCGCCATCGTAACAGGAGCCGGGCAAGGCATAGGTCTTGAAATTTGCAGAAGACTAACGAATGCAGGCGCAAGAGTTATTCTAAATGATCTTGATAAAGAATTGGCGAATGAGGCGGTGAAAAAAATAACCAACGAGAAGGGAGATTGCGTTGCAGTTGCCGGTGATTCAAGTGATCTTACCGTCATTCAACAACTGGTAAACACTGCTACATCCAAATTTGGAGCGCTTGATATTGTTGTTGCCAATGCAGGGATTACGGTGTACGGAGATTTTTTTGACTACAAACCCGAATCTTTTTTTGAAGTCATGAAAGTGAACCTGGGCGGAAGTTTTTTCCTTGCCCAGGCAGCAGCCAATCAAATGAAAAGGCAGGAAGCAGGCGGCTCCCTATTATTTACCTCATCGGTTACAGGTCACCAGGCTCACAAAAATCTTGCAGCCTACGGAATGAGCAAGGCAGCTCTTGAAATGCTTGCAAGAAATTTAGTGATCGAACTGTCACAATACAAGATCAATGTGAATACAATTGCACCGGGAGCAACCCTTACTGAAAGGACAGTCAGTGACCCAGGTTTTGAAAGCACCTGGTCAAGAATAACACCAATGGGGAAACCGGCAAGCGTTGAAGACATTGCCAGCGCGGCGTTGTTTCTTGTGTCCGATGGAGCAAAACATATTACCGGGCAAACATTGATCATTGATGGAGGATGGACTTCGGTCAGCCCTTCTCCCTATTGAGACAAAGGTGAAGGTCGTTTGTAAACGGTATGGAAGAAACTGCACACTACTCGCCTATCGCCACTCACCGAATTAATTTATCTTTATTCGATACTATCACCAATAACTCTAATAAATGAAAACGACAATCGCTTTATTGACGTTCACGACATTATTGTTGGCCTCCTGCAATAACAGCCAGACAACAAATACTACCAATACTGCGGATTCCCTGGAGGCGTCATCAGTTGACCCCGCAAAGGACTGGAAATTCGGAATTGCTTTATGGACATTCCACACAGTTGATTTTCCTCATTCGCTGGACAAAGTAGACAGCGCAGGATTAAAGTATATTGAACCAAATACTTTTCATAAAGCAGGTACAGAGTTAAAAGATTCAGTGATAGGACAATTGTCACCGGCGGGTATTGATAAATTGAAATCCATGATCGCAAAAAAAGGACTTATCTGTGAATCACTTTATATCGTAGGCGACTCAACACTCAAATCGTGGGTCAAGCAATTTGAGATTGCAAAACAAATGGGAGTGAAATATGTTACGACTGAGCCGCCGTTAAATATGTGGGATAGTATTGATAGTCTTGCCGGCGCTTACGGCATAAAAGTGGCAATTCATGAACACTGGAAAGGTTTTAGTCATTACTGGAATCCGGACACAACTTTGATGGCGTTGAAAGGTCATCCCAATTTTGGTGTTTGTGCCGATCTTGGTCACTGGCCAAAAAGCGGAATCGATCCCCTAGATGCAGTAAAAAAATTGAGCGGACATATCATCGGTATTCATCTTAAAGACATTGCTGCATTTAATGATCCAACATTGAGAGATGTTCCGGTTGGAACAGGTGTTGTAAAGTTCCCCGAGATCTTCGCGGAATTGAAAAAGCAAGGTTTCAACGGATATATTTATATCGAACGTGACGCCGAAGATCAGCCAAGCAATTTACCCTCAGTCATACAGGAAATCAAATATTACAATGACCAAATTAGCAAGTTGAAGTAGAAACAAATTCCAACGTGGGGTAGCTAACGTCTAAGTTGTCATGCTTGACCCGAACATATCAATATTTGAGCTGTTGATTAGGGATCAAGGCCGGAATGACTTCGCTAGCTAGCAAGTCTTAAGATCTTTTGCCATGCCTGCGTTAATCAAACCAAACAGGTCAACGTGCAAACTGAGGAGATATAAAAACGCATCATTCGAGAAAGTATAACCACTGGGCCTGCCAATATTGAATCCTTTTTTATTTAGTTCCTGGCTTTGCTCATCCGTGATATCACTCAATCTTTTCAAGTGAAGAAAAACGGTTTGTCCCACCGATTGTTTACTGTACTCAGTAATCGAATGTTCGCCATTTTGAATAAACAAAGAGTTCTTCACAATACCGATAAACGTTCCATTATTGGTTTCACAACCTACATATAGTGGAATACAATTCTGGAGGCGGCTCATAGTATTAATGTACAGCAATTTTTTGGTTTCAAGCGAAGAGGCAGCCCGCAAAAGCACTCTGACTCCGAAAGTCGTCAAGCTCTTTGTGCCGTTGCGCGAAATCATCCATGCCTCAATCGAACAAAATTTCTATATTCACTTTGTAAATAAAAATCGAATGAAACCATTTGCCTGTCTCGTTTTGATTACTGTTATTTTTTTATCTTCCTGTAATAATAATAACTCAACTTCTACATACACTGGCTGGGAAAAAGCTCATGGTAATAGTGATGGCAATCATTATTCATCACTCACGGAAATCGATACGGACAACGTTCAGCAATTACAGGTAGCATGGACATTTCACACAGGCGATGCTGATACAATGGCTCATTCACAAATCCAATGCAATCCTATCATTGTGAATGGCGTGATGTATTGCACATCACCGCAGTTAAAATTGTTTGCATTGGAGGCGGCAACCGGAAAACAAAAGTGGGTCTTCTACCCTTTCGACAGCATTCCCGGCGACCAAAGGGTCAGTCATTTTATTATGAACAATAATCGCGGGGTTGCCTATTGGAGCGATGGTAAAAACGATCAGCGTATATTTTATGTTGCCGATTCGTATTTACAAGCAGTTGACGCTAACACCGGCAAACTGATCACGAGCTTTGGGAATAGTGGCAAGGTTGATCTGCATACCGGTCTTGAAATGGAGGGGGTTCAAAATTTATTTGTCACTGCTACTTCTCCTCCATCAGTCTATAAAGATCTCGTTATTACAGGTACAAGGGTTTCTGAAAGCACAGATGCAGCGCCGGGCGATATTCGTGCCTACGACGCAAGAACAGGAAAGATCGTCTGGCAATTTCATACCATTCCTCATCCCGGTGAGTTGGGCTATGAAACTTGGGAAGACCCCAATGCATATAAAATGATAGGTGGCGCCAATAACTGGACGGGATTGACAATCGATCAGCAACGTGGCATTGCCTATATCCCACTCGGTTCTTCCTCAGCTGACTTTTATGGCGGCAGGCGAAGAGGCTCCAATCTTTTCGGTGATTGTTTGCTTGCTCTTGATGCAAGTACGGGAAAACATCTGTGGCATTTCCAATACATCCATCATGACACCTGGGATAAGGATCCTTCATCGCCGCCCGTGCTGCTCACTGTAACGCATGATGGAAAAAAAATTGATGCCGTGGCGCAAACCTCGAAGAATGGGTTTCTGTATTTGTTCAACAGGGAAACAGGTGTGCCCTTGTTTCCGATAATTGAAACACCTGTTGATACCGTGACTGATCTAGTTGGTGAAAAGATGTGGCCCACCCAACCCATTCCTCAAAAGCCTGCCCCGTTTGTCAGACAGTCGTTGACAGAAAAGGATCTCAACACCTATCTCTCAGCGGAAGAATATGAAGATGTGAAAAAAAGACTCGCCACTTATCACGCCGGTAATTTATTCAGACCGCAATCAAAGGCCGGGACTATTATTTTTCCCGGTTTTGACGGTGGTGGTGAATGGGGCGGCGCCGCTGTTGATGCTGAAACAGGAATATTGTATGTAAATGCAAATGAGATGGCGTGGATACTTCAAATGTTTGACGTAGACCCTGCGAAACAACAGGAAAACATGGGCGGGGCAGGTCATCGTTTATACATACAAAATTGCATGAGCTGCCATGGACCCGAAAGAAAAGGCGCAGGGAATTATCCTTCTATTGTTGGCATTGAAAACAAATATGATCCGCGAAGTTTTGTTGAATTCATCAACAACGGGAGAAGAATGATGCCTGCATTCAAACATCTCAGCCAGGAAGATAAAGATGCGATCGCTGCGTTTGTTCTAAACCAGCAGAAAGAACAGTTGAAAAAATACACTGGCAAATTGTCTGCGCTCGATTCGTTCCGACGATTGCCTTACCAGATTAGCGGCTACAATAAATTCCTGAGCAAATCGGGATTGCCGGCTCTTGCGCCACCGTGGGGAACATTGAGTGCCGTTGATCTAAACACCGGCGAGTATGTTTGGAAAACAGTGTTGGGTGTAGATTCTGCTTTTAAGGCAAAGGGTGTGAAAGAAACAGGCACTGAAAATTATGGCGGGCCTATAGTAACTCGAGGAGGTATTTTGTTTATTGCTGCTACCAAAGATGGAAAGTTTCGTGCATTTAATAAGAGAACAGGAAAACTATTGTGGGAGACTGATTTGCCCGCTGCGGGTTTTGCAACACCTGCCACGTATGAAGCCAATGGTCGACAATTTATCGTGATCGCATGTGGCGGTGGAAAGCTCGGTACAATGAGCGGCGATAGTTACGTAGCGTTTGCGTTGCCTCGATAACTTATCATTCCGATCCCGATTTATCGGAAGAGGAATCTAATGGCTGTACGTTTCATCAATGGTATAAGTAACACCGTTCTTCTCAAAAGTCGACCTGAACTTTAATGTCGTTTCTGTCAGCTCTACTAAAGTGTATTCAGCAAAGTAATCGAAGACCAGCTTCGTCTCATTATCTGCAAACTCCCAGACAAAGGGCCATGCCTGTGGATCGGATTCGTCACATCTTGTCTGACCTTCATCTGTGACCCCTGTGCCATCGGATTTGTAAGAATCGAAATTATCCGAATCACAAACCTTCATGACACTTAGAAGATTGGTAGCATAAGTGCCATCTCCGTACCAGTCGTAAGCAGGAGTGGCTGTTAATCCGGTTCTTTTCCATGATCCCGTAGCGAGAAGTTCCGTTTTTGTTTTTTGCTTGCTTGCGCCGCCGCTTTCTTTTTTACAAGACACTGCTGCTATTGTCACGGCTGTCAATATCCATAGCGAAGCGAGTTCCATTTTTGGCATCATAATCATCATTTTTGAATTTAAGTAATAGGATGTTTTAATGCTGGCAAGGTGCCTTCGTCGAACACGATGTTTTCTATAGCAAAACTTATAGATGCGACTTTATAGAAGACTCCTCTCATGTGCGCGTATTGCTTGGCGAGAAAAAATAAAAAAATAGATGAATCGTCAAGGATCCGCCCTTAGGTGGATCCCGTTATGGGGAGAAGCAATCTAATGGCCGTAAGTCTCTTCCTGGGTATAAGTAATACCGTCCTCTTCAAAAGTCGTACGGAATTTTAAAGTAGTTTCCGTCAACTCTACTAAGTTCAATTTATTAATGCCATTAAATACCAGCTTCGTTTCATTGTCGGTAAGAGCCCAGGTAAACGGCCATGCTTGTGGGTCCGATTGGTAGCATCTCATCGGCCCCCCATTCGTGTCCCCTGTGCCATCGGATCTGTAGGTGTCGAAATCATCCAATTCACAAACATTCATGATGCTCAGGATATCGGTAGCATAATTTCCGTCACCGTACCAGTCGTAAGCAGGAGTGCTTATTAAACTGGTTTTCTTCCATGTTCCCTCGGTGAGAAGTTCCGTTTTTGTTTTTTGCTTGCTTTTGACGTCTGCCTTTTTACAAGACACAGCTGTTGTTGTTGTCGCCACTATTAATATCACTAGCGAAGCGAGTTGAGTTTTTGATTTCATAATTATCATTTTTGAATTGAGTAATAGGATAATTTTAATGCCGGCAAGATACATTGATCCAACACCAGGTTTTATATAACAAAACTTATAGGAAGGGTCATCGGAAAGGAAAAAGTAAAGTGAAGAAAGTCATTGCAAGGCGGACTCCACACTTTTGTTTGTTGTTCAGATTTGTTTGTCATTCCGAGCGAAGTGAGAAATCTATTTGTTACCAGCATTTGTAACTCCGATTGAACTTCCGTTGCGACGCTCCTTTCATCGTTCGGTAATTCTATTCAGCATCCCTCCGTTCCATTTAAAACACCCGTGTATCTTCCAAGTATTGTGGTAAGTGGTATTGCCGTCACGACAAAAAAGGCGAACGTGAAATAATTGATTACCAGGGCTAAGAATTTTATAGACTCCATTGGAGTAACGTATATTTATGTGTTGTGCGTTATGCCAAAGCTTCACTCTAAAAAGAACATCCAAATGAAAACAATTTTGCTTATTTTAATTTTTTCGATGACAATTGTTCGAGCTTTTTCCCAACAGCAACACCCGATTATATACGAAAAGTTAAAAGAGTACGAGGGATTATATGAATATAGAAATCAATCGCCATTTAAAATTGCTGCGTCTCCAAAAAACCCGCGATTGTATGCGATTATTAATGATGTAAAATTTGAATTGACATACCTTGGCAACGATTTATTTATAAGCCAGGCTCAGGAGAAAATACAATTTTTCCGAAATTCTTCTAATAAAGTAGTCGGCTATATTTTAGACGATACCAGATTTAAGCTATTAAGCAAGAAAGTTAGATTCCCAATTCAACTATGGTATGCCCGAATGGACACGTTAAAAAGATATACTTATGTGCAACCGAAAACTATCGATGATGGATTACAGACAAAAAGTATAAACAAATCGGGCTTAGACACATCTTTACTAAATGAGATGATGCTAAAAATCATAAAGGGAACTTACCCTGACGTACATAGCGTCCTCATAATTAAAGATGGCAAACTTGTTTTCGAAGAATATTTTTATGAATACACCAGGGATAAATTGCACGAAACACGCTCTGCAACTAAGACTTTTATTTCTGCATTGACAGGAATTGCCATTGACAAGGGCTACATAAAAAATACAGACGAGACTGTTCTCTCGTTCTTTCCAGAATATTCAATTAAGAATAATTCTGAAGCAAAAAAACGAATAACGATTGAAAACTTGCTTACCAATCAGAGCGGTTTGGATTGTGATATAACTAATCCAAAATCGGAAGGTCATGAAAACAAAATGAACAATAGTGATGATTGGGTAAAATTTACGCTTGACCTACCTATGATTGAGAATGCAGGCAGCATAGGAAGGTATTGTTCAGGTACTACCATAGTAGCCGGACGAATTATTGAGAAACAAACAAAAATGACTTTACCTGAATTTGCAAAACAGACTCTTTTTAAAGATTTAGGAATTAAGAATTATGTTTGGAATTTTAAACCTGATAAATCAAGTACTGAAACGATTTGCGAGGTGTTCTTGAACTCAAGAGACATGGCAAAGTTTGGGTTATTGTTTCTTAATAAAGGGCAATGGCATGGCAAGCAGGTCATTTCACCTGATTGGGTAAAGCAATCATTATCTAAGCATTCAGTGATTCAAGGTGTTGATTATGGCTATTTCTGGTGGATTAAGTATTTAGATGCTGATGGGGTCAGATATGTTGGAAAGGCAGCACAAGGTAATGGAGGACAAAAAATTTACATTTGGGAAGAACAAAATATGGTGACGGTTATAACAGGTGGCAATTACAATGTGCAATCACCATCTGACGAATTGATCAGTAAGTATATATTGCCAGCTTTCAATAAAAAGACGGAGAAATAGTGCGAAAGAAAGGCACGAACACACAACAAGTGGTTTTCTGCTATGCTGGCAACAGAATATATCCTGATCGATATAACGCGATTCGGCTGCAGTACCAGCTGAACGAACATAACCGAGCTTTGGAATATACCACCACCTTTCTATCTTTACCCAGTCCCGTCTCAGGAGTGTTCAGATAAATAAAAATCTTCAATGTTATCCAGAGTTTGCAACTCTGAATCCAGCCCATAGGGCTTGTGAAAAATAGCAATTAAATTTGAACATGGCAGATTGGAAGTTATTGCTACCGAGCCATGCCGTGAACAGAAATAAGCACCGGATACAGATTTAGGAAATTCGATTTTCATTAATAAAATAATTATTCTGAAATGAACAAACTGCTGCTATTTCTCTTTCTGCCCTTTCACTCATTTGCACAGGCTGACAGTACTGATATCATCGTTAATCAGATGATGGAGAAGCAAAAAATCGTTGGACTTTCGCTGGCTGTAATAAAAAATGGGCAGCCTGTTGTAAACAAAGGTTACGGACTGGCCAATGCAGAACTCAATGTACCGGTGACCTCCGAAACGGTGATCAGGCTTGGCTCAGTTAGTAAGCAGTTTTTTGCAACAGCTATTATGAAATTAATGGAAGAAGGAAAACTAAGTATTGAAGATCCGGTACATAAATTTTTCCCTGATGCACCGGAGGCATGGCGGCCTATTAAAGTAAAAAACTTGATGTCTCACACGTCAGGCTTGCAAAGAGAAGCCCCTGCTTACGACAATTTCAAGATACAACCCGATATAGACGTCATTAAGTCTGCATACAACTTACCTCTTGATTTTAAAACGGGAACAAAATACCAGTATTGTAACCTTGCTTATTTCATGTTGGCAGAAATTATAAAACAAGTAAGTGGCATGCCCTGGCAGAACTATATTCATGATAAATTATTTATACCCGCAGGAATGAATAATAGTTACCTCACTGATTTTTATGCCATCATTCCTAACCGTGCCGATGGCTATATGCATAATCATGACACACTGGTCAATGCCACTTCTATGTTTGCCATACGACCCAGCGGTGGGTTTCTTTCCACTTCTTCTGATATGATCAAATGGGAGAAAGTGATAAGGGAGGAAAAGATCATTCTTAAAAAAGACAACTGGGAACAACTATGGCAACCGTTTATTAAAACATCGGATAAAGCAGATTCAAAGGAATATTACGGTTTTGGATGGGCAATAGATGAATTCAGCCGGCATAAATTAATTGTACATGGTGGTGCTAATATTGGGTTCAGATCTGTGTATGCACGTTTTGTGAATGACGGGCTTTCCGTTATCATTCTCACTAATACAGATGAAGCAAATCCACGTGCCATTGCAAACGCTCTTGCTGATTATTATTTCAGAAAATAAGTGGTTCGCGCATGTTGATGTTGCCACTAGCGCCAACCTAATCCCGGTGCGACGTGCTTTAAAATAGAAGACAATACGTGAACATTATAATCAACACCTAATGTATTGGGGATGGTCAAAAGAACGGTATCTGCTTCCCTGATAGCCTCGTCCGCAGCCAATTCCTTGATAAGCTGATCCGGTTGCGCAGCATAGCTCCTTCCGAAAATAGCACGTTTGTCACTTTCAATTAAACCGATTTGGTCTGTTCCG
>Ga0157374_10002468_pt1 | contig 15619 bp, 13 predicted proteins | sample M25metaG_FD_115308 | JGI IMG/M metagenome (GOLD analysis project Ga0157374, IMG submission 115308) | Miscanthus rhizosphere microbial communities from Kellogg Biological Station, Michigan, USA - M2-5 metaG | ecosystem: Host-associated > Plants > Roots > Rhizosphere > Soil | place: USA: Michigan...
CTCGCCGGCGAGGTAGCGCTTGAATTCCTCCACCATATAGGCACCCAGGCGACGGCACTCGGGACCGAGGGAACCAGCGATATGGGGCGTGAGGATGAGATTGGGCAACGCGAACAGAGGCGAATCGACCGGAGCGGGCTCGGGCGTGCACACATCGAGAATCGCAGTAAGATCGGAACGCTGGCGCAGCACCTCAATCAACTCTTCCTGGCGGATAATACGGGGACGGGCGGTATTAAGGAAGGTGGCCCCCGGCTTCATCTGCGAAAAATGCGCGCCCGTGATCATCCCGTGAGTCTCAGGTTTGTCGGGCGCATGCAGGGAGACGACATCGGACCGCTGGAAGATCTCATCCAGCGAGCAAAGCTCCACGCCAAGCATGGCTGCCTCCTCGGCGCCCAGAAAGGGATCGTAAACGAGGCAACGAAGATTGAAAGACTTGAGGAGCCGGGTGACCTGGCGCCCGATCATCCCGCACGAGATCAGCCCCACCGTGGAGCGGAAATTCCCCGGCACATGACGGGTGTGATCGCCCCAACCCTGGCCTTGACGGACGCCGGAGGCAAAGCTCCAGAACTTCTTGAGGCTGAGCAGGATGGTGGCGAGCGTGTATTCCGCAACCGGGATGGCATTGGCCGCGTAGGCGCTGGTGACCACAATGCCCCGCTCCCAAAATTCCGGCGAGGTAAAGTAGCCGATGGTGCCCGCTCCGTAGAAAACAGCGCGGAGATTTGGCGCGGCTTTCAGGAAAGCGGCGTCCATTTTCGGCGCGCCCCAGCCGGAGAAGATGACCTCCACCTGCTCCAGCAGCGCGGGGTTGGCGGCAATGGACTCCCTCGTCTGCGGGGCCGCGTAAAAATCGGCCACTTGGGCTAGTTCTTCCCGTTCAGTTTCACCGTAGATGCAGTCGAGCGTATCGTCGGCCAGAATGAAAAGCGCACGGGGCCGCTCCCTGGGCACAGGGGCAGCCTTGGAATTCGGGAACACGACGGATTCCGCACCACCGACGGCATCGCCGGTGCGGAGCGCCTTAAAAGCGATGGCATCCACACCTCTTTATTGGCGCAAGTTACCAGAAATAAAACCACCACGTCATTTACACGGTTAACCGGGAAGTTAGACGTTTAACTTCAAGAGGCCAGCGCCCCCCGCAAGGGGCCAAAGATCCTAGCACCCAGGAAGGTCGGAGCCGTCCACCCATTTGCCCTTGACCAGCACCTCGCGGTTGGTTTCCGGGATGCCGCGGTCGTTGTCGTAGATGAGGGACATCAGCAACAAGACGCTGACGCGGCCGATTTCCTCGGAGTTTTGATTGATGCCGGCCGTGATGGGGCAATCGAGAACGGTGGAGGCGGCGAGCCCGATTTTCTCGGGACTCCATTCGTGATGCTCGGTCAAAACGGCTTTCAAGTTGGCGAGATCGGTAATGATCGCCTCCGGCCGGTGTTTCTTGAGCCAGGAACCCAACGTCTTTTTCAACTCTGCCACTGAAGATTGCTTAATGAGCAACGGCGGGATTTGCTGCGTGGACTGGCTTTCGGTCTGTGCCCAGAGAAACCCCGCTCCATAATGCACGGAACGCCAGTGATTTCCCACATAGCCGATGCGCTGGTAGCCTTTTTCGCGGAGCCGGTCGTAAACCAGCATGGCGTTGGCGACCTGGTCGGCCGCGACACAGTGCATGGAAACCTTGGGATCGGAACGGCCGACATGCACAATGGAAAAGCGGCTCCAGTCGAAATTCACCAGGCATTCCGGCAGCTCCCCCGGGGGGACGAGGATGCCCTGGATGTCGCGGGTGAGGAGGATGCGCTCCAGCTTGTTCATGGGCATCTGGTCGTTGACGACGAATTCCTCGACGCGGTAGCCGAATTTCTCCCCGCAGGCGACGGCCCCTTTCCAATAAAGGTCGAACTCCTTGTAACTGCGCAGCTTTTTGGGATCGGGCCAGAAATTGAGCCAGGCGAGGCCGGAGTGGATGGGCTTTTCGCGGGAGGTTTTTTTGAAACGGGCAAGGGCGGTGGCGACCGGATTGGGCTGGTAGCCCATTTCGCGGGCGACGGCCTGGACCCGGGCGCAGGTCTGCTTGGAAACTTCCGGATTGTTTCGCAAGGCCAGGGAGACGGCGGCGTGGGAAAGCCCCACAACGCGGGCAATATCGTTGAGGGTGATACTGCGGGGCTTGATTTGCGAATTGCTCATGATGGGGGTTATCCATCGCACGATCGCGCAATGGGTGAGAGGGAACTTAACCGCATTAGCCACTATTCACAACCAGACTAAAGCGATTAACCCAGATTGGTTTTGAGGCAGCAACCGGCTCTTCGTTCTCTGTAAATCGGCGGAAAAATCCTCTGAAAATATACAATGAAAATCGCGGTCTATCGCTTAACCGCTTCAGCAGCGGGCTGGTTGACCGGACAAGGGTGCCCGCGAATCATCCCGGCAACGGAAATCACTCCAGGTGGCTCAAAAAGATGAGTCCGGTCAAACCATTAAAGGTGATGTTCTGCAGATTGCGATACGTATCGACGGTGATTGTGCTCGCGCCGCTGCTGCCGAAGGTGGCGGTGTCCGTGTTCGTCGTACCGGAAGTTGTGCCCGGGGCGGTGGCATCGGGCGACCAGGTGGCATCGGTCCAGTTGCCCGTGGTGGCGCTTCCCGTCCAGGTCTCGCTCGCGGCCCGGGCCGGCCACAGGTCAAGTGGCAACGAGGTCACCAAAGTAACAATCGCAAGACGGAAACAAACAACGACAGGTCGGCGAAGGGTGGTTTTTTTCATGGGAGGCGTGGGGAATGATCCAGTGAATACTACGGCAATCCAGGCACAACACCTTGGTAAGCTACCGAAAAAGAAACAATCCCTTCCAAACTGACGCGTTTAAGTTTACAAACCCTGCCTCAAAGAGGAGAGGGTCCGCAGATTACGCAGATTATTATAAATGAGTGGTCTGCGAGAGGAGAGAGCGCGATGATTTTCCCAAACGACCACCCTTTGGCTGTCTTTAAAAATCTGCGTTAATCTGCGTAATCTGCGGATCACTACTCCCCTGTCTTTGTATAAACTTCGAGCCGGCAATCGAATCCGCCGAAATCGACTTTCTGCCGGGAGTGCAGCTTGAGGCCGGGAACCACCGCATCCGAGCGAAGCGGGTTGGCAAAAATGAGCCGCCCGCCTGGTTTCAAGAGCGTGACCGCCGCCGAGAAAAGGCTGCCAATGAGACCACGCAGATCGGCGATGGGAACGCGCCGCCCCAACGGAGGATTGCTGATGACAAGGCTCAGCGCTCCAGGCGTCAGCCCGGGAACTTGGGCATAATCGCGAAAGTCGCAAGCGTGGAGCGTCGTGGGCATGGCGGGCAACGAAGCCGCCGCCAGATTGCGCCGGGTGATCTCGATCGCCTCGGAACTAAGATCGGTGCCGAAGATGTGTTTCACCCCACCCAGCAGCGCGCACTCGATCAACTCCAGGCCAGAGCCGCAGAAAGGATCCCAGATGGTTTCCCGTTCCCGCGGCGCCGTTTTCCAGGCCAGCCGGGCCATGCTCGCCGCCAGCGGCGGATGCGAGGCCGCCGGCACATCCTGCTGACGGTAGGCAAAACGCGGATCGGGCGACAGACGCGGCGTCAGTTCCACCGCAAAACCTTCCGGCGAGGGATGGACCTCCACGGCCCACGGTGCCTCGCGGGCATCGTTCAACAACTCGGGACACAACCGGTAAACCTCGGCCGCGAGTTGGTGAATCGCTCCGCGCTGATGTCCCTTGTCGGTAAAATCGAGCCGGTAGCGGATCGGCCCCGCGGTGAAAGTTTGCAACACCCGGCGTGAGAGCGGCGAGGCAATCAGCGGGGCGAGTGCGTCCGTATGCTTGGTGGCGCCGGGAACGAAAGCCACGCTACCGCAGCAGCGCAGCGCATAAAGATCGCCCAGCGAGAAAGGCTTCAGCGGCTCCAGAATCACCAGCCCCGGGTGCACCGCAGCAACGCGGGCGATTTTTCCCAGCCGCGCCTGCGCCTCTTCCTGGACGACGGATTCCAGTCCCCGCCGTCCGCGCAGATGAATCCGCAGTCCGGCGAAGTCCGTGAGCGGGCGATCCAGGCGAATCGTGGTCGGCGTGGAACGGGCGACGCTGGCCTTGATCTTCTGCTCGGCGCGGGTCCCGAGGGACGCCGCCTCTTCCAGCGTGGCGGCCCCGCCGATTTTCTCCAGAGTCTGGCCGAGGAATTTGCGTTCGCGCTCGCCTTCGGCGCGTTGCAGGAGCTCCAGCAACGCGGTTTCATCGCCCTCGCCCGCTCCGAGCTTGGGCAGCGCGGCCATGGCGTAACGGCGGATTTTTTCCACGGGGTCCTGCAACAACACGCGCAACCATTCGCGGGCCTGCTGCTTTTGTGCATCGGTGCCGCTCTCGGAGAACACGACGCCCACCGCGCGGACGAGGCCGACCCGGGCCGCGCGCTCCTTTTCCTCCGCCCGGTCAAAGCGCGGGACTTCCTGCGCCCACAGTTCCTCGCACGAGCGCTGGCGCAACTGCTGGTAAAGCTCCTTCGCGGGATTCTTGCCCTCCGGCTTCATGCGGATTCCCCTTCCCCGCCCGCGGCCCAGCGTCCGAAAATTCCGCAGGGCAGCACCAGCCCATTGCGCTGCCCGGGCAGCCCGAGCTCGCCCACGCCGAGATGGCCGCCCGACTGCTGGAAGACCTGGCTAAGCAGGTTGCCCAGCACGAGCGGCGACAGGCGCGAGGTGTAGCTGTTGATCAGGAAAAAAAGCGGTTCCGGACTGAGCAAATCGCGGCACTCCGCGAGCAACTTCCACAGGTGCAACTCCAGCTTCCACACTTCGCCCCCGGCTCCGCGCCCGTAGGCGGGCGGGTCCATGATGATGGCATCGTACTTGCGGCCCCGGCGGGCTTCGCGGGTGACGAATTTCAGGCAGTCATCGGCGATGGTGCGCACGGGAGCATTGGCGAGGCCGGAGAGCGCAAGGTTTTCGCGGCACCATTGCACGACGCCCTTCGAGGCATCGACATGGCACACCTCCGCCCCCGCGGCGGCACAGGCCACGGTGGCCGCGCCGGTGTAGCCGAAGAGATTGAGCACGCTCACCTGGCGTCCGGCCGCTTTGGCCTGGCGGATCGCATTCATGCACCAGTCCCAATTCGCCGCCTGCTCGGGGAAAAGACCCGTGTGCTTGAAATCCGTGGGGCGAATTTTGAAGGTGAGCGCGCCGTAGCGGATCGTCCACGAATCGGGCAGCTCGCGCCGAAATTCCCAGCGTCCGCCCCCGGATTCGCTGCGATGGTAAAAGCCATCCCAGCCCGTCCACGGCTTGCCGGTCCGCGGCCACATCACCTGCGGATCGGGCCGCACGAGCGTGACGTCGCCCCAGCGTTCCAGCTTGAGCCCGTCGCCGGTATCGAGGAGCTGGTAGTCCTGCCACCGGTCGGCCAGCAGGATGGAATGGGAAGGTTTCATGGTTTAGCCACAGAGATCACCGAGGACTCTGAGAGGAGTGGTTTAACCGCCACGACACCACGACGCCAAGGGGAAAAGAAAGCTGCCCCTGCGAGAGCAGCCCGATGGCTGGCTCTGGGGAGCGGTTCCCGGCATTCTCCGTCTTCGTGATAAGCCCTTCCTCCCTTGGCGTCTTGGCGGTTAAATCCTCGCAATTAATTTCCGCGACGGGAGCGTTGGCCATCCGCTGCTGGAAAAAACGATGTCATTCTGAGGCGAAATGAAATGGAGCCGAAGAATCTCCATTCATTTCTGCGCTGGGAAAGCGAATGAGTCCTTCGCCCTCATGAACCGCCAGCCGGGCCGGAAAAATCGCTGGAGATGTATCCCTGTCCATTGGGAAAAATCGTGAGTGATTATCTCCGCTGCGCTCCGGTTTTCGACTCCACTGCATTTCGCCTCCAAAGAACTACCGAGAACGACGGCGCAGAAATGGAGTCCGCGAAAAACGCCAAATTCGCGAAATGCGGAGCTCCTTTTTTTCGTGTATTTCGCGTCTTTCGCGGACCAAAAAGTTCTTCTCCGCCTTTCAATCCCACACCGCTGGTTTGGTGTCTCAGGATGACATCGGTTTTGGAAAAATGGAAACCCATCGGGGCGCACTCCTTTCGGAAGTTAATTTCGAGACCTGCGCTAAATCCTCCCTCGAAAAATCTCCGCCACGATCTCATACGACCGCACCCGCGCGGCATGATCGTAGATCATCGAATTGATGATCACCTCCTCCGCGTGCGTTTCTTCGAGGAAGGAGTCGAGCTGGGCGCGCACGGTCGCCGGGCTGCCGATCATGGAAAGCTTGAGGAAGGACTCAACGCCGGCCTGCTCGTGGGGCATCCAGCGCCCCTCCATGGACTCCACCGGCAACGGGAGCTTGCCGCGGGCGTCGCGGAGCATTTGCAAGACGGCCTGCTGATGCGAGGTGGCAAGATAATGTGCCTTGTCGTCCGTCTCAGCCGCGATGACGTTGATCCCGACCATCACGTACGGCTGCTCCAACATGGCGGAGGGACGGAAGGCTTTGCGATAAATCTCCAGGCCGGGCAGCATGTTTGTCGGAGAAAAGTGACCGGCGGAACTGAAAGGGAGGCCGAGCTCGCCCGCCAATTGCGCACTGAATCCGCCGGAGCCAAGCAGCCAGATCGGCACCCGAAGTCCGGCCCCCGGAACCGCACGCACGCGCTGGCCGGGCACGGGATCGCGAAAGTATTCCCGCAGCTCGGTGAGCAGCGCCGGAAATTGATCACCGTTCTGGTGATTGTCGCGCCGCAGCGCGTGGCTGGTCATGGGATCAGTGCCGGGCGCGCGCCCGAGACCGAGATCGATCCGCCCGGGATAAAGCGACTCCAGCGTGCCGAACTGCTCGGCGATGACCAATGGTGCGTGATTGGGCAGCATGATGCCACCCGAGCCCACACGAATCGTCTTCGTCGCGCCCGCGACATGGCCGATCACCACCGGGGTCGCCGCACTGGCAATGCCGGGCATGTTATGATGCTCGGCCAGCCAGTAGCGACGGTAGCCCCATGGCTCGACCTGGCGGGCCAGGTCCACCGCCCGGCCAAACGCCTCCGCCGCCTCCCCACCCTCCAGAATGGGGCAGAGATCGAGCACGGAATAAGCAGTGGAACCGAAGCGCGACATGGTCATCAGAAAGCTACGCTACAACGGAAGGATTTCACCACGAAGGAACGAAGGGAGAGCACCCTGCGAAACACGCTAAACAGGCGAAAGGCGATTTCCCTTTTTCGAATTTTCCGTGTCTTTCGCATGGCCTGAATTTTCCTTAGGCGAGAACGGGGTAGTCCACATAACCCTTCGGCCCCAGCGCGTAGAAAGTCGAGGGATTGGGTTCGTTCAACGGGGCGTTTTCCGCAAAGCGGCGAACGAGGTCGGGGTTGGCAATATAGGGCACACCGTAGGCGACGGCGGCGGCTTCGCCGGAGGCGAGGATTTCGTTGCCGGTCGCGCTGGTGAACCCATCGTTGGCAATGATGGGGCCGCCAAACGCTTCCCCGATTGCGGGCACGAGCCGGTGGGGCCCCAATTTCTCCCGGACGCACAGGAACGCGAGGCCGCGTCGGCCAAATTCACGCGCAACATGGGTGAAGATGGCATGCGGATTGGAATCGTGGATGCCATGGGTGCCGCCCATGGAATTGAGATGCACGCCCACGCGATCCGCGCCCCAGACGGAGGTGCAGGCATCGGCAACTTCCAGGATGAGACGCCCGCGATTTTCCACCGAACCGCCGTATTCATCGGTGCGCTGGTTGGTGCCATTCTGCATGAACTGGTCGAGTAGATAGCCATTTGCACCGTGAATTTCCACGCCATCAAAACCTGCTGCCAGGGCATTCTCCGCTCCCTTGCGGTAGGCTTCGATGATCCCCGGGATTTCTTCGAGCCGCAGCGCGCGCGGCGTCACGAAAGGCTTCATCGGACGAATGAGGCTGACATGCCCCTCGGCCGCGATCGCACTCGGTGCCACCGGCAGCTCACCCTTCAAGTAAGCGGGATCAGAAATGCGGCCCACATGCCAGAGTTGAAGCAGAATGCGCCCACCGGCATCGTGCACGGCTTTGGTAACCAGCTTCCACCCCTCCACCTGCTCGGAAGACCAGATGCCCGGGGTGTCAGGATAGCCGACCCCCATCGGCGTCACCGCCGTGGCTTCGCTGAGGATGAGGCCGGCCTCCGCCCGCTGGGCGTAGTATTCGGCCATCATCGCATTGGGCACGCGTCGCACGCTGGCGCGGGTGCGGGTGAGCGGGGCCATGACGATGCGGTTGGGCAGCGAGAAGGCACCGATTTGGACGGGATCGAGCAGGGTAGGCATAGAAGACAATCAGGCGACAACTGAATCGGCGACCGGGGCAAGAACGGCCCGGGGTTTGAAGACAAAGATTTTGCTCAGCGTGATCGCCAGCGCCAGCAAGGCGGGCAGCGCGGCCACGAGCGGGATCGCGGTAAGGCCGGGGCCGTGATCAATCACGAGGCCGCCCAGCCACGCGCCGAGCGCATTGCCCGCGTTGAACGCGCCCACATTCAGCGTGGCCGCGAGATTGGGCGCGGCCGAGCCGGTGGTGATGACATTCATTTGCAGGCACACGGCGGCGGCAAAGGAGGCGGCACCCCACAGGAAAAGCGTGAGTTCGGCGGGAAACACCGCCCGCCCGGCCCAGAAATAAAGCACCTCCAGCAGCACGATCACCGCCAGCGATCCGGCCAGCCCGGGCAGGATGCGCCAGTCAGCCAGCCGACCCCCGAGGGTGTTGCCAATCGTATAACCCACGCCGACCAGCAGCAGGGTCCAGGTGACGCCATGCGGGGAAATCCCGGTGACCTCATTCAACAGCGGTGCGATGTAGGTGAAGAGCGTGAACATCGAGGCGGAAAAGAGCACGGTGAGCCCGATGCCGGCCCAGAGGCGTAAATTGCGCAGGGCAATCAATTCCGTGCTCAGTTTCGAGGTCTCTTCATCCGGCCGCTTCGGCAGGAGAATGGTGATCCCCGCCAGCGTGAGCACCCCGATGCCCGAGACCGCCCAGAAGGTGGAGCGCCAGCCGTAAGCCTGTCCCAGCGCCGTTCCCAGCGGCACCCCGAGGATATTCGCCACCGTGAGCCCGGTGAACATAAGCGCCATCGCCGAAGCCTTGCGACCGGGAGGCGCGAGATTCGCCGCCACCACCGATCCAATCCCAAAGAACGCCCCGTGGCAAAGCGACGTGACCACGCGGGCCGCCATGAGGAAACCGTAGTTCGCCGCCAGCGCGCACAGCGCATTGCCGAGCACGAAAATCGCCATCAGCCAGAAGAGCGCGGTCTTGCGCGGCAGCCTGGCCGTGGCGAGCGCCATCACCGGCGCGCCCAACGCGACCCCAAGCGCATAGCCGCTCACCAGCCAGCCGGCGGCGGGAATGGAAACCCGCAAACTGTCGGCCACCTGGGGCAGCAGCCCCATGATGACAAACTCGGTGGTGCCAATCGCAAAAGCCGCCAGGGTGAGCGCGTAAATCGAAATCGGGATGCGAACCCCGGCAACGGCAGTCGATGAATTACTCATATACGTCTTATAGTTCGGTAATATTGAACTACAAAACTCTTGAAATGCAAATCGACAGCGATATTTTCTCTTTATCAGACCGATTCAACATCCGCCCATCGCCCATCTCTCCGTCTCCGCCGTGCTCCATGCGCTCTCCGACCCGGTGCGGGTGGCGATTGTCCGCGAGTTGATGAAGGCGGGGGACGCAATGAACTGCTCGGAAACCGCCGCCAAAGCCGGATTGAAGATGCCCAAAAGCACCTGCTCCCAGCACTACCAGATCCTGCGCGAAGCGGGCCTGATTTTCAGCGAACGCAAAGGCGTCGAACTCTCCAGCCGCCTGCGCCTGGATGAGATCGAGCAACGCTTCCCCGGCCTCGTTACCTCCATCCTGCAGGCCTACGAGACCGGGCACGGGGCATAAGCGCCCACGAATTATTCCAGTCCCTTCTTGGTGACAAATCCCCCCGTCCCTCGGACGAAACTCCATTTCGTCACACCCTTGTCCGCGCAACCCCCATTGCGCCGAACGATTGCGCGCCCATTGGATCGAACCCCATTTCCGTAGAGGCAACCGGTTGCGGAAACAAGCGGCACACCCGGATCCGGGTCTCCAAGCCCTGACCTTGAAGCAGGAAGCCAGAAATCCAGGAAGAAATTCCCCTCTTGAAACCTCTTTCCTGCCTTCCTGCTTCATCATTTCTACAATCCGCGCCTTTTTCCTCGTTACCAGGCTCCAGCCTGGTAACGCAATGTTCGGCGAGGCTCCTGCCTCGCTGCTCCCACGCCTCCGCCGCCCTCGCGGTCAAAACCTTTTCCCAGCTTCGTGTCTTCGTGTCTTCGTGGTGAAAATCCTCTCTCCCCTGGCGTCTTGGCGTCTTCGCGGTAAATCCCCCAATCCACCGCCTCTCATAAATTCCATTTTCCAAACGCCGGTTTTCATCTAATAAGGTGCCCTACCCGATGCGCTTGCTCGACCGTTACGTCCTTACCAATTTCCTGCTGCCGTTCTGCTACTGCTTCTTCGGCTTTCTTTCGATCTGGCTCGTGTTTGACCTGACCGACAACGGCCAGGACTTCATCCAGTTCCACGTCCCGCTCTGGAAGATCATCGCCTTTTACGCGACGCAGTTCCCGCAGATCATCGTGATCAGCCTGCCGATTGGCCTCCTCCTCGCGCTGCTCTACTGCCTCAGCCGCATGTCCCGCACCAATGAGATCATCTCCATGCTCACGGCTGGCCGCAGCCTCGTCCGCATCGTGATTCCCCTCTTCCTCGGCGCGCTGCTGATCACCGGGCTCAGCATCGGGATGAACTACAAGCTCGCCCCGCATGCCGATGCGTTGAAAAAGCGCATGCTCTACACTTTCACCCACACCAAGACGGAGCAGGAGGAAATGGACACCATCCTTTTCAAGAACCGCACCGATGACCGCGCGTGGTACGTCCAGAAGATCAACGTGAAGCGCAACCACCTGGAAGGCGTGGAAATCATCCAGCAAAACCCGGCGGGCGACATCATTCAGAAATACTACGCCAAATCCGCCGACTTCGATCCGGACACCAATACCTGGACCTTCCATGAAGGGAAGACCGTGAATTTCGACAACGGCGGCAACGTAAAAAACGAGCAGGCCTGGCTCACCGGACCCAACGCCCAGCTGAAGATCGATCACTGGTCCGAAACACCGTGGCGCATCTCCAGCTCGGAGCTCGACCCGCAGGACCTCTCCGTGCCCGAGCTCCAGGAATATCTCCGGTATAACTCCGATTTCCCGCCGGCCTCGCTGGCCCCCTACCAGACCCACCTGCATTACCGCTGGTCACTCTCGTGGCAATGCCTCGTGGTCGCCCTGGTCGCCGCCCCCTTGAGCGTCGTCTTCTCCCGCCGCGGCGTGCTCGGCGGCGTCATCAGCTCGATCGGCCTCTGCTTCGGGCTCATCTTTTTCTCCAGCATGGGCCTGGCGCTCGGCAAGGGCAACCGCATCGCCCCTTTCTGGGCCGCCTGGGGGCCGGACCTCCTGTTCGCTTGCATCGGCATTTTCCTGTTGTTCATCCGCAGCTACAACATCGAGTTGCCCAAGCTCTCCAGCCTCTTCAAAGGGGGAAAGAAGTAATGGCCCAGGAATGGCAGATCACCAGCCGGTCGCATACCTGCTCGGCCACCGGCAAAGAATTTCAGGACGGCGAATATTTCTACACCCTGCTGGTCCGGACCAAGGAAGGCTTTGACCGCCAGGACTTGAGCGAGGAAGCGTGGAAGGCGCGGAATGAAAACATCCAGCCCTTCTCCTTCTGGCGCACCAAGTACGAGACCCCGCCGCCACCCGCCCCGGAGGCCCTCTCCAAAGGCAGCGCCGAGGACCTCCTGCGCCGTTACATGGCCGAGGCAGGCGCCCAGCACACCAATGCCCGCTACATCCTCGCCCTCATGCTCGAACGCAAGCGCCTGCTCAAGCAGATCGAGACCCGGCAGGAAGGCGACAGCCGCATCCTCATCTACGAGCACGTGCGCACCGGCGAAGTCTTCGTCATCCCCGATCCCGACCTGCGCCTCGACCAGCTCGCCGAGGTCCAGATGGAAGTCGCCAGCCAGCTCGCGTGAAGACCCCACTCGAGCACCCCAGGCACCATCCAAAAATCTCGCTCCAGTCTCGATTTACGGCTGCGTCTTCGAGCGTCGCCAGGCAAACCCATGTCACCCCGAGCGAAGTCGAGAACCGGAGCGCAGCGGAGATGAACACTCACTCTTTCTTCCCAACAGAAAGGGTTAAGCCTCATATTTTTCTGCGCTGGGAAAACTGCGCACTTCCCTGCCGTAACGAAGCGCTCTCCCCGCCAGCATTGAAAGCTCTATTGCACTGGAGAAAAGATCAATCCGGTGACGATCCAGCCTTTGGAAGGAAGCAGGAAGCCAGAAATCCAAAAAGGATCATCCGTTCACCGGCCCCCTCTTTCCTGGCCTCCTGGCTTCCTGCTTCATCTTTTCTCCAAAGCAAAGCTCTATCCACCACCCACACCCCTCGCTTTCGCCGCTCCTTCTCGCCATCCCCTCGCTCACCTTTTGCCTTTGAACGCCAACGGCGTTCCCTCATCCAGCCCAGGGTTGGCGCGCGTTCCCGCGCGACTACCCTGGGAATCATTCCCAAAAGATTCATGAACCCTGAAAGGGTTCCATCGATAACCCACATGGCCAGCTCTCACCGCTCCATTTGGAAATCACCTGCAAGCGCCGCTCCACCCACCGCCCGCGCCATTCCATTGCAACCATGAAGCGCAAGGAACACCCCTTCCTCGCCGGCCTGCACGCCGCGCGCGCCAATTTCCTGCCCGGGCTCGTCATCCAGTGCGGCATGCTCGCCCTCCTGCTCGGCTACTATTACTGGCCACCGCTCCATGCCCCGCTCAGCACCGTCGCCGGATGGAAGGCACACTACGGCTACCTCTTCACCTTCCTCATCTACGGCTGCGCCGGCGGCCTCCTCCCGGAACTCCTGCGCGTCCTCGTGCTGCAAAAAGGACGCCTCACCGCCGAGAACCGCCTCGATGCCTGGTTCGGCTTTCTCTTCTGGGGCTTCATGGGCATATGCGGCGACACCCTTTACCGCTTCCTCGGGCACCTGCTCGGCGACCAGCCCTCCGTCACCGTCGTCCTCACCAAGCTCGTCCTCGACCTCTTCATCTACACCCCGCTCTGGGGCACCGCCGCCGTCGTCTCCGCCTACCACTGGCGGCGCCACGGCTTTGCCACCGCCGCCCTGCTCGAGTGCTTCTCCTTCACCTTCTACCGCACCCACATCATCCCCTCCCTCGTCACCGGCTGGGCGGTCTGGATTCCCCTCGTCAGCATCGTCTATTCCCTGCCCCAACTGCTCCAGGTCCCCTTCGCCGCCCTCGCCACCAGCTTCTGGAGCCTCCTCGTCACCTTCATGCGAAGACAGGCCACCGCCGCAAGCCCCACCCCCATCCTGACAGAGGAAGAGCTCTAACCACCTTTGGATCCGCTAAAAACGCGAAAAAGGGATCTTTGCTTTTAGCGTATTTGGCGTTTTTAGCGGACCTCATCCCACTCCTCGTTCCCAGACTCCGTCTGGAAACGCAATCATCCGCGAGACTCTGTCTCGTTCTCCCACGCCCGCGCCTGCAACCCTCGCCCAATTTCCAATCTGCGTTTTGCCCCTCGTTACCAGGCTCCAGCCTGGTAACGCACCTGGTCTGCGAGGCTCCTGCCTCGTCCCCTCTGCTCCCTCCATCCGCGAACATCCGCGTCATCTGCGGTTAAAACCTGGCTACTGAATAAGAATCTGCGTCCCGTTGCTATCCGTGTAAAAACGCCGCACCGGCTCGGCTGGCGGCTCGGCACGATTGATCGCCACCACCGGCACCGCCATATCATTCCGCGTCGGAATCGTCGTCGCCACCGGTTGCAAGGGCTCCAAATGCGACGGAGCCACCGTGGACGGCTCCGGCTTGGAAATCTTCTGCGGCTCGCGCTGATTGACCGCGATCAACCCAGCCGCCTCGATCGGCAGCGGACCCGCATTCCGAAACTCCCGGGTCACCGCCAGGTAGGCACGGGAATCATAGCGCTGGGCCAGCGCAATCGTCGGCTCATTCGCATCCGACCCCAGCGAACGCGGACGCGGCAATTCATTGCCCATCGCCCACCAGTTCCCGTCCCGCTTCCAGGCCACAATCGCGTGCGTCACCGGACGATGCAGCAGCCCCGGCTTGTAGGTGTAGTAAATCACCTGACTGCTCTGCCCCTGATCGTGCAGCCACGTCGAGAGCGCATCCGCAAACGGGACGCATTCGCCGAACTGACCACGGCCAGGAAGATTGAGTTCCGAGAGTTCATCTGCCAACGGCTCGGCCTGAGCAATTGAACAGCAGAATACGAGTATAATGAATGCCCTTTTCATAGTTTGCCCTGTTTTTCGCGCTGGATCACACCCTGCCTCACCGGCAAACGCAAGCCTAAATGCCTTAACCATATTCATTTAGTGGAGATTAAGGCGCCTAATTACAGAGAAAATCGAGGAGGTATGGATCATCGGGGGAGATCGAAAATTTTTATTAACCGCGGCGAGAATAAGTGGACTGGAAGAAAAAACAACCCCTGTCTGCCGACTTTTTGTAAAGAGCGGTTTTCCCCCGATTCCCAGATTTTTTGCGAAAAACTGAATGCCGAAAGGCCGGATCCTGCCGCACCTCGCCATCCTCCACCGCGCCAAGGCTGTTTTCACCGATCGACCGGGGAGTGGTTGGATTTTAGGGTAATTCTCGAAGTCAATTTCTGAAACAGGTTACGAGGCACTGGCCCTCACGCCCCCCCCAATGTCACCCCGAGCAACGCCGAGGGGCCTCATATTTTTCTTCGCTGGGAAAACTTGGATCCTTCTCCCCGTAACGAAACGCCAGATGTTCCAGAACAATTTGAGGCCCATTCGGCGCCGCTGCGCTTCGCTCAGGGTGACATGTTGGGGGCGAAGCAACTCAGAACGCGCTTCCAGCACTTCACTTTTGAGAGATGCTCTAAATCTCCCCCGCAAGCCATCAAGTGAGCGTAGCGAAAAACCCGCCTCACCGGTGCAGGCAGCGCATCTGGGTTTGTCAGAGCCCTCCGGCCGTGGTCTCCACACGGAGACCATCGGCGTCACCATGCGGGCGGGAAAAAGAAGCCTTTAAGCACAACGTCTTCGCGCCAAACCTGCCAGGCCCTCCCGCTACCGGCCTCTTTTTACACTGGAGAACGCCAACGGCGTTCCGCCCCAAAGCCTAGGGTTGCGCCCCGCGCTACCCTGGGAACCAGCCCACAAAACTCCACAACCGCAACGCGGTTGTGGCCCAAATATGCGCATCGAACGCCCCGACCGATCACAACGGATCAACCCGAGTGCCCAACCTCTATTTCGCGTCTCAATCACCCAGTTATGCACCTATGCACGGACTTGTATCTTGGATTTGACCAGAGCTTAAGGCTTGCTTTGAGCTCTTGGTTGAGCCGGGAGGTATGCAGCCTCCCGGCTCATCAAGTCGCCCTTTGGAGCAGATCGTGACGGA
>Ga0157374_10002470_pt1 | contig 15609 bp, 12 predicted proteins | sample M25metaG_FD_115308 | JGI IMG/M metagenome (GOLD analysis project Ga0157374, IMG submission 115308) | Miscanthus rhizosphere microbial communities from Kellogg Biological Station, Michigan, USA - M2-5 metaG | ecosystem: Host-associated > Plants > Roots > Rhizosphere > Soil | place: USA: Michigan...
GATGAATTCTGTTATCGCTTTAATCGCCGCTGGTGCCAGCTTGAAATCCCTAACAGGCTATTACATGTATGCTTGAATCACAAGCCTGCTCTTCGCTCAGCATTCTAGTTAAGAGGCGTTTTCATCAAAGATTTGCTTGAGATTGTCGTTTTCACCTAAGCCTGAAATACGGGAATTCCAGAACGTTTCCATATACAACTTTAATGCGCCATCTTGAATCTGGTTTTCAAATTCCTCTTTACGGATATTCCAACCATTTTGTAGCCAGCGAAAAAAAGGAGCCAGCAAAAGCAGCATCATGCACTGCACACTGACAAACAAGATTGTTTGTTGGATATCCCAGTATTCAAGCAGATGGTGCATATTAAACCTATCCTTTTCAGTTTATGCCACTATGCGGCGACAAACGCAGCAATTTTCACTAAAATTGAAAGACCAATATCAATCGCCTTTGCTATATGGACAACTGTTTCATAGTTTTCAACATACTGATTGAGGTCGTCAATCGCCTGATCATACTCACCTTTGACCTGTGCAATTTCTGTCTTTAAATCAGTGAGTTGATTGGCATCATCAATGATTCGTTCCTCAAAAAATCCAATCAGCGAATTATTCAATTGAATATTCAGGGAAGACAGATCATTCTTTAACTCTTGATAAGCGGATACAGGCCTCAACAATGAGATTTCTAATAAAAAACTATCGATGGCATCACAGGTTTGCTTGATTTCTGAGGCTCCCTCTTTGGTTAACGTAATTGGCTCACCTTCATAAGTGATGAATGCTTGCAAGGTAAGTGAAGTTGAGAAAGAAGAGCAAGACAGAGCAATATTTTTTATACAAGACCTCAAGTTAGAATGCTGTTGTTGTATTGCATCCAACTCCGCTTGAGCAGTCTGCGATAAGAGCACTTAGTTATCCTCCTTCTTTAAGGAATTATAAAAGCCAATTGCATCGCTGACTGCGCCATACAAGTGATTCAATTTGTCTACCGCATTCGTCCGGTTGATATGGCTATCTTGATTAATCGAGTCTACCAGAGCCTGATGAGCAGATTGAAGACTATCGATTGAAGTTTGGATTTTCTTCATTTCCTCATTCAAGGTAATGAGCTTGAGCAAATCCGTTTGGGCTCTCTTACTGAATGTCATTGCCTTTTCAAAATCATAAGCGTTACTGCCACTAAGGTTATTGGACCGCTGAAAATATTCACTTATTTGTGGTGAGAGCACCTGAAAATAAAGGCCTGACCAAGGGCCGCATTGGTTTATGGTATCCAAGTGAGGATTAAAGGGTTTGGAACTCTCTATACCTTGGCAAGGTGAAAAGCTATGCTTCAGGATAGGTAATAGTTTACGCAAGATCGAACTCGCCTGATTGGTAATCTGTTGAATATACTCTGTCCGTTTATGTTCATACCCGAGTTTTACCCCTTCATTGACGATAGTGGCAAAAGGGCCTAAATTCAAATCAGTGGACTGGTATGAAGAATCGAGTTTACTCAGGCTGTCATTGATCGAGTTAAGTGAAGCATATAAATCCTGACTATTTTTTTGGATGGTATCAAGATTGTCATCGGAAGCTATTTTACTGAGGGCGTCAAAGTAATCTTTTAGAAAGGCTAAGGCTTGATTATAGGCTTCAATTTTATCAGGGGTAAGGGTCGTATTTATTCCTGAAACCCGGATCAAGCCATTATAATCGGCCGAGGGATGTAGAACAGATTGCAAGACAAGATATTCGTTTTTTTCTGTTTGTATTTCTTGAATAGTACCTTGCATGATGGTGGTCAGTGTTTTGGATTGTTCTCCAAAAGCCTGGACATTATCTTTCGTTTCTTGACTAAGACAACCTGACAACAGCAATGGTAAGGTAAAAGCAAGGAGGTGACCCTTCATTATTCTTTTCACGAATGACTCCTGGTTCAATCATAGATATTTCATAGCGGTTTCTAAAAGGTGATTTTCAGCAATGGAACTGCCAGGATGCGTAAAAGGAAAAGGCAACCCAACGTGAGCATACAAACTCCCAATACCAAAAGATATCAAAGCGACCGCTACAGGTTCAGTGGGTACAATATCTTCGGTATTATGAATCCGGTAGCTCTGTTGGACACTGCTCTGAAATTTTTCAAAGAATTCGGGATCTCCGACCCGTGGACTGGAATATGTATAGTGTACAGGCTTTTTAAAACGTGTACTGGCCATAATATCCGCTAAAGCCAAGGTCGAGATTGCAGCACCCAAGCTATGACCCGATATCAATAATGTATCAACATTCGTTGGGAGTTTATTGAGCGTATCAATTACCGTTTGAGCGCAAGTGGTATAGATCTCATGAAAGCCGTTATGAACCTTACCCCAGCCCGGTAGAAAATTAGCTTGATGGATTTCGCCATCACATACCCATTCGGACATGCTAGCGGTGCCACGGAAAATGACGTAGGCTTGGTTTCCTTGTGTTGCAATAAAGCCCAGAAGTTTAGTTGCCTCGATACAGATTGCCTTCCCTTTGATATACGCGTGGATATCATAGGTACCTGTCTCAAGGGTTATCTGCTGCGGTAGGGACTCACCCTTTTTGGATTGATTGTAAAATTGGTAGGCCTGAATAAGCAGCTTGGCAAGCTCAAATGCTTTCGCTTTCTCGCAGCCCGCATAATAATTTATTCCCATCTGAATATCCTTCTACAATAGGTAGAATACAGCACTGCCCAATTAAGAAAATATTTCCCTCCAGACGGTAACAGAAAAAGTAACAGGTGACAAGAGCGGATGAGTATATTAAAATATCTCCCATCGTTAGAATGCTCTCTAACATAAATTTAATACAATTTTTAGGTTGCAAAAATATTATCTTTTAAACGGTCTTGGAATTAAGTCATTAAGCTTGTTCTTTTCTGGTGTTCATCTTTCATCGGGCTAATAGAAATCAAGTCCAGTATAGGAGTTTAACTAATGCAATCAACACTTCCTCCAACCCCTCCAAACGGGAATGTTGATGAGCCAGGTCCGATTATTCAACCATCCAATGGGATGTGGCGTCCCGTTTCCAAGCGGGTCGGTATTAAACTGGGAACCTATGTGCTGTGGAACTCGTTTTATGCGGTGATGGAATTTTTCAATCGTTCGCTTGCCAGTAACCCTAACCGTAAAGTCTCCTGGGACAACTGGCCACCCACCTTAGGGTTAGTCTACCTGATTGCGAAAATTCGTTTCAATCGCAGTAATACCTTGACTGACCCGTATGATTATCAGAGTTTGGATAATAACCCACCATCTCAACATCAACCAAAATCTGCCAATGAATATATCGCAGCCGATGGGCAATGGGTATCAGATGCTCAAAGTGGGAAAATGGGCGCTTCTATGACCCGCTATTCTTCCAATATAGCCCCTCGAAAAGTTCGACCTGATGTGGAAAACATGACCCCATCCGCCCGAGATGTTTCCAGACGGTTAAGATGGCGACATTTAGATGAAAATCATGACGAAGTAGTCATCCCAGCCCTCATTTTAAATGTAGCGGCTCAAGCCTGGATTCAGTTCCAGTTTCATGGGTTTGGCGGTAATACACTGCGAGATCCCCTCAATCAAAATCCATACCACTTGCCCCGTCGTCCAGAAGACGCTTGGCCTAATAACGAGGCCCTTATTGATAGAACAACTCAGGATCCAACACGGGTGACTTATGATGGCCGCCCCACTCCCATCAATGAGAAAGTACATGCTTGGGTCCAAGGCCAATTATATGGGAATAATGACGCTGAGCAGAAACGTTTACGAACCAAGAGTGGCACCGGTGCAAAGCTGATTCTGGATGAGGAGGGTTTCCTGCCCGAAGATCCTAGCCGTCCAGGTGTTGATTTGACAGGTTACAGTAATAATTATAGTCCTTATCTCAGCTTCCTCCATTGGCTGTTTAGCAAAGAACACAATGCCATTGTCGATTACTTTCAGGCCTTTCATCCAAATTGGGATGAGGAAAGACTCTTTCAATACGCCCGAAAGACCAATTGTGCTCAAATAGCTCGCATCCACACAGTGGAATGGACAGAGGATCTCTTACAACACCCAACATTACAATTAGGAATGCATGCGGACTGGTATGGTTTGTTAGGCCAACCTTTGAAGTGCTACCTGATGAGACAGTCCTATCGACATGTTTGGTTGAATTGGCTCTTGACACCGATTCGCTGCATGGATGTCATCTGGGGAGCCCCGGGTTCAAAATGGGATCACTATGATGCATCCTTCCAGGTTCCTAAACATTTTCGGATGGTATACCGGCTGCATGAAATGCTCTTGGGTAAAAACGACATCCTGGATCCACGGTCTGGTCAATTATTGGATCGAATTGAGACCATTGATTTTATTCATCACCATACACGGAAGCAAGTCAAACGGTTTGGTTACGATACCTTAGGTTGGTCCTTTGTTAGTCAGTCTTGTGGTGCGCTGCAACTTCATAATTTCCCCAGGGCTTTAACCCAGTTCAAGAGAATGCAGGATGATAACCTCATCGATTTAGCGGAACTGGATATTTTCCGGGAACGAGAGGATGGGACTGGGAGTTATAACGATTTGCGCCGTTCCTTAGGAGAGCCACCCGTGGCTTCATTTCTGGAATTAACCGGTGGAGACGCGGAACTAGCTAACGAAATAGAGCAAATTTATCAAGGCGACATTAACCGGGTTGATGCAGGTATTGGTATTTTGGCCGAACCTAAGCCTGCAGGATTTGCGCTTGGATTTGTTCAATTCTATCAGTTTGTGCTCAATGCCCCCAGACGCATTAAAAGCAACCGATTTCTATCGGAAGGATACAACTATAACCAATATCAGGAAGGACTAAACTGGGTAGAGCATGGGGCAGGCTTTAAAGGAGCAATACGACGTCATTTACCGTTGTTAGCAACTAAGCTTGAAGGTGTGAAGCATGGCTTTGCACCCTGGCCTGAGATGGAAGCTTTTCCAGAACGTCTTTTGAGTGAAACACAAGATGATACCGGCAAAGCTTTCTTAGTAGACTTAAGAACAGTTTCATTTGTACTATTAACGGGAACTCTAGCAACCAGCTCTGGCTTAATCCCGCTCTGGCAAGCCATACTCATCCCTTTATGCCTATTAGTTGCTGTGATTGCAGTAGCAATGACCCGATTACTAGCAAGACGTTTTATGGAACTGTGTGAAAAAAGATGCAATACGGATAAGCGAGCTGATATGCTGAGCACCTTATATGGGGCAGAAACCAGCATCCGATGGGCTTCACACATCAGCCGCTGGGGTTCCTGGAGCATTCTATTATGTACTATTTACGGTGCTTATTGGGCTTATCCCATACATCTGTGGCTTAGCCTTGGCTTTGTCAGTATAGCAGTCAGTACTCTATCGACCTGGCAGTGGGCTAATGCTTTCACGGAAAATGTGCATCTACTGAAGATAGCGCTTCGCAATCGAATGAGAGCAGGTCAATCTGCAGATATACAAATGCCGACTTTGACATCAGAGGAAGACAAGGAACTGTCCAGGTTATTTAGAACCTATGCTCCTGGCCGAGAGTATTTAACCGTTTACGATTTTAATCGTATGTATGAAGTCGAACGTAGAAGCTTCTTTGGCATAGGTAACGGTAAGCACTGGAGTAGACGAATTTTGATCGATCATGCCGATTTAATCGTTGAGGAAGATCGAAAGCTGGTACCCGCAATTACAAAAAATACCTACATCTTAATGATCAAGGGACTTGCTCAACAAAAACTGAAACAAGAAAAACAAACGCCTGGCTTGGACTTGAACTTAAAATGGATGTAGTTTATCAATGAGTAAACCACCATTTAAGCAGGGACTATTTTTTATGAGTATTGGCTCTTAGTTCCTTCTGCCAAAACCAAATTTCTCGACCAAACCATTCTAAACTCCGAAATAGCACAAGCCCAATACAAGTCAGAACGAATAGCAAGGCGCTCACTTTTAGAATTGCATCCATCTCCCAGCCAGAAGGCCAGTACGGTAATTGAGTCAATTGCCTTATCCTATCAGCAAAACTCCCTTGAGCAGATTTGGAAATGATATGTATGGTTACTGCCTGCATCGCCACTTGAATAACACCGGAAACAGAGAGGATTAATATAATCGTGTTGAAGCGGTCTTCTTTACTAAGCCGAACATCCTGATAAATTTCATCAATGACTTCTTCCAACTTTTCTAATATATCTTTCCAATATTCCAATTTGCCATGAGTACCTCGAATCTTTTCAACCGCAGAATAAAATTCTTGCTCTGTCTGGTATCTCAGTACATTGGAATACATATGCTTGTAAACTTTTTGAAAAATAAACAGGCGTGACTCTCTAAAAATATTAATCAGCTTGCGTATTTTCCTGGAAGACAGACTAGAAATCGTTTCGACTTGGAAACCTTGTTTTTCGAGCGCATTGATAATTTCAGACACTTTCTTTTCAAATTGCAGCACCAAGGTTTCATTATGAAATGCCATAATATGCACGAGCAACAAATAGGGGCAAGTTCCTAGCCAGTCTCGTCCACCTTGTTCCAAACTTCGTGAGCTGCTAACCACTTCATATAGGCATCTGGGATTTGCATAAAGCAAAAAATGTGGATCTTCATAGATGGGTTCTGTGCTATCTAGAACTTCTGAAGTATCTTGACGGAAAAAGTCGATGATATTTTGGAAGAAACCCGACAAAAAATAATAACTTGTTTGAACTTCGTCCAAGGGGTTACTGGTGCAATCGTATACTTGACTCGTCGCCAAATTTTTCCAAGGTGCTATCGTATTGCCTGTAAACTGATTGCGTGCTTCTGAATGGAGTAACTCAAAGAAACTTTTGTCCTTAAATAGAAAAATAGCCCTTCTTGCAGGTAAAGGTATATTCGAGCGCCCTTCTTCATCTGATAGTGCTAGAAGCTGTGTCCAAGGAGACTCAAATTGATCTTTGAACTTCAGTTCCAAAAATTCCGTTAAAAGACTATTTGCGTGTCGGTTGAATTTTTTCTCAAACCATTCCCAAAAGGTAAATTGACGATCAGGTTCAGTCTCACAAAAAAGATGAGTCTCCTGCTGAAGTTGTTTGGTTCCTTCTGAAGGGAAAATCAGTTTTTGAAGCCCCGATAAGACATAAAAATTCGACAATGTTGGCTCATACTCAATCTCCAAAGAGAGATGATAGGTCAATGAGCCATTAGAGTGACCAAACCAGAAAGCACGGCATTTTGCCATGATTTCAATCTTTTCTCCTGTATCGTTTAGCATAGCGCTAAACTGTTTACCCTCTGTCTTCCAAGAGACTTGATTGCTAAAATGCAAACCGATGATCTCATCTAAATTAGGTTCATCTTCAGTGGCTATATGAACTTGACTCGGCGTATCAATCAAAAAGTCTTGAACGTAGATATCCCGCTTCCGATCTGCAATATCGTCAAACATCGGATTGATGGCTTGTGCAATAGCGTGACTATCCTGATAATGTTCGATTTTTTCTTTGAGGTGACTTATATTAAAGCCATAATGGCTATAAGCTTTTTCTAAGCGTTCCACTTCAACTATCAAAGAAATAGTTAAATACAGGGTTCTGGTCTCAGTATTACTCATCTGTTCAAGAGGATGTTGAATTGCATTCATTGGTTTCTATATACTGTTTTATCCAAGCTGATAACGCAAGTAATGGAATGGTTTCTCCTGATGCAGCCATTTCTTCCAAGTATTCCAATTGTCGTATTGCAGTTTGGTTTTCAGACAAGGGCTTGCCTTTAAGAACTGAAATACCAAAGAAGCGTTCCAAGTGATATTTTAAGACCAATGGATCTAACTGATCCTCTTCGGTACCTCTGACTGTATAGAGCAAAGTATCCATAGGTTTCTGGAACACTGACAGAGGAGGCTGAATATACGGGAAATCGATAATCTTTGAAGCAACGGTATCCCATATTCTTAATCGGTCTAACTGATCCAATCCAGTATATTGGCTATCCAATTTCTGATCTTGAATGTTCATGCGGCCTGGATGATTTTGCTCTGTAAATAGAAGTACGCTTCTAGACTGTAAATGTTCATCTGTAAGATTTTCTGAAGCAGTTCCTTTGAAAAAGAGCTGTGTTGAAATGCTTTCACATGCATTAATCATTTTTTTTAAAGTAACCATGGCTACGATAAGCAGGAAGCACAAAAATATAATTCAAATTAATGGAAACTCTTTTGTCTACCCCTGGAAAGCAGATCCAATTGGCTCCTCCAATTAAAGAGTCGGGGCAATCTGGATCTGGTGTTACCATAACCAATTCACGGTAATCTCCATATAATTTCTGAAGTTTCTCATAACTCGGTAATGCATTTTGTTGCAAACAAGCTTTGAAACCCTCCAGCGTCTCTTTTTCGCTTTCCAGAACGAAGCATTGATCATATCCCTGATAAAATTGCTCTACAAGTGGATCATTTTTATCCATACAGACATATGCCAAAGTTTTACTGTCTAGTGGAAAGGTCCAATTTGTTAGTAGAGTTTCCATATCATCTCCCAGAAGAGGTATTTTAGGTAAAATATGACTACCGATCAGGGTATGTATGAGCATTATACACAAGACACACTATTGAGATTGCTTGACTGAAGTATACAATCTAAACAAGAAGGTGATTGTCTTATAATATGGTACTGTTGTGAGAGTTGAATCTCCAAAGACGCCCTTGATATCAGTGGGGACTATAGTCTGATTATCCAGTGTCGTAATACGCAAGATGAGTTTTGTTCATCTTCAATATACCCGTACCAAGCACATTGTTTATTTAATGCTAAAAACATAAATTTAAATGGCAATGAATTAATTAGAAATCTTTACATTTAATGATTGTAAAATAGAGTGGATAGAATATAATACGGGAATTCACCAATTTAATTTTTAGGGTAGGAGTTTGGGTTATGTCAATTAACCCCACCGTTCTCACCAAATCACTTGAACCATTGGCAACACCGACTTCTTCTGGACAGCCTTATATGATTTCTTTAGGGGAAGCTCAACCATTAGGGACTACCCCGGATCAAAACGGTGTGAATTTTTCTTTGTTTTCAAAGCATGCAACCCAGGTACAGTTGCTGCTATTTGAGAAGGCAACAGATATAGATCCGGTGCAAGTTATTGATATGAGCAATCGCACCGCATATTACTGGCATGTATACGTACAGGATTTGAAACCTGGCATGCTATATGCTTACCGTGTTTCTGGTCCAAGTGATCAGAATGCGCTTATTCAGGATGGTCATCGGTTCAATCCTGCTAAAGTGTTATTGGATCCCTATGCTCGCGGTAATGTGGATCTATTGTGGGATGCCACAAATGCCTGCGATACTTCTGACAACATACACACCGCCATGCGTAGCGTTGTGGTGGATTCATCCAATTATGATTGGGAAGGTGATCGTCCACTCAATCGACCTCGTCATGAAACCATCATTTATGAAATGCATGTGAAAGGTTTTACGCAATCATCGACTTCCAACTGTCAGCATCCCGGTACATTCTCTGCTGTCATCGAAAAAATCCCATACTTACAGCAATTGGGTATTACTGCTGTAGAGCTGATGCCTGTCTTTGACTTTGATAACAAAACAGCACGACGTCAAAATCCGGTAACGGGTGAAGCATTGCATGATTATTGGGGATATAATCCATTCGGTTTTTTTGCCCCTCAATCCGCTTACTGTATTTCTCCCGATTACGGTACGCATGTCCAAGAATTTCGGGATATGGTTAAAGCACTTCATAAAGCTGGGATTGAAGTGATTCTGGATGTGGTGTTCAATCATACGGGAGAGATGGACGTCAATGGGCCGTATATTTCTTTTCGTGGGATTGATAACAGCGTATATTACTATCTCCAGGATCAAGATCGCCGAATTTACCGAGATTACACGGGATGTGGTAACTCGGTCAATTGCAATCACCCTTTGGTTTCCCGTATGTTTCTAGATTGTCTTCGCTTTTGGGTGAATGACATGCACGTTGATGGTTTTCGTTTTGATCTGGGTTCATTGCTCGCCTTGGGAGAAGATGGGCAGCGGCTGCGGTATCCGCCGATTGTCTGGGCAATTGATCTGGATGGTTCGTTGAATGACACAAAATTTATCGTGGAGCCTTACGGGGCCAGTTTGGATGTTTTAGGTTCCTTTCCTGATGGGTGCTGGGCGACATGGAATTGGCGTTATAAAAACACAATTCGCCAGTTTGTTCGAGGCGATCGCGGTCTGATTGGTGAGGTCGCATCCCGAATTGCGGGTAGTTCGGATCTATGGGATGCCGTGGACGATAGCAGCGGTAAAAATCCGTTGAACATGGTGTCTTATATTACCTGCCATGACGGTTTCACCATGAATGATCTAGTATCCTATAACGATAAGCATAATGAAACCAATGGGGAAATTTCTGGAGATAACGGTAATTTTAGTTCAAACGCTGGTATGGAAGGCCCATCATCCGATCCGAGTGTGGAAACTTTTCGAGAACGCCAGATTAAAAATCTGTTCGCTACTCTCCTTCTCTCGCAAGGAGTTCCCATGATTCTCAGTGGGGATGAGTGTCGCCGCACACAAAACGGTAACAACAACGCCTATCTTCAAGATAATGCAACCAGTTGGTTTGACTGGGAATTAACCCAAACGCATCAGACGATATTGAATTTTCTGCGGGGAATGATTGCTTTTCGTAAGCGGTTTCTTATTCTCAGTCGGGACACCTTTTTCACGGGACAACCCACTGTTTCAGGTAGTATGCCAGATATTACTTGGCATGGTTGCCAATTGAACAGTCCAGGTTGGAACGACCCCAATTCTGCTGTTTTAGCCTTTACCTTGGGAGGCGCAAGCGGAATAGGTAGCGATCTTCACGTGCTCCTCAATATGGATGAACGGGCATTGGCTTTTGACTTACCCCCGCAGCGCAACTGGGGAAGGGCTATCGATACCTCACTCTCTGCCCCGCACGATCTCTTAGTGGAGGGGCAGGAAGTTCCTGTCCGAGATACATATTATGTCGTGAATCCGCATAGTGTTGTGGTGATGGTGTCCCAATAACACTTCAAGCAATAGCCGTATCTATCGAAGGTATTCTGTCAGAGAAGGAGACTGAAATACAATGGCAGTCCAAAGCAGTTTTTTACCTCGCATTTTGAAAAAAGAAGAACGCTATATATATAATGTTTGCGCTAAGTATTTGGCCCGAGCAGTGCAAGATAGTCGTCATAACTTTGGACAGTACCCGTCTATGGATTTTCGAGCATCCATTTGCGAACCTTGGCGTTTTCCGGTGATCGATAGTTATTATGACAAGAGCGATCCAGTGGGTTCCTCTCAACTCAATCAAGTCACATTTATTTATTATCAGGGGCCGGATCACGTGCCAAATGATGTTGCCGTGGTTGGCACGTTTGCCAATTTGTATCAGGCGATTCCACTGGAAAAGGTGGGCGATTCCGATTACTTTGCCTTGACAGTGCTGCTCCCCAAACGGCAGGTTTTTCGCTATAAATTCCGAGTAGATGGCCAATGGATGCCGGATCCGATTAATCCGCAAGAGGTTATTCTCCCTAATGGCGAGGTTTGGTCACGGTTTTTCACGCATTCCTGTTCTATGCCCATTACCTTCGATACATGGGAATGGAAAATTCTCGAACGATTGGTCACCCATATTCTACCGTTGCACACACAAGACGGACAAAACTTTCTGAATCGTTATATTGATTTTCTGGATGAACAATCCCGAAACAATGACTATCGTTTATCGTATCTGATGGACGAATCGGTTGGCGTTGTTAATTTTATTGATAAGCTTCTTGCCAAGGAAGAAAATCATCACCTGAATGATTACCGAATTTGTTTGGAAATTATGGCGCATATTCTGACCAAGCGAATTTCAGTGATGGACATTGAACTGATGCCCAAAAGTGCTTTTGTCCAGCTCTATGAGGAGATGTCCACTGGCACTGTTGCTGATTGGGATTATGCACGTTATCACGATCCAGGTTACTTCCTGCAACTATTGCGTCGACATGCATACACCGGAGCCTTTTCTCACCCTAAATATCACGGTAATGCTGGAGGTGCGGGGTGGGCTTATCTCTCGCAGAACTTTACCGATGCGTCAGGGAAAAGTCTTTTTAGTTGGCAACCATGTCTGGAAGCACCATTAGGCCTGAGTGTAGAGTATTTTGGGTAAAAGCGCTGGCGTTTATTGACCGTTATTGAAAATCGATGGGAGTCAGAGACAACATGGCAATCAAAAAAGACTACGATGTCGTAATCATCGGGAGTGGAGCCGGAGGAGCGCCAATCGCCAATACGTTGGTTCAGCAAAAACCGAATCTCTCCGTGCTGGTGTTGGATAAAGGCCCGTTGCTTCTGACGCAGTACCAGGCTGACGATGGGATCAGCGACTTCAAGCGGGACGAGCTGTTTGCTACAGGTTCGGAAAAACGAATCAATGTGCCGGGCATGAGCAATGACGGCAACTCGTATTATTCGAGTCATGTGGAACCCGATTTGAATGATGAGCCGCATATTTACCGAAATTCGGATGGACGTGATCGAGCGACGATCGAAGGATACACTGCGCATGTCGTGGGGGGCGGCACACAGTTATATGGTGGCGTGTCTCTGAGATTCAGCCCGACAGATTTCAAACTGCAGTCATTTAACGCTGGACGAACCGACTTAAAAGCGGATCCAAATGGCGATGTGGAACGCGAAGCGCGCGACTGGCCTATTACCTATGATCAGTTGGAACCTTACTATTGCAAAGCAGAACTATTAGTTGGTATTAGCGGCACCCAAGATAACCAGGAAAAAATATTCTCTCAGACCACCTACCAGACACCACTGGAGCCCAATCCCATCAGCCAATATATTGAAAAAGGGATGGATACGCTCAAAATGAAGCGGTACCGTACCCCATTAGCGGTCATTACCGAAGATCATGCTCCCAGCGGACGCAAAGGCTATAAAAGTCAGCAACCCCAATGCAATCCGAAAACCGGCTATGTCAACCGCTATGGCGATCCATTGGGTTTAAAGTCAAGCACCTGGGTGTCGTTGCTCTGGCCAATTTATAAGCAGCCGAATTTTGAACTTCGCCCAAATACGGTAGTCACTCACCTTGAGTGCAGTGGCAGCGCAATCAGTAAGGTTTGGATTCGAAATGAAAGTGGTCATGAAGATTATGTAACCGGTAAAATCGTTGTGGTTGCCTGCTCAGCGATTGAAACTGTTCGTTTATTGCTACTTTCTGCCGAAGCTGATCCGGCTTTTTCCCAACGAATCCATCAAAACGATCTGCTTGGTAAATATTTTTTGACCCACTGTTTCGGCGGCGGGCAAGTGGTGACGCCAGAAGCCTGCGATAAGTCCAAAAGCGTGGACAGTGACTGGGCCACAGACTTCTGTGCCCGTGAGGACTTTATCAAAAGCAACGGTCTTTGGGCGGGTGGCGCAATTTACAACAATACCTCGGATGAGGCCTTGCCGATTTCCTTGGCTCGCACGGAAGGCAATCAGGATTTGGACAGCATCTGGCGAGGCTTTATGCAGGACGTTGGCATGGTCGGTGACAAAATGGCCGACTATATTCGCAACAACTTTGGCAAACGGCTCTCAGTCGCCTTTATGGCGAATCAGGTACCGGTCAAAGATAACCGGATTGAACTGCATTCCCAAGTGAAGGACAAATGGGGCCGAAAAAGCGCTTACATCATCAAGAATTGGCACAGCCATGATCGCGCGCTCATGGATACGCTCGCTAACACTTGCCGGGATATCCTGCGTTCCATTGACGGTGTGGGCAACTATCCCGTGGACGGGTACGGCAGTGTTTACATGGGAGATACGGGTATCATACGGATCGCCAATCACATTCTGGGTGGGGCACGCTTTGGCACGGACAAGAATGATTCTGTCCTGGATATTAATTGTAAAGCCTGGGAATTTGACAACCTCTATGTGACGGACGGTGCGTTCATGCCCACATCGGGTGGGGCAAACCCAACCCTCACTATTCAGGCCAATTCCTTTAGAGTCGCAGATCATTTATTGACGAGGATTTAATAGTATGGATACACGATTTAACGATCTTTTCACAGAACCACAGAACGAGATTTTTAAAGTTGTTTTCTATCCGGATCGGGTCTATCATGCGGAATACTTGAATGCAACTCGCAGCGAGCGTTACCGATACAATGTACGTGAGGTTCGCAATGCTATCAGCATTACCGTTATGAAAGGCGAAGTTTACATGGATGACAATTTTCTGTGTAACTTTCTCCGGTTGGAATACCGAGCCGATCGTCTGGTGGAGCTGGTTCGGGAACAGAACCGTTTCCTGAATGAGAGCATTATGGCATGGACACGCCTATTGCCGGATGATTCCTCTAAAACTGCTGAAGCGACTTTTAAACTACATTACTGTCCCTGGGTTGGGGCATATCAAGTTGAAATCTGGGAGACGCTGGAGCCGCCAACAGGCAGCAATCACGACTATAAAGTTCTCGATATGATGGGCAAAGATGCTTCCATTACTCGCATTAAGGCGTTCTGTCCTGCTCTCGGTAAAACTCAGGACGACTTGAAAAGTCTGATCCGTTTGGAACTGGCCTTTCGCGAAAATGATAAGGATCTGCCATTCGGGTACACAATTAATCAGCCGCAGTGGGATAACGACTTTATGCGTTCCCATCAGGAGCCGCTATCCACAGAGCCATCCTCCTTCCAAAACACGGTTTCGGATAAAAGCTACCTGATTAATTTTCAACGGGGCTGGTTCCTGGACACCAACACCATTCAACCGAACTACTATCGCAATGCCATGATGGATCCCGGCAACCCAGATGCCCATGATGATAATATTCTCTGGATGAAGTGGATTGTTCAACGCGAACTGGGCAGTACGGTCGTCTTTTTTCACGAAGTCACCATTCCACCCGGTAAAAATGGTATCCCTGTCGTGGAAGGAACCCATCGTCATATAGGAACCGAAGAACTGTACTACATTGTGGAGGGTAACGGTAAAGTCTTCATGGGCGAAAATGACGATCCGAAGCTGCAAAGCATGCCCATTGTAAACCGTCGGGTCTATGGGTTTGATGACATGCCTTGTCGAGAAATGCCCGTTCAGGCAGGCAACGTGGTTTATACCAAAAGCGGCGGCATTCACGGCATTTTAAACGACAGTGATGCCCCCCTTCGTTTTGTTGCTTTTCTCTATCATACTCAATAACAACGGTTATTAACGATATTTTCATTCATTCAATTTGAATAAGGAATATGGATATGGCAGTTACAACACCAGCCTCCACCCGACCCTCTATTGTGCACTCTGATAACATTTTTCAAGTAGATCCTGCATCTCCCGTCAATTACTACAAAAACAATCCACTCGCACGCTTACTGGGTATTATCCAGGAGTTTCAATTGGGTGCGGAGCGGGAATTTTATTTAATGGAATCCCTGCAATATTTAGTACCGTACCAGTCTTTGGAACTTTATGGCCCTGCTGCTCCAAATCAAGCCATTCTGGCAGCGGAAGCGCAGGACTTCAAAACGGACTTCCAGAA
>Ga0157374_10002472_pt1 | contig 15599 bp, 18 predicted proteins | sample M25metaG_FD_115308 | JGI IMG/M metagenome (GOLD analysis project Ga0157374, IMG submission 115308) | Miscanthus rhizosphere microbial communities from Kellogg Biological Station, Michigan, USA - M2-5 metaG | ecosystem: Host-associated > Plants > Roots > Rhizosphere > Soil | place: USA: Michigan...
CGCTCCAGTTCCGAACTGGATCTTGCCGACGTCGTAGATCTGCTGGATGGCGATGCCGTTTTTGGTCTTGTAGTCCATCTCCTGGGTACGCGTGTTCCAACGCTGCGCCAAGCCATAACCGAGCGCCTGGGCCCCGCACAGATAGACCTCGCCGACATCTATCGAGGACGCACCCAATGCGAGCCACTTGTTCTGGCTCAATTCCGGGATCTCGCGCACGATCACGCCGTCCCAGATGATGTCGCCATCAGTGAAAAGCGGATTGTCCGTGCCACGATCCAGGGCGTACTGCCGCGACTGGATGATGTTCGTATCGAGCTTCAGGTCGCGGAACGGCTCGGAGCCGGCGAACATGACGTACCACTCCTCGTCACCGTTCACCTTGATCGGGCGAATCTTCGGCGATGCGTTCTTAGCGAGTCTCTTCATGACCGAGACAGCAGAAGCGGTCAGTTTGTCATTGGTCGAATCGACGTTACCAAGAGCGGTCGCAAAGGTCGCCGACCAGTTGGAGTTCGCTGCGCCAAAGAGCACACGATCCTTGTTGTTCGTGACCCATGTGCCGAGAGCTGTCGCGTTCGTGGTCTGAAAGGCGGACGAGTTACCGGGATAGCTATCCGGACCCGTGCTCTGTCCAGCACCCGCGGCGACAGCATCCTTCGATCCCAAACCGGCCAGAAAGCGATCCCGGGTCTGCTCAAGAGACCAGCTCATTAGAGCTGACTTGCCAGCATTGCGCAGGTCAATGGCGGTAGTCTGCTCTTCGTACTCTGCTACCACTACACCGTGGCGATAGAGGTTGACCGTGAGCGGCCAGGAGCGCTGACTCAGGTCTTCCTCGAAGCCCTGAAGGGTTTGGTTGTTCTTCTTACCACCACCATGGAGCTTGTTGATCAGCTCGAAGTAGATGGTATCGCCGGGCTTCTTGGTGAGGACTTCCTTCACCTGGACGATGGCGTTCTCGTCCGTGCCCATGTAACGGGCCAGTCGGTTTCCGCGGATGTACTCCACGAAATAATTGTCGTCCCATTGCTTGACACGCAATGCACTGGGAACCAGGGTATCGGCCATAGCGGCTAACTCCTAGAGGCGTTTCGTAAAATCTGATTGAGTGGTTTGGGGCCTTGGTAGACCTCAACCGGAGGGGGTGATGCATCGGAGTTGAGCGAGGTCGGTACGGCCGGTGTGGCCCTCAACTTCGCTTCAAACTCCGCGCGTAATCGGGTCTCGACGTCCTTTTCGATCTTGGCGCGGTAGGCGGCGAAATCACCGCCGACATCCTTTAGCTCTCGAATGCGTAGACCTTCGCGATACACAAACTCGGCAGGATTTCTCTCCTGTCTGATCTGTGCCCAGAGCGCCGGATTCGCGTTTGCCGCCTCAACGAAGACCTCGCGGACAGCGTCAAAGTCAGGATGCTTCTGCCGAACGATTTCCTCAGTCAGGTTGCATCGCTCGACGAATAGCTCTTCCCGGATCTGCTCCTGAGTGCTCTTCAACGCCCCAGGCAGGTCAGACCACGGGTCAACCGGCGTCTTGGGCGTCTGGAGCTCACGTAACTTCGCTTCGAGGGCCTGGCGCTTTTGGCGCTCTTCCTGCATCGCTCGCTTATAGGCGGCTGTTTCGGGAGACTCGACTGGCTGTACTAGCGCCGCGGGAGCAGCGACAGGCGCAACGGGTTGAGCTTCAACTTTCGGCGGCTCCGTGACCGGTACAACCGGCTCAGGGTTTTCCGCTTTGGATTGAACTGGTTCAGCGGGTACGCTTTCTACCTTTTCAGGCTCGGCAGGCGTCGCCGGAAGAAATCGCCCTTTTTCATCGCGCGCACGGTCACCGACCAGCTCTTCAATAGCAGCCATACAATCCTCGTCTCGTGAGATTTACGAAAACAGCCGTGACGTCGCTGGCACGTGTAGAGATCACGGACCCTACAAACCGATTCGCCCGTTACCCGGCGGCGGTATCAAAGACTCTTGGGATACTCGATCAACAAGTGAATGCGATCGGTGTCACCTTGATTCACAGCCCAATGCAACAGGCCACGATCAAGGATTCGATATCTCTTGCCCAATTCGAGATGTACCGAGTGTTCGCCCTCTTCGTCTTGCCAACAGATGAAAGAGCGGTCATTCGTCGATAAGACGATATGATCGGTATCGTAAAAATCGACGACTTCTCGTGGGTCGCGATGGCGATAGACCGTAGCCCCACTCACCATCCGGATGAAAAACGCGCGAGCACACCCTGCGAGCAACGGATGAGGGATATGGGTCGCCTCAGCAGTGTGATATTCCCGACTTGGTACCAGGTCCCATTGCGAGACCTGCTGTAATACTTCCAATGCGGCCGCGTGATCCGTGCCCGGAAGCTCGATAGCAAACAGCACCTATCCTCCGATCAGATTTCCATTCGCAGCCGACGCACCGCTTTGGCGGATCCGAACACCAAGGAATCGACCTACCAACAGTCCTACCTTACCGACCGTCAGTGTGGCCACGAAGGTTGCGGAAGCTGTCGCTGCGGCATCCTGCACAGCAACCGTCACCCAGTTGGTGCCATCTCCGGTCACCTGCACATCCAGCGTTGCGGTCACCGCGTGAATGGTGAAATGGTCGTAGTCGAGAGCCGGATTGATTGTCGCGACAACATCCGCAGCGTTTGTGCCGGCGGTCCCCTGAACCAGAACAGGCGGCTTATTGGTATACGTGCCCATCAATCCTCCAAAGCAGTCAAAATCATGGCGAAGGCTTCCTCATCGTCATCGTCCTGCGCCTTACGCATCAGGTCGGCGATCTCGCGATCGACCTCGGCGCGGGAAGCCTCTATGGAAGTCCCTGAGAGATCTACGAGCGTGCGAAAGTCTCGCTTGGTCTGATCAAGAGCCGCATCCGGTACCGCGATAACTGACACACGAACCGCGGGTTTCCCGATCTGCTCGAGCTGATACTCCTGCTTACGCTTCTTCTTACGTCGAAACGCGGTGTCCGAAATACCCGTACTAGCGGCAGTCGGTACAACCGGCTGAACGACAACCGGCGCATGAAAGGGCGTCGGACCCGGGCCACCCCAGGTCGCGAGATACGTAGCCATCAGCCGTTGATCGTGGCGCCTGTAATACGACCGGTGCTGTCGCGCTCTACCGCGATCTTGCGCGGCTTCGCAGGCTTGGCCTGTCCGTCAGGCTGCATCGCTGCGTTCGCCTTCTGGCGCTCGTTATGAAGCTGCTGAGCGTGCTGTAAGCCTAAGTCAGCAACCTGCTTCTTGTGCTCGGACTGTTGTGTCTCGAGCTTCGTAGTAAGTGCCGTGATGGTCGCTTCCTTACTCGCACCATCCACGATCGCGTTGGCCGCGTTCTGCGTAGCCTCAAGCTTTTGAGCGGCGAGTAACTGTAACGCCTTAAGCTCGATCTCCTTGGCGTTGAGCATTTCCATCTGCGCTTCGATCTCCTGCTGGCGAGCGCCGAACTGCGCTTCGAAGGCGGCTTGCTTGGCGTTCAACTGATCCTGAGCGGCCTTGACCTGCACCATCTGCAACTGCGCTTCAGCCTTCTGCTGATTCAATTGCTGCTCAGTCTGCTGCTGCTCCTGAGTCTTCTGCGCCTGGGCCTGCGTGATCTGCTGAATCTGCTGCTCCTTCTGCTGGAGCATCTGCTGCACTTGCGGGGGGATCTCGGTCCCATCAGGGAGCTTGCCACTCATGGCGTCCAAGACCTGCTGCTTGTTGCGCAGGTTGGAGGCTTGGATGATGGCCTGTGGGGGAATCGGTACACCACCTTTGGCAAGCTCAACGAGCTGCTGAAACTGCTCCTGCTGGACTGTCACCACATCGGGTGACTCGTCAATGACGATGTCAACGTCCATATCCGCAACCGAGTTCATTGGTCCACCCGGTTGCGCCATACCTTTCTGGACGTGCGGATGGTTCTCCGGATAGGTCGAGTTCAATGCGAGAAAGCGTGAGTTCTCATCGTCCGTGATACGGACCCACATCTCACCGGTCCAGAACTGCTTGATACGCGACCATGTCGCTGTCATCACCCGTTTCTGCCAGTAACGCAAAGAGTCGGTCAGAATCCCAAGCTGAATCGCGCCGCCCTGCTGATCGACCTGCTTGGCTCGACCTGATATATCGCCGGTATTACCCAGCAGGGCCTCGTTAGGACCTGTACCTGAGAGCGCAACAATCGCTTCCTGGAGTAGCTTGAACTGACCTTCAGCGAGGTCGGCATTCTCGCGAATATCGAGCTTCATGCCAGGCGTGTATTCCAGGAATCCATCTGGTCGGGCGAGTTCCTTACGAGCTGACTCCACATCCTCGACTGCACCGCGCTCTGCGGTCGCCTGATTGACGCTCAGCAGATGGAGTGACTTAGATCGGCGCTTGTTGATCTCGTCCTGTAGGTCCTTATAGCGCTTTACAACGCCATAGCGGTTTCCATTCCGGTCCACATAGAGCGACTGGAGGATTAGCGGACATTCGGGCTTTTCCGTCTCGCTATCGACATACACACTCGGTGTGGGGCCTTCGATGATCCCAACACGTGAGAATACGACGCGGTTCCACGTGGAGCCTTCCTTGTAGTAATGCTCTAGGATCTGAACACGCTTCCTACCGCGGTCAAACCAGCGCGGCCGGTCATCGTAGGTCTCGGACGGCTGCGTGAAGCTTTGACTCGTGAACAGGTCAAACGCGGTGCCTATCTTGGGATAGGTGACTTTCGCTTCGTCCAGATCCATCCACTTGACGATGCCCTGATAACGCGAGTCGCTGAAGTCCGGCAGGAGGGAATGGCCGTCATAGTACAGCCGGTCCCAGCGGATATAGCGGATGATGACTTTCTTGTTACCGCTCTTTCCATAAGTCTGGTCGTTATCGACGATAACCTCTGCACCGCCGAAGCCCTCGACCGTCATGTTCTCGAAGACCTTGGACTTGGTCTGAGGGAAGTGATTCGAGTCGGCTACATACCGTAACGCGTCAGTCGCTGCATCCGCTCCGGGGTCATCCTGCGGGGTGCGCGGGAATGCCTTGGGATCCGTGCGCGTCTGGCGCTCCAGGCCAAGGAGATACTCGATCTTGTCTTTGATCCGGTTATCGGTGATCGCCGGCTGGCCGCGCTTCTCGAGCGTTGCCAGTTCGTTTTCAGACCACTGCTGGCCGTCGTAATAGTCACGATGGATCTGCGACTGCTTACGCGCGTCAATTGTGGTGTCGGCCGACTGATTGAACTGAAAGACGAAGCGCGCAAGGTTCGTATCGTTATCAATCGGGTCATCGCTCTGGCCCGAATCAGCGCCCGCCAGAACGGGATTACTGGCGTCGAGCTTCTTGGCTTTCTTTATGCGGTTCGCCATGCTCGTGTTTCAGGCTCGTCAAATAGTCGTGAGTAAGAGTCTTTGGGCTGCTGCTCTTTCGAGGCGCCCTTCGCGATCCACGGCCGGGACATACACGCATAGCGCGTCTCATCCCCGGCGTGGTCTTCAGAATCGGTATCGACGTCCTCAGCTTTGGACGGATCGTGCTGCAGCATCGGTAGCGTGCGGATGGTGTGCGTACAGGTCGAGAAGAAGTACAGCATTGGCTTGCCGTCTTCGCCGATCAGTCGACCTCGTAGCTGATCCCAGCCGGGGACACGCTTGTTATCTGCTGGACGCCAGATGGTCGGTGCCATGCGGCTTGCGATACTAGGGCCCCCATCCTCCTGGAATGCGGCCGGATCGATCACGCCGTAGGCCTGCTGTTCCTTCTCGCGCTCTCGGATTCCCTGACCCACTTTCTCGGCCGTGAGCTTCAATCCCACATTCGGCTGACGGTCCTTCATGCCATACCACTCGCGGTACTTGACCAGGGCCCCCCGGGGGAACTGCTTCAACGTTCCGTCTGAGACCGTATACCAGCCCACTGAGAACGGCTTCGCGGATCCCCAGTCCATGGCACGGAAGCGCGTCCAGTTGGCGGGTAGGGCCAGGGGTTGAACCACATGCCTGTCCGTGGAGAACTCCGAGAAGAACGCTCCCTCGATAACAGACCAGTCGCCTTCCTTGATCGCCTTGACGAAGCTGGCTGAACCGGTGCCCTCGAGACGTTGCTCGTAGCCCGGGTCATTCGCCACACCAATCTTGTTATCGCTTAGGCGTGCGCGAATGAAGATGCGCTGCATTCCTGAGCCGTCGTCCGCCATGAACTGATAGCTACCGAGCGGGTATTCATCAATCTTCCAGTACTCGCGTACCCAGTGATGGCCGGGCCCACCAGGGTTGGCTGATGCCCGGATACGCTTGTTTGGGATTGAGGCAGATGCACTACGCAACCGAGCCTTCATCCGCAGATAGGGAATGTTCGAGCTCCAGAGCGCGATCTCATCCCAACCAATCCACGTATAGGCGTGGCCCCAATACTCCATCCAGTCATCTTCCGACTCCATGAAGCGCATCTTCAGTGTCGCTCCATTGGGCCACGTCCATGTCTTGGTCTGGTTACTCCAGGACACACCGGGAAACCAGTTCGGGTAGATCTCCTTACTACGGCTGATCAGGTCCTCGAGCTGGGGGTAGTTCTTGCGAAAGAGGATGCCGTGCCAGTGCTTTCCATACTCACGCGGTACGTCCTGCGCGAAGTCACCCAGCAGGAAATCGCTCTTACCGCCGAATACCGCACCGCCATAGAGCAGCTCATCAACCGTGTCCCGGCGAATGGCCGTTAGTTGCGGACCCATTTGAGCCCGCCAGGGAATCACTATCGCGCTGCTCGACGGGGATGGGCTGAGCTGCGTACTGACCGATGACACCATCTACCTTTGCATCGACTGATGAGAGTTTCGGATGAAGGTACGGAGCGGCTTCCTTGGCATATGGCATGGCAGCTGAAGCACCACCTTCCTCGTACGCTTCACGCATGGCCTCCAGCATCACTTCAAGGGGCGTGGTGCCTTCCTTGAGTGCCCGGATAGCTAGGTCGCGCCGAAGCTGGCCTTCAGGCGTATCGGCGGTCTTAGGACGTCCTGCGCCCTTTCGTTTACCGCCGCGAGCCACGTTTGATTACCTTTGAAAAGATTTGATTCAAATTAAAGAATCAAACTGATTGCGTCGAGCCAATCCGCAAGATCACGTAATGATCTGGCAACCTCAGCTGGTGGTGAGGATTGAGTCAGTGATATGGCTTTACGATTCTGCCCTACCCACACGCCTAGACCTTGCTGAGTTCCGCAGTCGAACTCCACTGTCTTAAACTTGACCTTAAAATCGGGATCGATCACTGAAATCCACCCAAGTTGCGTATGCGGTACGTCTCATCCTCTGAGAGCTGGTTGTCCGTGCCGTAATCGCTCTGGATGGTCAGGACACGGGTCTCGTAGGCGTTACGGTCATTCAGGATGGCGTTTGCGCTACTCGGGATCAGGATCTCGATCCGCGAATCCGGTATGGCAACGGTCTGCCAATCGAGCACTACGGTCGTGATGTCGTCCGTTTTGTCATCCAGGCGATAGCGGATGGTTGCCGGCACAAAGGGCTGGTAGTCCTCGTCCTTGAAGGAGACGGCGAACTTCTGCCGGGAGGATTCCGCGATCGTGAGCATTTACGCAGCCGTGAAGGTCAGCGTTACGCTTAACTGCCAAGCTTGTGAGCTTGTCTTAGTACCCAAGGATTCGACCTTTCGCTGCCACATCACTCCAGCAGCCGCGGCGTTGAATGTCCCCCACTCCTGCCAGGCGAAGTTCGCTTGGCTGGTCGAGAACGTCGCACGATAAGTCACGCCGGCCCCTGAGCGGATGGGATAGGTCGCATCCATACCCTGACGGACTTTATTCGTACTGGCCTGCAGATCAGTCTGCGCTGCGGTAAAGGCGGTCGTGGAGTCGCCGACACCGAGATACGCATTGGACGCGTTCAGGTAGGTAGGGGTGTCATTGATCGCGCATTTCGCGATCTCGGTGGCGGCGGCATTCGTGAGGCCCATTACTTTCTCCAGATCTGGGTGGGGTGGTTCTTACCGCCCACAACCAGCTCTACGCATTGAGGGTTGAGCAAATCTCTACACAAGGACTCGTAATCGCTGATGCCTGTGGGTTTAGGAATCGGATCGCCGTCGAATTTCGCGAGACAGAAGAATGCGGCATCGCAGGCAATACCCGGAATGTCTTGGCTCATAGGGCAACAATCTGTATCCGTGCAGTCAGCGGTTGAACGCGGATCAGCGCCGGCTTAGAGGGCGTGATCTGCAGGAGATCAGAGGTCTCCGCAAAGGCAATGCTCACATTGTCCTGGCTGAAGAACTGTAGGACCCCCGTGAATATCCCGAGAACTGAGGTCTCAGTCAGAGAAACCGATACCGTGTCACTCGTCGTGACAAAAACAGTGGGCGTGGTGAGGGTAGATGCCTCACCTAAGCTCACACTGACCGTATCAGTGGTCGCTATCGCGACACTGGTACTAGAGACTTCCGTGAGCGCGATACTGACCGTATCACTCGTCGTGACGACCAATACGCCCTGCTGAACCAGAGCGACAGTCTCGGACAGAGTGATGGTGGCGTTATCGCCCGTGATGATCTGATTGAAGAGCTGCGAGAGCTCGCCAATCGAGATGCGGACCGTATCCTGCGTCTGGACCTGGTTGCTATTGACCGGATCCTCGAGCCATTGCACTGAGATCGTGTCCGAAGACACGATCGGAATGACAATCCCCGGAGCGCGCGAGGTCAGAACATTGATCGGACCTGGGGCGCCATACGCGCGAAGCTGTGTACGTCCATGGGGTGGAAGCGTTGGGTCCCTTGTGAACCCGGTCTTGAAGACAAGACGGCCCGGGGCACCCCAGGTCCCCAGGTACGTCGTGGCCATTTCAAACGATAACGAACGTCACGCCGTTCGCCGGTGCAGAAGTCAGCGCCGTATACGTGAAGTGACCTCGCCCTCCGCCTGACAACACATAGGCATTGATGGTCGTAGCCTGCCCACTCAGTAGGCCAGAGGTGAAGATGATATTACGCCCTACCCAGTGGTTTGCCGCCGCTGTTGTAATGGAACTGGTCTCGAGCTCGGTCGTCGTAGCGGTAAAGGACGTCGTATCGACTGTCCCGATGAACATGATGCCGGTGGATGCACCGAAATTCAGGGCGTTCTGCGTTACCCCGGCGATTGCGAAAATATTCGCATTCAAAGTGCCCGTAGCGGCTACGAGAGAGTCATAGACATTGGACTGAACAACCGTCCATTCATCCCATACAGGGAACGCGCTCGATTTGTTCACGAGCAGTTTTAGCGGCCCTAACGTACCGGTATCGGTTGTGTCTAATGGGATGCCATATACACCCTGCGTATCATGGGTAGCCGACGTAGCGCTATGCTTTTGCGCCCCCGCGCCATTATTCAGAAACAGGATGACATCAGCCTGTGCAATCGTAAGCGCCGTTGATGCGGTCGCTCCATCGCTCGTCGCCAGAAAGGGGCCGACCTTGACGGTCACGGCCGTGGACTGACGCAACATTTTCATATCTGGTTTACCCTTCTACGGCGAAAGTTATCTGCCGTTAGAACTGCAATACTCGGGCCGGCCGAAAAGGCTTCAAACACAACCCCTACCATTCCCCATTGTGGGGTTCCCGTATTATTGACGGTTGGGGTATAGGAACCCGCGGCAACGGCCTCCTGATATATCCCGCACCCTTGCGCATCGCCACCGCTATCGGCCGCGTTATAGAACGCCGTCCATCCACTCCCTGCTGTCGTGGTCCCTGCGTTATTGAGCCCACATACAGCAACAATATCGACACTCGATCCTACCGCGGTACAGGAAACCGTCATCGGCGGTGTCGTATTGTTATTGGTCGTAATGACAGGAGCGGATTGTGATCGTCCGGAAAAGAATGCGTAAACAGACTGGCGTCCCTGAATACCTGAACCACCGGTCATCGATACAGACAATGACTTGGATCCGGTTCCAATCGTCGTCAGGAGGGAATCATTAGCCACGAAAAGGACGACGCCCTCAATACCGACAGAGCTTGTCGCGACCGTAGCAGTACCCAGTGAAGTGCCACCGAGAGTAGCCGTAATGGGACTGGGTATCGTCGTACATTCGAAAGGAATCGCAATGATCCCCATTCGATTAGTACCAGCTGGAATAGTGACTGTTGCGCTCGTGAGCGTATTGAGTCCCGTTCCACTGACAAAAGCCATTAGGTCGGCGCCTTCGGTAAGGAGGAATTCAGGAAGTTATTCACGATACCTACTCTCTCGTTACCAACACCGATCGCACGACCTCCACGGCCGCTCACATTCGTATATCGATAATCGTGTGTGGCTCTATTACCGTAAGACGGGATCGTGGTCGTCACGGTCGAGTGCGTATCAGGTGCACTACCGAGATAGGGATCGCTACTGGCTGCCTGCCAACTGGCCAGTGACGAATAGGTGACCGTACCCACGCCATAATGCGTTGACCATGCATGTGAGCTACCGACATATAGGTTGTTATCGCAGAATGACAGTACGGATCCACTCGCCATGAGCACTTCAGTGCTCTGCGCGGCATGACTGATCGTATTGAACATACGCAGGCCCGTAGTTCCATACCAGGCGCCTAATATGCCGTTATTGCTGATCTGAACGCAGTGGAACACATCGACATTAGCAGCCGTCGTGGTGTTCTGTTCGTTCCCGACGAATTGCGCAAGAGAAACTAACGCACCGGTCGCATCACAGACGTTATAGCGCAGTACTGTATTACCCCAGTTCGCACCCTGAACCGGCATATGCGCGAAGGCGCCTGTTTGCGCGCCGTTTCTCTCGAAGAAGTCTCCATAGCAGTGCGTAATATCGAAGCCGAGGCCGGTGGCCGCAGCCTGTTTATTCATGAAACCGAATTGCACCAGGCTCGCATAACAATGCGCAAAGGTCGGTGCTATCGCCTGGAATCCCTGGAATCCTTCTTCAAAGCCCGACGCCACACTCGTGTAATGGTTACTCGTGACGCCTGATTCGTCGGAATAGATCTCGTGCACATAGCAGTCCTGCACGATCATGTTGTTGTTGCTATCGAAACGAATCCCGGCAGCGTTAGATCCATTCTGCGAGTAGTTATCCACCTCGCATTGCCACACCACGTTATCAGTCCCAGTTCCTGCGGCACCGGCATTCAATCCGGGATTCCAGTTGATATTGCAGCGATGGAAGTGAATGCCACAGATCCAGACATTGGCGCTATTGCCCTGGAAGTTGATTCCCATGGCGTTCGAATACTTGATATTCGCGCCACCCGCCGAGCTTCCCTGATCCATGAAAGCCGTCGACGTATTACCTGGGTCAGGCAGAATGATCAGTGGCGCTGTACGCGAGGCGCTCAACGAGTTGACATTGACGCCAAATGAATTGGGATTACTCCCAGCGCTATTCAATGAACCAGCCGCCCATTCCTGATGGCCATTAGTACCGTTCTGAATCCAGTACACGATACGGTTACCCGAAAAGGCATGACTGATTGCATTTTGCAGTGACGTGTACGGACTTACCTGAGTCCCTGCTCCCCCAGTCGATCCCGGTACAATGTTAGTACCGTTCGATGACTGAAAGTACGTCGCCCCCGCTACGCGCCCTGTACCTTGCAGGAATATCCAACAATTCGGTCTATACGCGGCCGCTCCGGAGACGATTACGCCAATCAGACCGAAACCAGTAGGAATAGCCGTCACTTGGAGTGTGACGCGCTTCCAGCCTATCTCACCATCACTCCAGGTGAGTGTCGTTCCACTAAGTGCGGCGTAGTGAGTTCCGGCAACACAGTTCGTTGAGTCAAAAGTAGATACGGTGATCGAGACAGATCCCGTCTCACCGAGCACTCGCTCGAAATACATATCCACAAGACCCGGAGCAGCCTTCGGAAAGATACGTCCGCCCTGATAATTCGTGCCGTCATTGAATATGACCGGAGCGATATAACCCGCCTGGGCGCTCTTCGCGGAACCGGTTACCGTAGAGGACCACGTGAGATCCGCAAGCGGTGCACTAGCGGCGCGTTGCAGTAATAGTCCATCGCGCTCGGGCAGTGAAATCGAGCTAAACGTTAATCCAGTGTCCCGAACCGGATCCTGAGTTCCGGGCAGGAAATTCCAAGTACCCGGAATATCAGTATTAGTAACGGTCTGAGTGCCGTTACCTTTCGGATTGACCAGTACGATCCCATTTTGATACTGCAATCCAAAGATCCCGATAGGACCTTTGAGGATTTTCGGTGTCGTCGGCCGTAACGGTTCAATCGGCGCGCCTAACCAACCGCGTGCGAGACCGTTCACACCTCCGAAGAAGTCATACCAGTCAAGGGCCGTGAGGTCGCTGCTATATCCCTGGCTGAACCGGTTGATCGCCGGCATACCTTCGCCAAGATAGGCGGTCGCCGCGATATAACGCGCCCACTGCCATTGAGTGTTTTGAGGCGGGAATCCTCCCGAGGTTGGGAGCCTCACCAACGCTGATCCGTCTGGGTTGGTATCGGGGTAAGATCCCCCGAATATCAGGAGACGTGGGTTTGCCGCTGAAGCCAACGCGGTGTAATAGTACTGAAGGATTGTCGTGAAAGGTAGAAAGCTCTCCCACGACCAGCTCTTACCCATGTAGCTTTCAGCGAGAAGTCCATCACACTTCCCGACCATTACACCCGCAGATGTAACGCCGTAGTCGCCAGCATTCGCCAAAATATACTTCGTCGGCGCCAGTACTCGCATCGCCGCGGCATAACGCGCTTGACCGGCACACAACCAGGGAGTTGGTGCGGACGGTAAGCCCTGCCCTTCCGTCACTCCATCGCGGTTCCAGTCTCCATTAACCTGGGGATTCAGAACGAAGTTATCTTGAAAGACACCGTCGAGTGAGCTAGAGGCTAACCCTGGATTGAGCCCTGAGAATCGTGAGTCTGTCTTCGTCTTCGATAGGAACATGAAGTACGAATACTTCGCGCCGAATTCGTACGGATGTTCCAGGCTTGGATTGACCGCGACAAAGTCGGTGTAATTGACGAGCACAGTAGCCCCTGAACCTGAATTCGGTGTAACGAGCGTCCCAGTCGCTCCCGTTACGTAGAGCCGCCAGTTCCGGGTGGCGACTTCGGCCGTCCAGGTCGGCCGCGGATCGTTCGCATCCTCCTCGATTGCATTGAGGTTGATATAGTTGAACAGCAACGTGGGCGTCGGAGCGGCACTTGCCGCTTTGATCGCTCTCACGATCGTGTCGAGGTCGCGCCCTGAGCTGGCCCATCCCTCCCAGGAAGCGCCCATCACAAAGAGGTTGTACCGGCCCATCGCAGCTTGCTGCGTGGGATCCGTATAGGTCCTGAGGCCGGCGATCCCCACAAAGGCTGTGGCAGGCTGCACTGGCGCAAAGGCCGGTGGTCCGGCTACGGCTTGCGTCGTGGCCGTAATCAGCGTCGAGAGCGTCGAGACATTCCCGGCCGCATCGGTCGCCGCAATCTGGTACTGGTAGCTGGTCGAGGCCGTAAGGCCTGTATCGGAATACGCCGTAGCGCTCGCCGGAGCGATAAAGACGCCGTTTCGATAGACGAGATAGCCGGCAAGCCCGGACCCACCCGTATCGGTCGAGGCGCTCCAGGCCAGGTCAATCCGTGAGCTCGATATCGGCGTCCCAACGACATTGATGGGCGTAGAAGGCGGCGTCACATCGGGATCGAAGATGACGCGCGACAGCGTACTCATGTCAGTAATAGCTTTCGGGATTTTGGCCACGCCTCACCCGAAGAGCTTGCATGTCGGCTTGGGACCTTTGCGTAAGAGGTAGAGCCACCAGGCTCTTACGCAGCTTGGAAATCGTTGATTGGACTCGGCGTCTTGGGAGCGAGAACGAAAGAAATCTCATTACCCCATGCCGAAACCGCACCGTCCTTGGTAACCGACCGTGCCGCAGCAAACCACTGCCCGAAGCCCAACGTAGAAGGGATTGTGGCCGCGACCTTGCCACCGGAGGTCTTCATGACCGTATCGTCTACCGGTGGAGAGGCGTACTGACCCGTGGCAGTCCCAAAGCCATACTGGAACTTGACGATCGTGCCAGCCGGGATCGCTGTGCCATCCGTGAAAGTAATGGGCGCAGTAAAGCTGAGCCCGGCCGGATTGGTCGGTCCCGACATGAGAACACCTCGTGGAAATGAAAAAGGCCCGCGCGGGGCGGGCCTTTCAGAGACAGTGATCCAGATTGATGGAACGGAATTTATCCCTTAAACCTCAGCGCCGCAAGTAGGTCGGCATGCTTACTCTCTGAAAATCTCCATCGCAGGTAGTTCATTGTCAGGCGCCACGCGGTTATCAGCGTCCTTTCGGATAGTCCCAACTGCTCGGCAATGACCGGCTGAGGAAGCTGGGTCCGATACCACTTCACGATGACCTTTCGAGTCTTTAGCGGGGATTTTAGGATGATCTTATCGACGACGATGGCTGTCGCGTCGTCGAGTGGCGGTGGACGTGAGGTAAGGCTGTCCATCCATTGTGTCGTCGGTAATCCCATGCCAACTGAGACAGCCCAGCGCTGGCATATCCGATCAGTCGTGGCGAATTCAGGCGGGACGACGTTCTCGGCTGATCGCCCGAGCCAGTCATTACGTTGCGCGACGGACAGTTGAGCGTTCATAGCACGACCCCGAGTACTTTGAGCGCTTCGAGCGGTGTACGCACGATCGGCGTACCGGTCGAGGCAATGAAGTTACGTTGTGCTTCCTGGCGCTTATCCCTAGCAATCGTCAGCTTCTTACCATGACCCGTTTTGACTTCGAGCATCTGGAAAATACCGGGCGCCCACGAGGATCGCCGGCAGATCAGATCACACGGCGCATCGAGCGGCCACACCTCAAAGCCCACCTGCTCCAGCGCTTCGATAATCGGGCGTTCGGCGTTATCACGACGGGTGGCATATCGCTTTAAACTCACTCGGCGCTCCAGATCTGCGTCTGCCGCTTGAGCCAGCGCGGCCATTCGACTTTCTTCGTGAAGCTTCGATCCTCGAAGAGTGTCCGGTCCGTCGGCTGCGCGGTGTAACGTCCGTTGTCCAGCGCAATCAGCGTGAACTCCTTGCCCTGATCCGGATGTGCTGACCACGGATCGCCGACCGGAATAATCGTGCATAGGTATTTCCCGGCGTGTTCCGTATTGTCGCGGAGTCGCGCGCAGACCTTGCGGCCCTGGAGGAATGGATATTCGAGTACGGAAAATTCCGGGCCGTAGCAGTCCCAGGTTTGCGCCTGAGAGGGGGCCCATGCTTCAGTCGTTGGCTGGCTTGCGAGCTGGTGAAGCGGTACGTTGCGGTAGATCGCGCCACACTCGAGCATGACGTGACAGCCCCAGGTACGGCCCGGATAGCTGGATAGACCGAACCACGCCACAGGAATCCAGTTGTGGTCACCGATCGACTGAGGCTCGACATAGCAGTACTGATGCGTCACGAGAGAGCCCGAAGAAACGCATACGCTCACGCGCTTCTCCGATGGGCGCAGATGAGCTGCTTTTCATGCTCTTCGCAACACTCGCGGGCTTTCTCGTCAGACTCGGATCGTCCCAACTCATCAGCGGTGGTCGCGTGGAGTTTGTATGAAATCCAGTCCTGA
>Ga0157374_10002473_pt1 | contig 15598 bp, 12 predicted proteins | sample M25metaG_FD_115308 | JGI IMG/M metagenome (GOLD analysis project Ga0157374, IMG submission 115308) | Miscanthus rhizosphere microbial communities from Kellogg Biological Station, Michigan, USA - M2-5 metaG | ecosystem: Host-associated > Plants > Roots > Rhizosphere > Soil | place: USA: Michigan...
GCCGGGAACGGGATGCTCGGCCAGGTAGGCGAACTGCGCCCGGCTCAGCGTCAGGCCCGTGACGCTGGTGCCCCCGTGCTCCCCGGCGAGCCTGCGCATGGTCCCGCCCCAGCCGCAGCCGACGTCCAGGACCCGCCCGCACCCGGTTCCGGGCAGCACCCGGTCCGCGAAGAAGTCGATCTTCCGCTGCTGGGCCCGCTCGAGATCCCCTCCGGTCCCCCCGGTCCCCCTGGTCCCGGCGCCGTCCCACATGCCCGAGGAGTACATCATCGACGGGCCCAGCCACAGCGCGTAGAACGAGTTGGACACGTCGTAGTGGGAGCGAACCGCGGCCGCCGACGCGCTGACCGGATCCGGCGCCTCCTGGATGTCGCTCGGGCGCACCACGATGGCCCAGCTCTTGGGCTCGGGCCGTTTGGTGAGGATCACGCGGTAGAGCGAGTGCTCGCGGATCCGGAAGGCGGCCTCACCGGCCGCGAAGTACCGGGCCCAGGTGCGGCAGGTTCCCGGGCCGACGAGCGACTGCGCGAGCGCCTCCTGCTCCCGGTAGGCGAGCGTCCAGGCGCGGAAGGTCCGCTGGTAGTGCGACGGGTGGTCGAGGAACTCAGCCAGCTCGAAATGCGTCTCCCAGCCCAGCACGAGCTCGGACAGCGACGCGGGCATGGACTCGGGGAAGATGTCGCGCAGGATGAGATCGGAGAACGGCCCGCGGCCCGCCCGGCTCCCGGCGTGGCTCACGTTGTCGAGGCAGATCAGCTGAAGGCCCATCCTCCCGCCGGGCTGCAGCCACGACGCGGCGCGCTCGAAGAACGCGCGGTAGACCTCGACCTTCTCGTCCGGGCTCAGCGTGTCGGACGCGAAGTGCTCGGTTGCCTCGATACAGGTGATCGCGTCGTAAAGCTGGCCGGGCTCATGATCAACCCAGTTCTGGACTGAGTACGAGATCTGGGGCGCGAGTCTCCGGGCCGCATAGTCAGCCTGCGCGGGGCTGAGCGTAAGACCCACTCCCGAGGCCATGCCGTGCACCCGGGCGAACCGGTCGAGGAGCGCGCCCCAGCCGCAGCCGACGTCCAGCACGCGGCCGCCGGCCACGCCGAGGCGGTCCGCGAAGAAGTCCAGCTTGCGGCGCTGCGCGCGGGCCAGGGCGAGCGCATCCTGGCCGTCCGCGGCGTCCCACCAGCCGCAGGAGTACACCATCTCCGGGCCCAGCCAGATCCGGAAGAAATCGTCGGACAGGTCGTAGTGGTGCATGATCGCGCGCGGCGACGTGCCCATCGCGGCCAGCCGGGCGGAGCTGGTCATGGCTCGCTGTAGACGGGCGGGCTCCCGGCCCCGGCCTGCAGGTGGGCGGCGACCTCACCGACGGTCCGCAGCGTGCTCAGGCCGCGGAGCACATCCATCGGCAGCTCGATCCCGGTGCGGATCTCGACGTCGGTGATGATCTCGGCCGCGGTGAGCGAGTCGACGCCCAGGTCCTGCAGCGTCGCGTCCGGTGAGACCTGACCGGCGGGCACCCCGCAGATCCTCACGATCGATTCTCGCAGCGCCAGGCTGAGATCCATCCCGTGTCCCCCTCCAGGCAGAGGAACAACACTAGACCTACCGGTGAGCTGTGAAAATAGGTACAGCCCGGGACCGCGGACGGCGAGGCAGGACGGCGATGACGACAACAGGATCCGGCGACCTGGCGCAGCTCGAGGCCGTCGTCGAGGAGAACCTCGGCCGGCACCTGGCCACGGCCGATGACTGGATGCCGCACGAGTACGTGCCGTGGAGCGAGGGGCAGAACTTCGCCGACCTCGGCGGCGAGCCGTGGTCCGCCGGGCAGTCGAGGCTCTCGCCGGCCGCCCGCACCGCCCTGGAGGTGAACCTGCTCACCGAGGACAACCTCCCCAGCTACCACGCCGAGCTCAGCCGGACGTTCGGCCGGGACGGAGCGTGGGCCGCCTGGGTCAACCGGTGGACGGCCGAGGAGGGCAGGCACGCTGCCTGCATCCGTGACTATCTCCTGGTCACCCGCGGGATTGACCCCGCGCAGCTGGAGCGCTCCCGGATGGCGACGCTGCAGGCGGGGTACGCCTCGGGCGGCAAGCCGCCCCTGCACGCCTGTGCCTTCGTGGCCTTCCAGGAACTCGCCACCCGCGTCGCGCACCGCAACACCGGCCGGTCCTGCGGCGATCCCGTCGCGGAACGGCTGCTGGCCCGGATCGCGATGGACGAGAACCTGCACATGATCTTCTACCGGAACCTCGTCGCAGCAGCCCTCGAGATCGCGCCCAGCCGCGCCGTGCGGGCCATCACCGACGAGGTCACGGGCTTCACTATGCCGGGCAGCGTCATTCCCGGCTTCGCCCGCAAGGCCGCGCAGATCGCCCAGGCCGGTGTCTACGACCTGCGCATCCACCACGACGACGTGATCATGCCGCTGCTGCGCTACTGGCGGGTCTTCGAGATCGGGGGCCTGACCCCCGACGGCGAGCAGGCGCGGCAGGAACTGGCGGCAGCCCTGGCCGCCCTCGACGCCCGCGCCGCCAGATTCGTCTCGCGGCGGGCCGAAGCGCAGGCCGTCAGAGGCCGCGGCTGAGCCTCCCGCGCCGATGCGGGCGGAAATTCATGCTGTACGGCCGCGGGGGCGCGGAGCACGCTCCGGACGGGAGCGCCGCGATCAGGGCGCGGAGAGGCCGAGGCTGGCGGGGATGGCCTGGACGGCGCGGTCAAAGCCCTGAAGGAGCGCCGTGCGGCCGCCCCGGCCGCCGCGGCGGACCCAGTCGCGCCCGGACAGGCTGAAGGCGGTCGTGGTGAGCTCGGCCAGGATGTGCAGCCGGAGGTCGCCGGCGTCCAGCCGGAGCTTGCCCGCCAGGCTGGCGGTCATCTGGTCCTTGACCCCGGCGCGGTAGTGCTCGACGTACTTGAGCAGGGCCGGCTCGGCCGCGATCAGGCGGCGGGTGGCGACGAAGCGCTCGTCCCAGTCCGGGCCGAGCCCGGTGACGGCCGCGGCCAGCGCCTGGTGCAGCTCGCCCAGGACGGGGCCGGACAGCTCGCGGCCGGACAGCCCGGCCAGATGAGCGGTCCACAGCTCGGCCTCGGCGTCGATCGCCGCGGCTTCCTTGGCCGGGAAGAAGCGGAAGAACGTGCTCTTGGAGACCTCCGCTTCCGCGGCCAGCTCCTCCAGCGTGGTCGCGTCGAAGCCGTTCTGCGTGAACAGGCGCAGCGCCGCGTCGGCCAGCGCGCGGCGGGTCCGCAGCTTCTTGCGCTCGCGCAGCGGCAGGGAGCGGTCGAGCGGCGGGCGGGCGGTGGTCATGCCCCGCATCCTACTCCCCCAGACGGCACTCAGAACCTAACGGGTCTAAGAACTTTTTAGGGCTTGATATTTAATAAGACTGAGTGCCAGAATCTGGCCATGGACTACAAGCTGGACATGAGCATGATGTTCGCGATGCACGACGCCCTGCGCCGGGAGCTGGCGCAGGTCGGGCGGATCGCGAGCGGGCGAGACGACAACCCGGGCACGCTCCTGCGGGCCGCACTCGGCTGGGAGCTGTTCAAGAAGTTCCTGACCATCCACCACCAGACCGAGGACGATGTCCTGTGGCCGCCGCTGCGCGCCAGCGTGGCCGGGCGGCCCGAGCGGGCGGCGCTGGTCGACGCGCTGGAGGCAGAGCACGGCGCCATCGATCCGCTGCTGGCGGCCATCGACGCGGCCGCGGCCGACCCGGACTACGGCTACCAGCGGTTCGGCGACATCGTCGACGAGCTCTCGGCCAGGCTGAACGCGCATCTGGCCCACGAGGAGGCCGACGGGCTGCCGCTGATCGACGCCTCGCTGACCCCGGCGCAGTGGCAGCACTTCGCCCAGGTCCACGGCGAGCGGAACCTGCCCGACGCGTCGCGGTTCATGCCCTGGCTGCTGGCCGGGGCGCGCCCGGAGGTCCTGGACGCGATCCTCGGCAAGTTCCCCCCGCCGCTGCTGACCGCCTACCGCGAGCAGTGGGCGCCCGCCTACGCCGCCCAGACGATCTGGCCCGCCGCCCGCGAGCCGGAGCCCCAGCACACCGGGCCCGAGAACTAGGAGGGGGAACGCCGTGTCAGTCCACGACCCGGAGAAAGCCGCTCCCTCGGCCACCACGGTTCCAGCCACCACGGTTCCAGCCACCACGGTTCCAGCCACCACGGGGCCGGCCGCCGCTCCCCCCGCTGCCGGCCGCCGGCTCGGCCTTGCGCTGCTGGTCCTCGCCGCCGCGCAGCTGATGCTGGTGCTCGACGACACGATCGTCAACGTCGCCCTGCCGGACATGCAGCGTTCGCTGCACATTGCCGCGCCGCACCTGAACTGGGTGGCCAGTTTCTACGCGCTCGCGTTCGGCGGCCTGCTGCTGGCCGGCGGCCGGGCCGGGGACCTGTTCGGCCGCCTGCGGATGTTCCGGACAGGGATCATCGTGTTCGCGCTGGCCTCGATGGCCGGCGGGTTCGCCCCGGACGGCACGGCGCTGCTGACCGCCCGCATCGTGCAAGGGTGCGGCGCCGCGCTCGCCGCGCCCGGCGCACTGTCCCTGCTGGCCACCACCTTCCCGGCCGGTCCGGCCCGGACCCGGGCCCTGGGCGTCTACGGCGCCATGGCCGGGCTCGGCTCGGTGGCCGGCCTGCTACTCGGCGGCGCGCTGACCACCTACCTGAGCTGGCGCTGGGTGCTGTTCATCAACGTCCCGATCGCGGTAGCGGTGCTGGCCGGGACGGGCGTCCTGGTCGCCGGCGACCGCGTGCACGGCACGCTCGACGTGCCCGGGGCGGTCACCGCGACGCTGGGTACCGGCTCGCTGATCTACGCGCTCACCCGCGGCAGCACGAACGGCTGGACGGACCCCGGCACCCTCGCCTCGTTCGCCGCCGCGGCCCTGCTGCTGCTGGCCTTCGTGCCGATCGAACGGGCCAGCCGGGCGCCTGTGCTGCCGCCCGCCTTGATCGCCGACCGCAACCGCGGCGGCGCCAGCGCCGTGATGCTGCTGCTGGGTACGGGCATGCTCGCCATGTTCTACCTGCTGACCCTCTACCTGCAGCTCGTGCGGGGCTACTCGGCGATCCACACCGGCCTGGCGTACCTGCCGGTCGTGGCCGGCGTCAGCGTCGCGGCCGGCGGGCTGGGGCCACGGCTGCTGGCCGCCCTGCCCGCCCGGGTCGTCATCGCCGCCGGGATGATCCTCTTCGCCGGCGGCCTGGCCTGGTACGTCGTGGCGCTGACCCCGGTCTCGGGCTACTTCACGGTCATGGTCCCGGCCATGCTGGCCAACGGCGCCGGCGCCGGGCTGACGTTCGTCGGCTGCACCGCGACCGGGATGCACGGCGTCGCACCGCGCGACAGCGGCGTCGCGGCCGGCCTGCTCAACACCAGCCTGCAGACCGGCAACGCGCTCGGACTGGCCGCGCTGGCCGCCGTCGCCTCGATCGTGACCAGGAACCGCCTGCCCGGCCACACCACGGCCGCGGCGCTGACCGACGGCTACGTAGCCGGCCTGGCGGCCGGCGCGATCATCGTCGCCGCCGGCGCCTTCGTAGCGCTGCTCACGATCAACGTTCGTCTCAGCGCCGCTGCGGATCAGAAGTAACGTCCGTAGTTCTAAGCTGCAGGAACGGGAAAGCGCCCAACCGGGCTGGGGGTTGCCGATGGGCAAGCACAGTGCGCGCCTGCTCGCTGCCGTGACGGCAGCCGTGGCGGCCTGCGCGCTGGCGCCGGCCGGAACCGGTTCCGCGGGCGGTGCGACGCACGCCGCGGCGGGTCCAGGAACCCGGCTGTGGCTCAGCCGCTTCAGCAGCGCCCAGGGCACGTCCGACGCCCCCGCTTCGATGGCCGTCAGCCCGGGCGGCCGCCGGGTGTTCGTGACCGGGTTCAGCGCCGGAAATGCGCCCGGCGACTTCGGCGACTACGCCACGGTGGCCTACGACGCGCAGACCGGTGCCCGGCTGTGGGCGAGGCGCTACAACGGCCCGGGCAAGGGCACCGATCTGGCCACCTCCGTGGCGGTCAGCCCGAGCGGGACCATGGTCTTCGTCACCGGTTCCAGCATGCGGAACGGCTCGGTCTCCGACTACGCCACGATCGCCTACAACGCTGCCACTGGCGCCCGGCTCTGGGTCCGGCGGTTCGGCCCGGGCGGCGCCTCGGCCGTGACCGCTGGGCGGGACGGGAGGGTGTTCGTGACCGGGTCCAGCCTGGGTGACTTCGCCACGGTCGCCTACCGCGCCGCCACCGGCACCCGGCTCTGGGTGACCCGCTACGACGGTCCCGGCCACGGCTTCGACGACGCGGCCTCGCTGGCCCTCAGCCCCGGTGCGGCGACCCTGTTCGTGACCGGGCGCAGCGGGGACGGGCAGCCCGTCTCGGCGGATGACTACGCCACCGTGGCCTACCGCGCGCGCACCGGCGCCCAGCGGTGGGCCACGCGCTTCCACGGCGCCGCGACCGGCACCGACGGGGCCCGGTCGGTGGTCGTCAGCCCGCCAGGGGGCCGGGTGTTCGTGACGTTCGTAACCGGCGACCGGCGGGGCGCCGCCCCGCAGAACGATTACGCCACGGCCGCCTACCGCGCCGCCAGCGGCGCCCCGCTGTGGGTCAGGCGCTACAACGGCCCGGCCAACGGCTGGGACGACGCCAGCTCGCTGGCCGCCAGCCCGGCCGGGAGCATGGTGTTCGTCACCGGGGTCAGCGACCGGACCCCGGAAACCGCGGACATGGCCACGGTCGCCTACAGCGCGGCGGGCGCGCGGCTCTGGGTGCGGCGCTACGCCGGCCCAGGTCGCCACGGCGCCGCGGGCATCTCGGTCGCCGCCGGCCCGGGCGGCAGGACGATCTTCGTCACCGGGATCACCACAGCGGGGCACTTCGCCACGGTCGCCTACCGCGCCGCCAGCGGCGCCTGGCTCTGGGCCCGGCGCTACAACGGCCCCGGCCAGGGCGACGATGTGCCGGCTGCGGTGGCAGCCAGCCCGGCCGGGAGCCGGGTGTTCGTGACCGGACGGAGCCCGGGAACGGCCTCAGCGGACGACTTCGCCACGCTCGCCTACCGCAGCTGAGCAAGGCCAGTGGGCCGCGCCGCGGATGTGGGTGAGCGCGGGCCGGAACGGCACCGGGCGGATCCCGCGGTGCTCGACCGTCCCGATCGCGAAGCCTGCCGCGTTCCGGGGCAGGCGACCCGCCTTTTCTGCGCCGGAAGGCGTGCGCCAGCCGGGCCCGGGCCGGTCCGGGCGGCGCCGGACGGCACGGGCCCGGGCGGGCCGCTCGGCCGCTAGCCCGTGGCCGGCCCCGGCGCGAAGGGCTGGACGTCACCGCGGCAGCGGGTGACCTTCGGCGCCGGGGCCAGCGGCCGCAGCAGGTAGTCCCAGACCGTGTTGTCCACGCAGGCCGAGGTCAGCAGGGCCGTGTGACCCCAGCTGTCGCTGGCCACCAGGCGGCTGCCGGGCAGCATCCGGGCCGTTTCGACGGCGCTGGCGAAGCTGGTCGCCGGGTCCCACCGGGCGCCGATCAGCAGCACCGGCGCGGACGTGCGCGGGCTGAACGGGCCGCGGTAGACGCTGGGATCCTGCGCGGTCCAGGTGCTGGTGGCGCACTGGGCGGTGTCCCAGGCGTAGGCCGCGCCGAAGTACCTGGCCTTGCGGCTGGCTGCCGCCGCGGCGGCGGGCCAGCCGGCGGCGTCCGCCGCGTGAAACCCGTCCGTGCACAGCACACCTGACGAGGCGGCGAGGTGATCAAAGGGGACCTTGCCCGGCTGGAGCGCGGCGTGCAGCCGCAGCACCTGCCGGACCACGGCGGCGCGGCCGGGCCCGCCCCCGCCCGGTGCGGTGAGCCGGGCCAGGCCAGCCAGCTCGGGGAACAGGCCGCGGAAGCCAGCTGGCGCGCGCAGCCACTGGCCGGTGTCGCTGATCAGGTTCTGGTAGGTGAAGGTCACCGCCCGGATCCCGGGGGCGGCCAGCCGCTGCGGGTGGGCCCGGAGCCGGGCGGCCAGCCGGGCGAACCGGGTCACGGCGACCGGGCTGCCGTGCGGGCCGACGAACGGGCACGCGGGCCGGCCCGCTCGCTGGCACAGCGCCAGCAGCTTGCTCAGCACGCGGTCGCTGGCCGCCGCGGCGCCGAGCCGGTCGAGCTGCGGGATGCCCGCGGTGGCGGGTGTGCCGGCCCAGGCCCGCGGGTTGACGATGCCGTCGAGCACCATCGCCCTGACCCGGTCGGGGAACATGCTGGCGTAGACCAGCCCGAGGTAGGAGCCGTAGGACACGCCGAGGAAGGTCAGCTTGCGGTCGCCCAGGGCGCGGCGCAGCACGTCCATGTCGCGGGCGTCCTCGGTGGTGGACATCGCGGACGCGATCGGCCGCGCGGTGGTGGAGCAGGCCCGGCCGAGGGCGCGGGCGGCGCCGATCCAGGTGCGCTGCGCCGCGGCGGTGACCGGGAACGGGGTGGCGGTGAGCGGGCCCTCGACCCGCGCCCGCTGTGCCTGGCTGGTGAAGCACCGGATCGGCGTGCTGCCGCCGACGCCCCGCGGGTCGATACCGACGATGTCGAACCGGTCGAGGATCTTCCTGGGCACGGCGGGCGGGACCGTGGCGGAGAAGGCGAAGTCGCGGGCCGAATCGCCGGGCCCGCCCGGGTTGACGAACAGGGTGCCCAGGCGGTGCCGGGGGTCCCTGGCCGGGATCCGCAGCAGGGCCAGCAGGATCTTGGCGCCGTCCGGGTGGCGGTAGTCCAGCGGGAGCCTGGCGGTGCTGCACTGGGCGGTCTTCCGGCAGGTCCGCCAGTGCAGGACAGGCGCGGGAACCCGGTCGACCAGGCGGGCCTGTGCGGGCGTTGTCCGGTCCGGGGTGGTCCGGGCCTGGCTGGCCGCCGCGGCGGTCGCGGCGGGTGACCGGGCGGCGGTGCAGGCCAGGCCGGCCAGGGCCAGGGAAACGAGGGCCGCCGTGGCGGCACGGTGTACGGCAATGGTCATGCCGACCATCGTTCGGCGGCGGCGCCGCTGGGTCACCGGAGCGGGCCGGACAGTTGGGGGTGGGGCAGGCCCTACCCCGCCTGGAGGTAGGCGAGGACAGCCATCACCCGGCGGTGCCTCGCGTCGCCAGGCGGCAGCCCGAGCTTGGCGAACACGTTGCCGATGTGCTTCTCCACCGCGCTGGCCGAGACCACGAGCCGCTCGGCGATGGCCGTGTTGGAGTGGCCCTCGGCCATCAGGGCCAGCAGCTCCCGTTCCCGCGGGGTCAGGGCGGCCAGCGCGCTGTCCCGGCGCTGCCCGGCCAGCACCTGCGACATGACCTGCGGGTCGAGCACCACCGCGCCGCGGGCCACCCGGTCCAGGGCGCCCAGGAACTCCCCCACTCTGGCGACCCGGTCCTTGAGCAGGTAGCCGACCGCGCCGGCCCCGTCCGCAAGGAGGTCGGCCGCGTAGGACACCTCCACGTACTGGCTGAGCACCAGGACAGGGGCGCCGGGCAGGCGGGCCCGGATGGCGATCGCCGCGCGCAGCCCCTCGTCGGTGTGGGTGGGCGGCATCCGCACGTCGACGACCGACACGTCAGGACGGTGCGTCAGCACGGCGCTGACCAGCGCCGGCCCGTCCCCGACCGCGGCCACAACGTGGTGGCCGTCCTCGGCCAGCAGCCGGACAAGGCCCTCGCGCAGCAGCACCGCATCGTCCGCCACCACGACCCGCAACGGCCGCCGGGCGCCGTCCGGGCCGGGGTCAGGGCCGGAACCCAGGTCCGGGCTGGGCGGCGACAGGCCGGGCAGCGGTCCGCGCGCCGGCGCTCCCGGGGTCAGCGGCACGGCAGTTTCGCGGGAACGGCCGCCGGGCCAGCGTCCGGACTGGTATCGTCGGGTGGGGCAGCAGTCCGCGCGGCGCCTCGACCGGGGTCAGCAGCACGGCGATTACGCCGCAACGGTGATCGGGCTGGCGTCGGCGGGCCAGGCCGCAGTCCCCGCGCCTGCTCGTCTGGGATCAGCAGCACGGGAGCTCCGCGGCGATGGTGGTCGGGCCGCCGGACGGGCTGGTGACGGTCAGGCGGCCGCCCACCGCGTGCAGCCGGTGATCCAGGCCGCGCAGCCCGTGGCCCTTGACGAGGGCGGCTCCGCCCACGCCGTCGTCGGTGAGCCAGACCCGCAGGGTCCGGTGGCCGTGCCGCAGGCCGATCACGCATCGGTGGGCATGGCTGTGCTTTGCCGCGTTGGCCAGCGCCTCGGCGATCACGAAATAGGCGGCGGTCTCCGCGGCCGGGTCAAGCCGCTGGTCCAGCGGGCCGGCGTCGAGCTCGGCGCGGATCGTGGACCGGGCGGCCAGGGCGGCGAGCGCCGCGCGCAGGCCGCGGTCGGCCAGCACCGGCGGGGCAATGCCACGGGAGAGGGCCCGCAGCTCGTCCAGGGTCTCCCGGGTCTGGGCGATGGCGTCGGCCAGCACCGCCTCGGCCGCCTCCGGCCGACTCGCCAGGTGGTGCTGAGCACGGCCCAGGTCCATCGCGAGCCGGACCAGCCGTTGCTGGGGGCCATCGTGGATGTCGCGTTCGAGCCGGCGCAGCGCAGCCGATTCAGCGGTGACCGCGCTAGCGGGCCCAGGGGCGAGACCGGGATCGAGACCAGGCAAACCGATCCGGCCGTACAGCCCAGCAGGCCCAGGGCCGGCGGGCAGAGCGGCGGGTCCCGGCCAGCCAATCCGGCGCTGCAGCGCGGCGGCCTCCCCGAGCAGCGCCGGGCCCAGGCCGACCAGGACGGCGACGCACAACCGGGTCACCAGCGGCAGGACGCACAGCAGGACCAGGCCGAGCGCGGTCCCCTCGGCAGACTTGGGCGTGAGCGGGTTGCGCACGACATCCGTGGCGGCGGCCGTGCCGGCGAACCACCACAGCACCGTCCCCACCCAGGTGACCAGGGCGACCGGGAGCACCAGCAGCGCGTGCGCCACGGCAGCCCAGCGCCGCGGACCGGGCCCGGCGCCTCCCGGGCGGCCGGCCAGCGCCCCCAGCAAGGCGGCCGTGATGATCACCGGCGCGATGAGCAGGTACAGCGATTCGGCGAACGTGCGACGCACAGTGCGGACCACGAACCGGGCGCCCGGCCGCCACCGGTCCCGGGCCGGCGAAGGATACGGCTCGGCCACGGCCATAGCTTATGGCCGGTTTCGCGCTTGCCAGCCGCACAACGGTCCGCCCACCATTCCCGCGCATCACCCAGCCCACCACAGCTATGCGTAACTCCGGCTCCACCACCCCGGCGAATCATGCCGGCCCCATGACACCCGCGCGCTACGCCGGCACCGCCGCACCCGCACGCCACACCAACCCGCCCACGCTCCACGTGCCTTACCGGCCCCTTCACGCCCGCATGCCATCCCGGCCCCTTCACGCCCGCATGCCGCTGGGTGCCCTCCCTGCGCGGGAGGGCACCCAGCGAATTTCCTAGGCGGCCCTGACCGGCTCGTACGTCAGGCAGGCGATGCCGCCGTCGATCGTCTGGACGTCGACGAGGCGCAGCGGCTTCTTGCCGCTGGCCTGGCCGAACATCCGCCCGCCGGTGCCGAGCACGACCGGGAAGACCTTCAGCCGCAGCTCGTCCACCAGGTCGTGCTCGAGCAGCGCGCGGACGAGCTGGAAGCTGCCCGCCACGACGAGATCACCGTCGAGGCCCGCGGCCAGCTGTGAGACTTCGTAATCCATCTGGCCCTTCAGCACTGTTGAGTTGCTCCACGAGGGCTGGCCGAGGGTCGAGCTCACGACGTACTTGGGCATGCTGTTCAGCCGGTCCGCGAGTGCGCCGGTGCGGGACGGCCAGCGCGCCGCGAACCACTGGTAGGTCCGCCGGCCGAGCAGGAAGCCCTCGGCGGCCAGGGCCTCGTCCAGTGCGAGCTTGCCGATCTGCGGGCTGTCCTTGATCAGCCCGATCCACCCGCCGGCCCGGAAGCCCTCGTCACCGGCCGGGTCCTGGACGACGCCGTCCAGCGTCACGTTTTCGCTGACGATGATCTTTCCCATGTGAATCTCCTTGTGGTTGTTACGGTGCGACCCGCGGGCGGCCGGGCAGCAGCAGCGCCGTGGCCAGGCCGATCGCGGCCAGTACTGCGCAGGCCAGGAAGGCGGCCCGGTAGCCCGCGGTGAGCCCGGCGAGCGGGTCCGCGAGGTGGTGCGCCGACCGGTACGCCTGGGCGCGGGAGGTGGCCACCGTGGTGGCGATCGCCACGCCGAGCGCGGTGCCGATCTGCAGGGCGGTGTTGGACAGGCCCGAGGCGAGCCCGGCGTCGTGCTCGGCCACCCCCGCGAGCGCCGCGACCGTGGCGGTCACGAACGCCAGGCCGATCCCCAGGCCGCACAGCAGCAGCCCGGTGAAGATGACCGGGAAGTAGCCGCCGTCCGTGGAGACCTGCGTGAGCAGCAGCGATCCGGCGCCCATCAGCGCGAGGCCGGTCAGCGCGACCGGGCGGAACCCGGCCTTGAGCACGGCGGCCTGGCCGGTGATCGCGCCCGCTGTGGCCCCGGCAGCGAGCACTACCGAGCTGATCCCGAACCTCAGCGCCGAGTAGCCGAGCACCTGCTGCGCGAAAAGCGTCAGCACGAACGGCAGGCCGACCGCGACGGTGCCGATCAGGACGGTCATCGCGTCGGCGGTGGCGAGCGTCCGGTTGCGGAAGATGCGCAGCGGCACCAGCGGGGCGTGATGGCGCGACTCGATCACCGCGAACGCGGCGAACAGCAGGACGGAGCCGGCCAGCAAGCCGATCGTCCGCACGCTGGCCCAGCCGGCCTGCGGTGCCGTGACCACCGCGTACACCAGCAGGACGAGCGCGCCGGTGCTGGTGAGCGCGCCAGCTGGGTCGAAGCTGCGCCGGGCCGTGGTCAGGGCGGCCCGGCTCTCCCGCAGCAGCGGCCGGGACAGCGCGAGCGCGGCCAGGCCCACGGGGACGTTGATGAAGAAGATCCACCGCCAGCCAGGGCCGTCGGTGAGCGGGCCGCCGATCAGCCACGCGGTGGTGGCGCCCACGCCGCCGAGCGCGCCCCAGATCCCCAGGGCCTTGTTGCGCTCGGCGCCCTCGGTGAAGGTGGTGGAGATGATCGACAGAGCGGTCGGGGTCATGATCGCCGCGCCGGCGCCCTGGAGCACGCGGGCGGCCAGCAGCGCGGCCGGCGTCCAGGCCAGACCGCACAGCAGCGAGGCGGCCGTGAACAGCGTTATGCCGGTCATGAACACGCGCCGGCGGCCGAGCAGGTCGGCCGCCCGGCCGCCGGCCAGCAGCAGCCCGCCGAATGTGAGAGCGTAGGCGCTCAGCACCCATTGCAGGCCCTGGGGTGAGAAGTGCAGGTCAGCGCCGAGTTTCGGCAGCGCCACCAGCGTGATCGTGCCGTCCAGCAGCACCATGAAGAACGCGCCGCAGAGCAGGGCGAGCGCTGCCCAGCGGCGCGGGTCGGGGGTGGTGGCGGCGGGCGCCAGGTGCGCCGGGCGCGCCGGGCGCGCCGCCGGTTTGAGCGATTCCATCGTCAGCCTCCGAAGTGCGGATCCTGGTGATGGGTACGCCGCGGCGCCGGGAAACTGGGCGGCCGCGGACCGCCCAGTTCGGCCTCGCCGCGGCGTACGTACGGGGTGGTAGGCGAACGCGGCGCGGGGAAGGTGATGAGGGTGAGCCCGGTGAGGTCGGACCTGCTATCCAGGGCGCGGGCTGGGGACGGCGACGCGTTCCGTGAACTGGCCGAGCCGCACCGGCGGGAACTGCAGGTGCACTGCTACCGGATGCTGGGATCGTTCCAGGACGCCGAGGACGCCCTGCAGGACACGCTGCTGTCGGCCTGGCAGGGTATCGGCCGGTACGACGGGGAGCGCGCCTCGCTGCGCACGTGGTTGTACCGGATCGCGACCAACCGGTGCCTGGATCTTCTGCGCACGGCGAGCCGGCGGCCGGCCGTTCAGTGGGACATAGCGCGGGTCGAGCCCCCTGAGCCGACCCGGCTGGGTGAGGTGCCGTGGCTGGAGCCGTATCCGGACGCGCTGCTGGGAGCCGCGGGGGCCGCCGGGGCGGGCGGGCCGGAGGCCCGGTATGAGGAGCACGAGGCGATCTCGCTGGCTTTCGTGACCGCGTTGCAGGCGCTGCCGCCGCGGCAGGTTGCCGTGCTCATCCTGCGGGACGTGCTCGGCTTCCGGGCCAGCGAGGTGGCCGGGATGCTGGACGCGACCGTGGACTCGGTGAACAGCCTGCTCAAGCGGGCGCGGACAGGGCTGGAGCGGGAACGAGCGGGGGCCGGCGCCGGGGCGGCGGACCGGGAACCGCCGGCGGCGGCCGGGTCAGCCGCCGAGGAGGCGCTGGTGGCGGCGTTCACGCGGGCGTGGGAGTCGGCCGATCTGGACGGGCTCGTGGGGCTTCTGACCGACGACGTGTTCATGTCGATGCCGCCGATCCCGTTCGAGTACGAGGGCCGGGACGTGGTGGCGCGGTTCTGCGCCGGCCTGTTCGGCGGCGGCCGGCGGTTCGACCTGGTCCCGTCCCGGGCCAACGGGCAGCCGGCGTTCGGCGCCTACCTGCGGGCGCCGGGCAGCATCCGGCACGGGACCGGGCTGTACGTGCTCACGCTGTCGGGCGACAGGATCTGCGCGCTGACCCGGTTCGACAACAGCGTGCTGCCCTGGTTCGGCCTGCCGCGGTCGCTGCCCGGCCGGTAGCCGGCTGCCACCCAGCATGGACCGCTAGCCAGGGCGGCGACGGGTGGTGAATAGTCGGCCGGGTGGAGCTGGACCTGGTGATCAGCGAGGCGAACATCGTCACGATGGACCCGGCCCGGCCGGCCGCGCGGCGCCTGGGCATCTGGCACGGGCGGGTGGCGGGCACCGACGAGCAGATCGAGGGCCTGCCGGCCCGGGTTTCTGTCGGCCTGGGCGGCGCCACCGTGGTGCCCGGTTTCCTGGACGCGCACTCCCACCTGGCCTGGGCCGGGATCGCGGCCCGGAGCACCAGCCTGGCGTCCTGCCGGAGCGCGGCGGAGGCGCTGGACAGGATCGGCCGGGCTGCCCAGGCGGTGCCGGAAGGCGGCTGGGTGGACATCACCGGCTACGACCAGCGCCCGCTGGGCCGCCACCTCACCCGGCACGACCTGGACCAGGTCGCAGCCGGCCGCAAGCTGTTCATTCTGCACACCTCCGGCCACGCCAGCCTGGTCAACTCGCTGGTTGCTGATCTCCTGCCGGCCAGCGGCTGGCAGCACCGGCCAGACGTCGTGCGGGACGCGGACGGGCAGCCGGCCGGCCTGTTCGTCGAGGACGCCACCGAGCTGATCTCCGCGCTGCGCAACCCGTACTCGCTGGCCGAGCTCACCGCGGCCCTGTCCGCGGCGGCCGCCGAGTGCGTGGCGCAGGGGGTGACGTTCTGCGCCGAGGCCGGCCTCGGCGGTGGGCTGTCCTCGCGCAGCCCGGTCGAGGCGCTGGCGTTCCAGCAGGCCCAGGCCGGGGCGGGGTTCCCGATCCGGGCGCAGCTGATGGTGGCCAGGGATGTGCTCGGCCCGGTGACCACCGCCCCCGGCGACGACGTCGCGCAGGCCTTCCCGCTGGGCCTGCGTACCGGGCTGGGGGCGGCGCGGCTGTCGCTGGGCGCACTGAAGA
>Ga0157374_10002474_pt1 | contig 15598 bp, 13 predicted proteins | sample M25metaG_FD_115308 | JGI IMG/M metagenome (GOLD analysis project Ga0157374, IMG submission 115308) | Miscanthus rhizosphere microbial communities from Kellogg Biological Station, Michigan, USA - M2-5 metaG | ecosystem: Host-associated > Plants > Roots > Rhizosphere > Soil | place: USA: Michigan...
AATGGCCGGAACATTTCGCGGTGTTTGATCCTGGCGTTCAGACTGTCCTTCATGTCCGGACGCCTGAGATCCGCGACGATGCTGCGATTTCCAAGCGCGCGCGGTCCCCATTCGGCGCGACCCTGAAACCAGCCGAGTATTTTTCCGGCGGCTATTTCCTTGGCGGCTTCCTTGGCGATTTCCGATTCATGCAGCTCGGAAATCTCCATGCCTTCGCCCTGCAGGCGGCTGGTGGATACCGCCGCGAGGATCTGTTCGCTGGTGTAGCCGGGCCCCCAATACGCGTCCTTCATGACAAACGATCGAGGCTGACCCAGGGTCTGATGATGCACGAAATATGCTGCTCCGATCGCCAGTCCCGCATCCCCGGCCGCAGGCTGCACAAAAATTTGTTCGAATGGCGTCTCGTCGAAGATTTTGCCGTTGGCCACACAATTGAAAGCCACGCCACCGGCCAGGCAAACAGCTTTCTGTTTGGTTCGCGCGTGCAGGGCGCGCAGCATTTCGAACAAAACTTCTTCCAGTCGTGCTTGCAACGTGGCCGCGCCGTCACGATGCACCTTCTCGACGGGGGCGGCCGGATCGCGCGCGGGTCCCAGGCGTTCGGCCATATAATCGGAAAACATCGCACCAATCTCAGGAGTCTTGCCTGCGTCACTCCAGGTCATATCAGGACCGGTGCGATGGTGCTTGAAATATTTGAGGCCCAGGCGAAACCCGACGCCGCCGTTGGTCGTGACTATTTTGCGGAATTCATCAAGATAGGCAGGCTCGCCGTAGGCGGCCAGGCCCATTACTTTGTATTCGTCCCCGAATTTTCGAAATCCCAGATACTGAGACACCGCCGTGTAGTACAGACCCAACGAATGAGGAAAGGCGATCGCCCCGTCGATGCTCATGCGATTGCCGCGGCCTGTGCCCCACATCGTGCTGGCGAAATCGCCGAGCCCGTCCGCGGACAAGAGCGCGGCTTGCTCAAAAGGCGAAACGAAGAACGTGCTGGCCAGGTGCGCCTGGTGATGCTCGATGCGGTGGTACGTCGCTCGAATTTTTTCGGGCGCCATATCGAAGGCCTGCGCCAGCGCTTCCGGAATTCCCACGAAGCGGGCCATGACTTTCGCCCGTTCACGCGCAAAGCTCGGCATTCTCATGGCGTAAAGGAGCTTCGTTCCCAGGCGCGCCCACGGATTGCGCGGGATCGCGATGTGGTCAACTTCGCTGAGTGTGATGCCGGCTGCGTCGAGGCAATAGCGAATCGCGGCCGACGGAAATCCTGCCGCATACTTCACGCGGTTGAACCGTTCTTCTTCGACCGCGGCGACCAGGCGGCCGTCCGCAATAATCGCCGCCGAGGCATTGCCGTGATATGCGTTGATTCCAAGAATGTACATCCGGAGTGATTTCGTCCTTCCCTTTAAATACCCTTAAATGTAAATGCTACGACCTCGGGTTCGAGGCGGTCGCTGAAGCTGCGGCAACATGCATTGCATCAGCGCTCGATGGCTTATGGCTCGCGGCCTCCGTCACATGCCGGCGAACCCATTCATTCAGAACGAACAAGCTCCAGGGCCGCGACCAGTTCGTTTGGCCGATCACAAAATTCTGCCAGGCTCCGCGTACAGCACGAGGATTGAGATACCTCCGCAACTCCGGCGTCAGGTTTGCCAAATCCTGCGACAAGCGCACTCCCAGTGGTCCTCGCAGCCAGACTTCCCAAGGCAGGGTGAACGTTCGTTTCGACTGGCCGACGACTTCATCGGGCAGCAAGTCCGAAAGCGCCTCAACCAGTAGCGATTTTGGAACCTCCGGGGTGTATTTCGAACTCCTTGAAAGTCCGCCGACAAATTCCACGAGCCGGTGGTCAAGAAAGGGCACGCGCACTTCGAGCGAATTGGCCATGCTGGCGGTGTCCGCGTCACGAAGAAGCGTGTTGACCATGTAGGATTGCAATTCGAAGCAGGAAACAGAGGTAAAAGAGTCCAGCTGCGCGGCCTGGCGCGTTGTCTCGCGCATCCGTACTCGCCATGGATGATCGCCGCCGCTCGTATATTCCTTGGAGTCAAAATATGGCGCGAGCAGGCGCCGCACGCGGGAAGGGGTGAACAACAGCCGCGTAAAATAATAGGCGTGCGGAAAATCCCTGGGAGAGCGCCACGCCGCGGCAGCCTTGCGCACCGCATCGCCAGACGCGATCCTTACGGCGGCGCCGGCTGTCAAGCGCCGCAGGGGGCCGGGAATCCACCGGCCCAGCCCAGCAACAAACGCGGCGCGGGGTGTCGAAACAAATGTGGAATAGCCGCCAAAGATTTCATCGCTGCCGAGTCCCGACAGAGCCACCTTCAATCCGCTTTCACGCGCGGCCCGTGACACGAAGTAGGTATTCAGACCGTCCATCGTGGGCTGGTCCAGCGATTTGACGGCGTCATTCAGTTGGGCCACCAGAATGTCGGGAGCCAGAAGCACTTCCTGATGCCGCGTTTTAAAACGTTTGGCGGTCTCACGCGAAATCTTGGCTTCGCTGTAGCGCTGCTCGGGGAATATTACGGTGAACGTGTGCAGGTCGCTTTGCAGGCGGCTGGCCAGCGCAACCAGGCCGGTGGAGTCCAGCCCGCTGGAAAGAAAAACTCCGAGCGGAACATCTGCGATCATCTGTTCGCGAACCGTTTCTTCAAGCAATGGGCGCAACTGTTTTGCGGCTTCCTGAAAATTCCTGGGCTTCGGTCCTTGTTGATGAAGCACAGCGTCGGAATAAATCCAATACGGTTTCGGCGATGGTTTTTGCGGCGGAGCATCCGCGGAAAAAGAAAGGGAATGTCCGGGGGGGATGGAGAAAATGCCTTCCACAAGCGTGGAAGGTTCAACCATCGAACCGAATGTCAGAAAAGCTTCCAGAGAATTGGGCGAAAGGCGAGGCTGAATTTGTCCGCTGGCCAGCAGCGACCGAACCTCGGAAGAAAATAAGAGAGCGCCGCCGGCGACCGCGTAATACAGGGGCTTGATTCCCAGGCGGTCACGCGCCAGAAAGATTTTGGCTTTCCGCGCTCCTTCTCCCGAAATACCAGAGGATCGCGCATCCCAGATGGCAAAGGCAAACATTCCGCGGAATTCACGCACGCACTGCTCGCCCCACTCTTCGTAGGCGTGGACCACGACTTCGGTATCCGAATGGGTTCGAAAAGCGTGGCCGCGATCTTCCAGCATCTTGCGCAACTCGCGAAAATTGTAAACCTCTCCGTTGTACACGACAGCCACGTTGCCGGATTCGTTGAATACAGGCTGGTGCCCGCCAGGCAGGTCAATGATACTAAGACGGCGCATCCCGAGCGCCGCGGACGGAGCGATCAAAAAGCCGTCTTCGTCGGGGCCCCGATGCAAAAGCGCGCCCGTCATCCGGCGCGTAATTTCTTCGGCCCGCTCAGGCCGCTCGATTCCGATCACTCCACAGATTCCGCACATTCCGCGTTACTTTACCGTGAAGCCGGGCGCAGTTCCACCCTTACGTGAAGAATGTTTCGCATTCTTTTGCAAAACAGGAACGGGTTCCGGCCTGTCGGGAACTTCGGGAAGCTCGCGATGGAAATAGTGAAAGGCGTGGCCGCGCTGGAGGAGTGGCTGTTCGAGAAATTTCCAGGACAGCTTGGCGATGGCGAACGTGACGATTGCGGCCAAAAGTGTGACCGCAGCAACTCTCAGATCGGTGACCACGGGAAGCGCATGCAGCAAAAGCCGGTGGCAAAACAGGAATACCGCGGCGTGAATGATATAAATGAAATAAGAGACGCCGCCGAGGTCGCGCAGGAATCCGAGGCGCATCACCGCCGCCAGGGTCGACGCCCGCCGCGCAAGTACCAGAAGCAGTAAGACCGCAAAGAATAACGCCAGCCACGTGTAGCCGACCGTTTGAGTGAGGAGCAGCAGCGGGTCCGGATACCACCTCCACAACCAGGCGACGCCCGCGAATAAAATTGCGAAGACTCCATACAAGACGAAACTATGTTTCTCGAGCCACGCGCGCATCCTTCCGTCGTTCCAAACCAAAGCCGCGAGCACGCCGATGGCCAGCGAATCCGCACGGCACGGCATCAGCCGGTAGGCCAGCCAGGAACTTTCCGAGAAATGCGTCCGCACGAAGAAACGCAGCACCGGCGCGAGCAGCGTGACCAGGACCATTACCGTCGCCAGTATTCGTTTGGGTAGAAATCTCACGAGCAATGGCGCAACCAGATAAAACTGTTCCTCTACCGCCAGCGACCACGTGGACGAAAACCACCAGAAAGACACGGTGCTCTTCAGAAACTCATGAAAATTCTGCAGGAAAACAAAATGCGCCAGAAGGGAGCCGTCCACACCTTGCACTGTGCCTATGCGCACCGAAAGAAAATTCCTGCCAACTATAGACAGCACGACGTAGAGTAAGATCCACGTGTAATAGACGGGAATGATGCGGAAAAACCTTCGCGCGTAAAATGTTTTGAAATAATTGGGCGAGCCGCGAACATCCAGCAGAATGCCGCCGATCAGAAACCCGGAGAGAACGAAGAAAAGATCGACGCCCGTCCAGCCGAGTCGAAACCAGTAACCGTTGAGGAGGCTTACAGCACCCGTACCCGGAACGGCGAAGTAATGCCCGACCAGTACCAGCAGGATCGCCATCCCGCGCAGACCGTCCAGTTCTGGTATGCGTCCCTGCGGGTTGCGATCCATTATGAGCAGCCACAACGACGTTAACAGCCGGAAGCAAGGCGGGTCAAGCAAACTGCCGGTGGAGTTCGATTTCCGACGTTCTTGTGGGCTGCCGAGCGCGACACCTTCGCGGATGCTCGCCTGACGGCGAGCGTTACAAAAAGAAATCTAATTCGAACTTGCCGGAACTCGAGTTACGGAATTGAAATGCTCACAGTTGGGCGGGTGGCTTGCCAGACTCCAATCCCTACGCCAGCCGCAACGCCAACAACGGTTATGATGATCGGAACGCGCGATCCCGCCCCCGCAGCGGCGGCCTTCTTGTTGTTTGAGGACTGTCCCGTGTCATCCAAAGTGGCTGTTTCGCCTGCGTGCAGTTTGAACGCAGTCGTGCTTCCCGCGGCTGTGACTTCCGCATCGCCCGCGACGGCGGTAATTTGCGCGCGCGCACCCTCCACGCGAATCTCCGCGGAGTTCGGTAGGCCTCCTTCCGCGGCGAGCCGGACGCGAAAAAATGCTCCGGAGACCGCGAAAGATTCTGTGCCGTTAGTGCGCGCCTGGAGCCGTCCATTACGCAGACTGACGCCTTCGGATTCAACCACCATTTCGGTGAGCGGAGCGGCGAGCACCAGGCTGCTGTCAAAGCGCAGTGCCGCTGTGGATGCCTCACCCAAGTGGATCACGTCGCCGGCGAAAAGCGTCGCCCCGGACGGCATTGGCACGCCGTTCAGTTGAACATCCCTCCCCATCATGCTTGCGGCCGAAGCGGCCGGCCCCTTCGCCGGCGTTGCTCCGAAAGCGAGCGGGCTGGACGCTGCCATGGTGAGAAAAATTCCTGCCAGAAAGAACGCGCAGGAAGAGAACCAGCGGAGAGAAAGAGAAAAACGGTTATCGGAACTCCAGATGCACTTACTCGCAGACGACAGGGGAAGCGTTTTCAAAGTGTTCACCTCGGGTGAAGTTGAAGACGCCGTACGCCCGACATTGCACGCCGGGCAGCGGCACTATAAACGAAAATTGGTACAAATCACAAGTGCGACCCGGGGTTGCCCGGAACTGCACACTGGCCGCGCTCTTCCGTCGTGTGAAATCGGCACGGACGTATAATTTTATCTGAGGAACTTTGCCATGAAGGGACTTGTCAGTTTGCTCGCCGTGGCCGCGATTGGCCTCGGTATTTACATGTACAGCCTGAAGCAGATGGCGCCCGCTCCGGGCATGGTAGTGACGCAGAACATCAGCATTGTGGGTGTAAAAAACGACCTGGTCGCCATCGCTCAGGCCGAACGAATGTATTACACGCAGAACGGTTCGTATGCGGATTTGCCGACGTTGTCGTCGACGGGCACGATGAACATCGCGCGCACCAACCGCGACGGTTACGAGTATTCGGCACAGGCGTCTCCGAATGGCTTCACAGTGACGGCGACATACACGGCGCCCCCTGCGCCAAATCCCGCGGGCGTAACACCGCCGCACTTTCCCACGTACACGATCGATCAGACGATGGAAGTGCACGAAGGCAACTGATCTTTGGATTTTGAGTCGCGCGGGCTTCAGCCTGCGGGGGTTGGTGCTTGCGAGGACCAAATCCGCAGGCTGAAGCCCGCGCGATTTTCTACGTCTTCTTGTTCTTGTCCGCAACCAGCATTCCGCCCGACGCGAAATCCGTGTGCGGAATATCCACGAATACGATGTGAGTTGATTCGGGCTTGGCTCCTGCTTCATCGACTAGCACTTTTGTAATGCCTTCGACTACTTTGCGTTTCTGATCCACCGTGCGTCCCGCCAGCCACAAAATGTGAACATCCGGCATTTCGATATCCTCCTGGAATTCCGGCTCATGAGTCTAACGCGAAAAAATGAGAACGAAAACCGGGACACATCACTTCAAATTTCAAAATCTCGGGCCCGCGCGGTGTGTGTGCTAAAATGTGATGCGGATGCACCCCCACCTCAAATCACTCATTGAATTGCAGGCCGTTGATTTTCGCCTGATCGGAATCCGCGAACGGCTGGCGCGTTTTCCAAAACAACTGGCTGAAGTCGAAGCGCGGGTCACGGCTGCGCGCCAGAAAGTGGCTACCGCCAAGGAATCCCTGCTCACCGGCCAGAAAGAACGCAAGACCTACGAGATGGACGTCGAGCAGTGGAAAGAGCGCGCCAAGAAATACCGGAACCAGAGCGGCGAGGTCAAGACCAACGAAGCGTACAGGGCCCTGCTGCACGAAATCGAGAATGCCGAACGAGAAGTCGCGAGTGCCGAAGATCGCCTGCTCGAACGCATGGTCTCCGGCGAGGAGTACGACCGGCAAGTGAAGGCCGCCGAGGCCTCGGTCAAAGAAATCGAAGCGGCTGCGAATAAGGACCGCCAGGCGATTCAGGCAGAATACAACGCCGCACCAAAGGAATTGGCTGCAGCGGAAGCTGCGCGCGCCGCCGCGATGGCTGCGGTGCCGGAAGATCTGGTGGACCACTACGAGCGTATCGCCAAGCGCCACGGAGGCATCGCCCTGGCCGAAATCCGGGGAGAAGGCTGCGGCCAGTGCGGCGTGCATATTCGGCCGCACGTGATCCAATTGTTGCGACGCGACAACAACCAGGAATTTTTTCACTGCGAGACATGCACGCGCATCCTGTACTACGCCGATCATTCGGCGGCGGCCGGGCCGGCGGCAGCTTCGGCGTCCACGGCAGTCGAGTAGCACAGGCGCTCTTGCCTGTGCGCATTTTGCGATCGCCGCGGATCGGTGATATCCGCGAAAACCACACAGGCAAGAGTGCCTGTGCTACTTGATGACCAAACCCACACACAAAGCTTCTGGAAAACTATTCGCTGATCCGGAAACGCCGACGGCGCGAGCTGAGGGTGCGTACACGGCAAATATCGACGGCGCGGCGCGCGGGAACCCCGGCCCCGCCGCCTACGGCGTAATCGTACGCAGGCCAGACGGCGCCCGGCACGAGTCGCTCGGAAAATATATCGGCCGTGCCACCAATAATGTTGCTGAATATTACGCGCTGATCGCTGCGCTCGATTACGCCGCAGCCAGCGGCATCAAACGGCTGCGCGTCTACAGCGACTCGCAATTGATCGTGAACCAGATCAAGGGCCTGTACAAAGTGAAGCATCCGGATTTGCGGCCGTTGCACGAACGCGCGAAGAAACAAGCCGCGACTCTTGAAATTTTCACGATTCAGTATGTGCCGCGCGAACAGAACCGCGACGCGGACGACCTGGCCAACGCTGCGCTGGACAACACCGGCGGCGTGAAGCCCGCGTATGGGGCCGCAGGCGCAAAGCCCTCGATTCCGATGGTCTCCGTGGACACGGCCAAGTCTGCACCGCTCTCGGAGAACACTTTATATCTGGATGATCTGCACGTCGGACAGAAATTCACTTCCGGCACATACCGCATGGAGGAAAGCCGAATCAAGTCATTCGCTGCGGAATTCGATCCGCAGCATTTTCATCTTGACGATGAGGCCGGGCAAAAAAGTGTCTTCCGTGGGTTAGCCGCGAGCGGCTGGCACACGGCGGCCGCGACGATGCGCCTGCTGGTAACTAGTGGACTGCCTTTTGCCGGCGGCCTTGTCGGACTCGGCGGCGAAATTTCGTGGCCTCGTCCCACACGCCCTGGCGATGTGCTGCATGTGGAGAGCGAGATCATTTCGATTGTGCCGTCGCGCTCCAAGCCGAATCAGGGGGTTGTGGTCGTGCGGAACGTTACTTTGAACCAGAATGGCGAGGACGTGCAGGTGTTGACGACCAAAATACTTCTCTTTAAACGGCCGGATCGTTTCTCAAACTCCGATTGATCCCAACCAGATACGTATTGTCATTCTGAGCGCTGCGAAGAATCTCTCCTTGGTGCGGCAATCGAAGAGATGTTCTTCGCTTCGCTCAGAATGACAGCAATTCTAGACGCCGGCTAAATTTCAGGACGCTTTTTTCAAGATGTACGAGCGGTACAGCGTGTCGCGCTGCGCGGGCATGTAACCGGCGTCTTGAATGATACGGCGAAGCTCGCCTTCGTTCGTTCGATTGCGAACACCGGCGGCGAAGACCACATTTTCCTCGATCAGGATGCTTCCGACATCGTCGGCGCCGAATTGCAGTCCCACCTGGCAAACTTTGATGCCCGGTGTGAGCCAGCTTGATTGGATGTGATCGATGTTGTCGAGATAGAGGCGGCTGATGGCCAGCGTCTTCAGATAATCAACAGCGGTGGCTTGCGGGATTTTCTTTCCGAGCGGCGTATTGTCCGGCGCAAACATCCAGGGGATGAACGCGGTGAAGCCTCCCGTATCTTCCTGAATGCGGCGAAGGCGTTCGAGATGGTTTACGCGGTGGCGAAATTCCTCGCCGCACCCGAACATCATTGTGGCGGTGGTGCGCATGCCGAGCGAGTGCGCATCGCGGTGCATGTTTTCCCATTCATCGGAGGTGCATTTCAGGCGTGAGATGCGCGCGCGAATTTCGTCGTCCAGAATTTCCGCGCCGCCTCCGGGGATCGAGTCGAGCCCCGCAGCCATAAGGCGAGCGATTGTTTCCTTTATGCTCAAGCCCGAAACTTCCGCAATGCAACCGATTTCCGGCGCGGAGAAACAATGCAGATGCACCTGCGGGAAGCGGGTCTTCAGCGAACGCAAAAGGTTCTCGTAATATTCGACGCGCAGGTCCGGATGCAGTCCGCCCTGCAGCAGAATGCCCGTGCCACCCAGCTCGATCATCTCCTCGATTTTTTCGTAGATGGACTCGAACGAGAGCAGGTAGCCTTCCTTGGATCCGAGCGGGCGGTAAAATGCGCAGAAAGAGCAGTATTCCGTGCAGAAATTCGTGTAATTGATGTTGCGGTCGATCTGGTAGGTGACTACGCGCGGATCGGTTTTCTTGCGGCGCATGTCCATCGCGGCCATGCCAATGCCCAGCAGATCATCCGAGCGGAAAAGGTCCAGCGCTTCCTGTTGTGTAAGTCCCATTGCGATCGTCCTTACTTTCTAAGTGCGACCCCGATTGCAGGGGGTCGCGGGTTTTGTAGCCCGCGTCTGCAGACGCGGGTTTTTCTTTGACACTGGCAACTAATCCCTCGCCTCTAAGAGGCGAGCTACCATGCGCCACAAATGCGTAGCATCACTACCGTGGCACTGAAATTGGGCTGGCGGTCTTCGATCCGCCTACAAATTCCAGCTCGCGCGCACGCGGAATCAATCCAGCTCTCGCGCACTCTTCATAGTATCGCCGAAGGCCCGCCAGATTTTCTTCGTCCAGCGAGAAATCAATATTCTCGGTCAGATAGCGTTCGAGCTCTCGCGGCGGAAGCTCCAGCTTCAGTGCGGCCGCCTCGGCGATTTCACCAATGTGCGCCAGGCCATATTCGCGCGAAGCCTGAAAATCCGCGGCGAGTTCAGGAGTGATCACGCCGCGGCGCGCCACCCAGATTGCCAGCACGGCGGGAAGACCAGTCATTTCGCGCCACTGCTGGGCGATATCATACACAAACAGCGATTCGACGCCCTTGACCGGGTGTTCGTCATCGCCACCGCAGCCGCAACAACCTCCGGGTTTCGGGACTTTGGCCTGCAGCGCATCGACTTTCAAGCGCAGCCGCAACGCGGGATCGCCAATCAGGAGCGCGGCATCAGCGCATTTCAGCATTTTATCCGCATCGGGCTGCATGTCGATAAATTCTGGTTCGATGTTCCAGCGGCGCCGGCTAAGAATACGCGCAAGAGCTACCGAACTGCGCGAATTCGTGTCCAGCGCGAAACTTTTCGCCATCTCGACCGGCATCTTGGACACAACGAGAAGGCTACGGACTTCCTGCTTGGACGCGATTGACATTCCCGGCAAGGCCACAACATCGTCCATGCGCTGGTATTCGATTGAAGGAATGATTCCCACGTCAGCGCGTCCGGCCCGCAAGTCTTCCGCACACTGGGAGGGCACGGCAAACAGGAGTTCATACTTTCCCGCGAGCGGGCCGTCCGTGAAACCCCATACCAGAGGTGCGGTGTTCAGGAATTCCACAATGGAGATGCGAAGTTTGGCCATGTTCGCTGTGCCAGGATGCAACCCGAATATAGCACAGCCCGGCTGGTCGTTTGGACTGTCGGCGCGCACCCTTCATCGCGGGCGGCCCTTCAGCATCTGGATTCCGGCCTATGCCGATGCAGCGTGATTTCGGTATAATTTACAGGTCAGCCCCTGTTCGTCCTATTGGTCGAACCTGACTTTCCAGCGGGCTCCGGGGCCCAAAAAATGTCCGCCACGACACCACCACCTCACCGTCAGTCACATCGCAAACTTGCGGATCGAATCCTGGGCATCCAGATCGAGCCGGACAACTACGCCATCGTATTAAATGTGTCCGACGGAGGGATGGGATTCCGTGCAATCAGCCCCATCACGCAATCGGGCACGATACGCTTTTCATTCGTTGAAAATGGCCGGGCCGTCGCGGCGACCGGCGAACTCGTGTGGATGGATGAGGCGAAGATGACCGGCGGATTGAGCTTCGCCTCCGTGCCAAAAGCAAATCGCGAGCGATTCCGCAAATGGATAGACCGCGGCGAAACTTATCCGGAGGAACCGTCCGCGCCTGAGCAGACCGTTCCGCCCGTGACAGTATCCCGTTCCCCTGGCGTGAGCGCGGCGTCACAAAATCCGGGGCGGCCCGCACAGACTTCTTCATTCGGCGGCGCCCCTGCCCCGACCGTCACGCATCAGACGAATCCGGCCCAAGGAGGATTCGCGTTGTTCGAAGATATTCCAAGAGGGCCGGGCTACGCCTGGGATGAGGCGGGAAGCGTCCCACGTGAGCATTCGAGTTTTTTTGTCGGATTCCTCACGGGCGCGATTTTCGCAGCGATTGTTGCGGCTATTTTATTTTTTACCTACGGCGGTTCCATCATGCCGGCTCGATCGTCAGCGGCCTTGGCAGCCCCAGCGATCGGGACGAACTCAGTTCCCACGGCGGCGCCATCTCCACCGCCGGATTCGGCTCCGCCCGCCGCGATGCCATCGAACCCAGATTCCTCAAGACCTCCATATGCTGGCAGCTCGGAGGCAACCGCTCCTTCTGCACCATTGCCGACGCCAACGGAAGAATCCAAGAGCGATTTCCAGGGAACCGGCGCCCATGGAACCTCGGCGCCGCTGCCCGCTACAAGCAAAGAAGTCCCCAGCAACGCGGCGACACCCAGTCCGCAAACCGCGGAACCTGGCGCGGAGGATTTAGCCATCGCGGAACGCTATCTAAATGACCACCCAGGGCCGAGCGGTAGCGCGACGGCGGCAGGCTACCTTTGGGCCGCGGTGAAAAAAGGCAGCGTGGAAGCAGAGCTAGCGCTGGCGGAACTTTACATCCGTGGCGAGGGCGTGCCGAAAAATTGCGGACAGGCGCGGGTGCTGCTATCGGCCGCCGCGAAAAAAGGCAACCAGACGGCTTCCGAAGAGCTCGCGCAACTGGTCAGGAACGGTTGCCGGTAGCGTCTCCCCTCTGTTTTGGGACTCCTATCGCTGCCAAATTCCGGTCAGCCGGCTTCTTGACTTCCAACCCGCCAAAGGGTTTACTTACGGCAATTCAGTGAGCTAGACATATAAGGTGATTAACATTATTTTTTGGTGCTCCCCGTCGGTGGAACACGGCAGCTTTCCGCCGTCGCCGGGGAACTGGAATGGAGCAACGCATGCGAGATCGCCGAAATTTCTTGAAGACCGTCGCGGGCGCAACCACCGGAATGCTCTTGACGGGCCGCGCCTTTGGCGGCTCCGTTCTCCAGGACGGCTCAGCGGCACCGCCGGCTTCCGTAAAGCGCCGTGAAGTAACGATCGCTGGGCGGCGCGTGAAAGTCGTCGATGTGCACGCACACTGCGTGATCCCGGAAGTGTGGGACATCGTAAAGGACACGCCGCTTGCTCCGAACGCCGGACCACGAGCGCGCGGATCAAACGTGATGGGGCCGGACCGGGTGCGCGCGATTGATCAATTAGGAATCGACGTCCAGGTGTTGAGCATCAACGGCTACTGGTTTTACGCGGCAGACCGGGAACTCGCCGCCAAGATCATCAAGCTTCACGATGAAAAGCTGGCGGAATGGTGCGCCGCGCACGCAGACCGCTACGTCGCGCTCAGTTCGCCCGCGCTGCAGCATCCCGATCTGGCAGCCGAACAGCTCGAGTATGCCGTAAAGAAATTGGGAGCGCGCGGCGCGGCGATTGGCGGGCACGTGCAGGGCGAAGATATTTCTTTGCCCAAATACGATCCGTTCTGGGCCAAGGCGCAGGAACTTGGCGTGATGGTTTTCATGCATCCCCAGGGTGCCGAAAATGTGATCAAGCAGGATGCCTGGAAAGGAAAAGGGGATCTGGGCAACGTGATCGGCAATCCCCTGGAGACCACCATTTTCCTTTCGCGCATGATTTTCAACGGGACGTTTGACCGCTTTCCAAACTTGAAACTGTGCGCCGCCCACGGAGGCGGCTATCTGCCTTCCTACCTGGGTCGCACCGAGGTCACCTGTGAAGTGCGGCCCAACGCCGACTGCTCAAACAAGAAACATCCCAGCGAATATTTGAAGAGCCAGGTTCTGGTGGATACGATTGTTCTTTCGGAGGAAGGTTTGCGGCATCTAGCGGCGGAAGTTGGAGCGGGCCAGGTTGTCTTCGGCACGGACATGCCCTTTAATTGGCACTCCAGCGTGGACCTGGTACTGAATTCGCCATCCCTCAGCGACGCACAAAAAGAGGCTGTCCTCGGCGGCACCCTGGTCAAGCTCCTGCGACTCTAAAATTTCGTGGCGCAGCCCTAGGAAAAGGCGTGGCGAGAAATGCTTCGCTGAACGCGCAGAGGCCGGAAATTCGAACCCATGGCGAAGATCTTCCAAACCCGCGGTGCATCTAACAATCCGCGGAGTTCATCCTTTTCTCCTTCCGATCTCGGACCCTACTTGCCCGCACGCTTTCGATTCCGTGTTGTTGCGCTCCTGCTATTTTCGATTACTTGCCTTACGAATAGTGTCTGCCACGCGCAAAGCCATGACGTAATCTGCCGCGATGGCGGTGGCGAATTTGAAGCGGGACCCAACGCGGGAGTCCGCGTGCACGTGGGGGCGGCGAGGAACGGGGCACTCGCCGCGCGAGTATGTGAAGCGGCGCTCAGTTGGGGAAATGAAAGCCTGGTGATTTCCCCCGCGGCCGCGGACCTGGATATTGATGCGTTCGCCGTGGACCTGGGACTGGGGCCACTGGTGGTAACGGCGCAGGTGAGGAAATCCAAGACGGAGTGCTGCATGGTCTACAACATTTATTCCCTGCGGACACCTCCTGAATTGCTGCGCAGCATTTCGGGAGGCCAATTTTTCAGCGCCGCGGACACGGACCTCGATGGACGGGTGGAGATCTGGACGGACGATGCCGCGTCAGTCGAAGGCTTCGAGAATTTGCGCTTGAACGATCTTGATTTCCCGCCACTTCTGGTTCTTCGCTTCGTGCGCGGGCGTTTGCTGGACGTCAGTTCTGAATTCCGGCCGGCTTTCGATCAGAAGATTGCCGAAGTGCGCGCCAAGGTTGACTCGCAGGCCCTGGCCAATTTCAAAAGCAGCGACGGCAGGCTGAAACCCGCCGCCGACCTTACAGCGGACCGGATGTTGCGCCTGAGAAATGTGAAAATCAAGATTCTGGAAATTGTCTGGTCGTACCTCTACAGCGGGCGTGAGAAGGAAGCCTGGCATACGCTCGCGGAGATGTGGCCCGCCGCGGATCTGGATCGAATCCGCGCGGCGATCGCGAACGCACATGCGCACGGAATCCGCTCCCAAGTGGACGGCGTGTCCACTGCCGTGTCTCCAGGTCACGACAGGCGCGCAAAAATCTACGACGAAACCACCACCATCTCTGCCACACCGGGAGTGACACCCAAGGACGTAAAACTCAAACCCGAAATAATCCCTCCCCGGGCCATGTTGATGGAGCGGCCGCCTCCGGTAACGGCCGCGGAGGCCGAATTAGCGCAAACGGAATCGCTGTTGAAACTGGTGATCGATTCCGCCGGGAAGGTCCGGTCGGTCGAACAAATGAACGGAAGTCAAACGGTCGACGAAGGGCTCATGCGGTCCACGGCAAACTGGAAGTTTGTTCCCGCATTCAGCGCCGGCCAGCCGGTTGCCAGCCAGATTTTTCTGGGAGTTTCCCTGAGGCGATAGCCGCGATGCGCGGGAGTTGAGGTGTGGCGCAGGCACCCCTGGCTGTGCGCTTTTGTGACTGAAACCTGATACGGCAGGTTTTGCTCATTCGCAAAATTCCCACGGGCCAAAATCGACCGCACCGCGGCACTGAATTCTTGCGACCGCGGAAGAGACACGTTAGACTTTTCGCGTCTAAAATCGTGAGACTGCTAAGGAGAACGCCATGGCCAAAGGATATTGGATTTGTTTTTACCGATCGATTTCTAACCCCGACGCGGTTGCCGAATATGCGAAGCTGGCCGGGCCGGCAATTCAGGGCGGCGGAGGCCGCTTTCTTGGCCGGGGCCTGCCTTCAAAGACCTACGAGGCAGGGAAAAATATGCGCACCGTGGTCATCGAGTTCGAGAGCGTGCAGCAGGCGACCACTACGTTTGAGAGTCAGGCCTACCAGGCTGCCTGCCGCCTGCTTGAGGGCTCCGCGGAACGGGATATCCGGATAATAGAGGGCCTGGCGTAATCCCGGTTTCCGGCGACCGCCACAGGAAAATCACAGCTTCGTATTGTCATTCTGAGCGAAGCGAAGAATCTCTCTTCGATTGAAGTAAACAAAGAGAGATTCTTCGCTTCGCTCAGAATGAAAATTAAATGTAATGGCGAAACCCCCGGCAATCGCCGTCGCGCTACGCGTCGACTGAAGCCTTCACCACACCCCAGAAGCTTGACACGA
>Ga0157374_10002477_pt1 | contig 15587 bp, 11 predicted proteins | sample M25metaG_FD_115308 | JGI IMG/M metagenome (GOLD analysis project Ga0157374, IMG submission 115308) | Miscanthus rhizosphere microbial communities from Kellogg Biological Station, Michigan, USA - M2-5 metaG | ecosystem: Host-associated > Plants > Roots > Rhizosphere > Soil | place: USA: Michigan...
CGCCGGCAATCACACATTCAAATGGGGCGTCGATGTGCGCCGCGTTCACGACGACCTGCTTCAGGATCAGACATTCAGTCCGCGCGGTGCATATACGTTCAGCGACGTGCAGACCTCTAACTTGAACTCGGCCGGTACAAATATCGCCAACGATGTCGCAAGCTTTTTGTTGCAGCAGCCAAGCCAGGTGGGCCGCGACCTCAACACCTTCTTCCCCCGATATCGTCAGTGGTGGGTCTTCGCGTTCGCCAGCGACAAATGGCAAGCAACTCCAAAGCTGACGCTCGACCTGGGCCTGCGCTGGGACTACTATCCACCTGCGACCCCAAAGGTGAAGGGCGGGTTCTCGAACTACATCCCCTCGAACAATACGCTTGTGCTCGCGGGAATTGGCAGCAATCCCGAGAATCTCGGGATGAAGACACAATACAAATACTTTGCGCCGCGCACTGGGTTCGCCTATCGCGTTCGTCAGGACACAGTTATCCGCGGTGGCTTCGGGATCAGTTACACACCGTTTCCGGACAACACCTACGCCTATAACTACCCGATTCGTGCAAACAATAGCTATCAGCCTGTGAGTACGTCGGGATTTGCGCCGGCAGTGCTTGGAGACGGCACAACCGTCGCTTCGTTCAGTGCCGGGTTTCCGGCTCCTGTCGCAGTTCCGATCCCGGACAACGGAATCATTCAATTGCCAACGGTGGGAACGACACTGCTGGAGAAGCAGTTGATCGCGCAGGTGTACACATACGTCAACCTCAAATACAAGAACCCGTATGCTGATTCGTGGAACCTTGTTCTTCAACAGGCCCTGCCATGGGACCTGTCGATGCAGCTTGCCTACGTTGCCAATCACGGGACTAGCATTTCCGGTGCTCCGAATATCAACGTGCCAAGCTACTACGGAGGCGGTTCATTCTCTGACCCTGAGAACCACGATATAAACGGCAATCTAACCTTCGGGAGAACCGCCGCAACGAATGAGTACTTCCTTGGATTCTCCTCAAATTACGAGTCGCTGCAGGCGCAGCTGAACAAGCGATTTTCACATGGGCTGACGTTCACCTCATCATTCACCTGGGGAAAAGGCCTGGGATACATCAGCGGCGATGATGGCGGACTGACGTTCTTTATCAATCAGCGTCGTAACTATGCGCCAAACGACTACGACCGAGCGTTGAATTATGAAGAAAGCTTTACCTATGAGCTTCCGTTTGGGCGCGGTCACCAATTTGCAAATCATGGCGTGATGGCCGAAGTAGTTGGCGGCTGGAGGTTGTCCGGTATTATTTCGGCTGTCACCGGGTTACCCTTCACGATCAACGCCAATGGCGGAACCCTGAACACGCCTGGAACGCAGCAAACGGCGACATTGAACCGCCCGTTCCATAAGACGGGAAAGATCGGCTCATCGACGCCGTGGTTTGACCCAGCGTCCTTCTCGCAGCCCTCTGGTTGCACGGGCCAGACTCCCTGCAACAATCCCGGACTTGGGAACACCGGGCGAAATCAGTTCCGGGGGCCGGGATACATTCAGGACAATGTATCGATCTTCAAACGCTTCACTGTTTACCGGGAAACCGGATTGGAAGTCCGCCTCGATGCTTTCCAGTTGAGCAATACTCCGCAGTTCGGGCAACCAAACAATAGCTGCTGCGGATCATCGAGCTTTGGCACTATAACGGGCACCCTGGGCAGCGGACAGGGAAGCGTGAACGGAGTGGGTGGCGGACGCTCGTTGCAGGGCTCGGCCAAGTATATCTTCTAGGCTTCAACTCGGCGGGGCGAGGCAGGGATGCTTCCGTCCCGCCATCATCCGCGGCGCGGCTGTACGCTGCTGCCCGCATGAGGACACCTACAATGATCATTCAATCCCGCCGGACATTCCTGATGGGGTCCGCTGCGGTGGCGTCTCTCTGCGCTGTACCGGCAATCGCTCGAGCGGCAAAGTCACCATTTCGGATTGCGGTCATAACGGACGAGATTTCGCCGGATTTCGATCACGCCTGTCATGTTGCTTCGCAGGAATTTGGAATGCATTGGGTAGAGCTGCGTTCCCTGTGGGGCAAAAGCCTGATGAATCTGAAAGAGGATCAGCTGGCGGACGCGCACAAGATTCTCGACAAATACAAACTGCAGGTTACCGATATTGCCAGCCCTCTTTTCAAGACGGACTGGCCTGGAGCGCCCCGATCACAATACGGATCGAAAGGCGATATGCATGGTGCGCCCGAGACGACCTTTAAAGAGCAGGACGAGATTCTCGAGAAGTCCATTGCGCTCGCAAAGCAATTCAAGACCAATAAGGTGCGGTGCTTCGACTTCTGGCGGCTGGACGACGTGAAGCCTTATCGGGATGCCATCGATGACAAGCTCCGCCAGGCAGCGGAGAAGTCAGGGAAACAAGGTATCCTCCTGGTGCTTGAAAACGAGTTTGAATGTAACACCGCGACGGGACGTGAATCAGTTCGCACGCTCGATGCGGTCAAGTCTTCTTCTTTGGCTTTGAACTGGGATCCGGGCAACGCGGTGATGCGTGGCGAGATGGACGCTTATCCGACAGCATGGGAGATGCTTCCCAAGAGTCGCATTCACCATTGCCATGTCAAGAACGCCGTGAAGAATGAAGCAGGCAAAGTGGTGTGGGCGCCGACTGGTCAGGGTGTCATCGATTGGGCCGGTCAATTTCGCGCGCTAAAGGCCGCTGGCTTCAGAGATGCGGTGAGCCTTGAAACGCACTGGCACGGGGCAGCGACGCCTGAGGAGTCCAGCCGAGTCAGTTGGGGTGGCATGAAAAAAGCCCTTACCGATGCCGGCGCAGTGTGAATCGATTGAGAACTTTCAACCCGAATGAACCATCTTTATCTTGGGAGGGTATGTGCTTACACGACGTGAATTTCTTGACACCCTTGCAACCGGAACGGCTGGGCTCGCGATTGCGTCGACCGCCAAGAGCTATGGGCAGATTCTCGGATCAAATGACCGCTTGAGCTTCGCTGTAATCGGGCTGCATTCACGGGCCTACGCTCACCTGTCGGCTCTCAAAGCGAATAAGGCATTCGCGAGAATCGCGTATGTCTGCGACGTGGACACGAACACCATGAAGAAATTCGCGTCAGAGACTGAAAAGGAGATGGGGGAGGCCCCCAAAACCGACCAGGACTTCCGCAATATTCTGCGGGAGAAGGAAGTCGACGCAATCACCATCGCGACGCCAGATCACTGGCATGCGCCGATGGCAATTGCAGGTTTGCAGGCGGGTAAACATGTTTATGTGGAGAAGCCGTGCAGCCACAACCCTGCTGAGGGAGCCATGCTCGTTCAAGCACAAAAGAAGTACGGCAAGCTGGTGCAGATGGGCACCCAGCAGCGCTCGAGCCCGCACACAATCGAAATCGTAGACCGCATTCACAACGGCGATATCGGTCGCGCATACATGGCGAAGGCCTGGTACTGCAACGTGCGCAAGTCCATCGGGGTCGGAAAGGAGGCGCCTGTGCCTTCCCAGTTGAACTGGGATCTGTGGCAGGGACCCGCGCCGCGTCGTGCCTACACCGATAACATCCAACCCTATAACTGGCACTGGTTCAAGGTGTACGGCACCGGTGAAACGCTGAACAACGGAACTCATGAGATCGATGTCTGTCGATGGGCGCTTGGCGTTGACTTTCCAGAACGCATCAGCGCGCAGGGCGGCCGCTACCATTTCAAGGACGACTGGCAGTTTTACGACACGCTGGTTACCAACTTCGAATATCCAGACAAAATGATCTCCTGGGACTGTAGATGTTGCAATGGGATGAAAGTCTACGATCGCGATCGTGGCTCAGTGATCGTTGGTACGAACGGTTCGGTTCTCGTCGACCGGGACGGATATGAGATCTACGATTTGAAAGGCAAGAAGATAGGCGAAAAGAAAGCAGGTTCTGAGACCTCGTCCAATGACTTGATGGGACGCGACTCGATGACCGACGCGCATTTTGCAAACTTTATCGCAGGAGTGAAGAAGGGCGAGAAGCTGAATGCGCCCGTGTCGGTGGGGAACGTAGCCGTCACTATGCTGCAGCTATCGAACGTTGCCTGGGATGCGAAGCGCGTGCTGACACTCGACACCGCTGACGGAAAGATTCAGCATGACGCCGAAGCAATGAAGCAGTGGACCCGCAGCTACGAAAAGGGATGGGAGCCGCACGTCTAGCGAACCTGCGAATGATTCTTTGCGCTTTTTTCCCTTTTTTGATGACCGTTTGAAGGAGTCTTTTTGTCATGAAAGAAAACGTTTCACGTCGACGTTTCCTGCAGGGAAGCGCCTTGGCAGCCGCAGGAGCCTCGGCGCCTACTTCGTTGCTGGGGCTCGTCCCGTCGCAGGAGACAGGAAAGCCGTGCCCGATTCAGCTTGGGATCGCCACGTACACCTTTCGGGCGTTTCCACGCGAAAAGATGATCGGATTTCTGAAGCAACTCGACATCAATCAAATCAATGCCAAGGATATCAAGGACCACCTGCCTTCAGATCCTCCGCAGGAGGAGGCGGCGCTCAAGGATTATGCGGCTGCCGATGTCAAACTGCACGCCGCGGGAGCGATTTACTTTCGCAAGGATGAAGATGAGGACATCCGATCGAAGTTCGAATACTGCAAGCGTGCTGGAATCGGGGTAATCGTGGCCGGAGACCCCACGCCTGAAACCTTGCCGCGCGTTGAGAAGTTCGTTAAACAGTACGATATCCGTATTGCCATCCATAATCACGGTCCGGAGGACCCCGTCTGGCCCTCGCCGCTGGATATTTTGAAACTTGTCAAGAATCTTGATCCACGAATCGGTTGCTGCATCGACGTGGGGCATACCGTGCGTGCCGGCACAGACGTCGTGGAGGCAATCAACGCGGTTGGACCAAGATTGTTCAACATGCATATAAAGGATCTCTCAGACTTCAAAGCCAAGGAGAGTCAGGTGGCTGTAGGACGGGGACACATGCCGATCCGGGAGATTTTTGCGGCATTGATGAAGATCAATTACAAGGGATTCGTTGATCTCGAATATGAGATTCACGAGGACGATCCTATGCCTGGAGTAATCGAGAGCATCGCCTATATGCGTGGTGTTCTTACAGGTATGGGATACCGGTTTAACAGCTAGAGAAGTTGCCAGTTGGCTTGGGTCAGACGTAGTCGGCACCCTGTCAAACCGGCTATTGTGAGGCGAGAAGGATTCAGGGACATGCTTTTACACCCAGATCGTTTATTTCCGGCTGAGGCTTGTGCAAGGAAGATCGCACGCGAACTCTATTCAGATATCTCATCCTTGCCGCTGGTGAGCCCGCATGGACACACCCAGGCCGCCTGGTTCGCCCGGAACGAGTCATTTCCGAATCCTGCAGCATTGTTTGTGCAACCTGACCACTACATTTTTCGAATGCTCTACAGCCAAGGTGTCTCGCTGAATGATCTCGGCATCGGCCAGCAGGAGATTCAGAACCCCCGCAAAGTCTGGAAGATCTTTGCCAGTCATTACTACCTATTCCAAGGTACGCCGACTCGCATGTGGCTCGATTTTTCGTTTCAGGAAGAATTTGGGTTGACGGAGAGGCTCTCTGAGAGAAATGCGGACCATTATTACGATGTGATCGCTGAGAAACTTCAGACTCCGGAATTCCGGCCCCGTGCTCTCTACGAGAAGTTCAATCTCGAAGTGTTGGCCACTACTGATTCGGCACTTGATTCATTGGAAGACCACGACAAGATCCGGAAATCGGGATGGAAGGCGCGCATCATTCCGAACTTTCGACCGGATTCGGTTGTCGATCCCGACTTTCCGGAATTCACACAGAACGTCGCACGCCTGGGCGAGCAGAACAGCGAGGACACAAGTTCGTGGAAAGGGTACCTGGGCGCTTTGCGTAAGGCCAGGGCACGCTTCGCCGAGGCGGGTTGTACCGCAACGGACCATGGCCATCCAACTGCACGTACGGCGGATCTCAGCAGCACCGAGACTGAGAAATTGTTTGCTGAAGTTCTCGCGGGCAAGGCTGATGCCGCTCAGCGCGAAATCTTTCGGGCTCAAATGCTTACCGAAATGGCTTGCATGAGCCTTGAAGATGGTTGGGTGATGCAAATTCATCCCGGCAGTTTTCGGAATCATAACGTTGCCCTTTACCAGCGTCACGGTCGGGATATGGGTGCCGATATTCCGCAGGCCGCCAACTACGTTTCCGCATTGCAACCGCTGCTGAACCGGTTCGGGAACGAGATGAATCTCACCATCATTCTTTTTACTCTCGACGAGTCCACATATAGTCGCGAATTGGCCCCGCTCGCTGGGCACTACCCCTGTCTCCGCCTTGGACCCGCCTGGTGGTTTCATGACAGCCCGGAAGGCATGATGCGCTTCCGCGAGCAGGTGATGGAGACAGCAGGCTTCTACAATACCGTGGGCTTCAATGACGACACTCGCGCGTTCCTGTCCATTCCCGCGCGGCATGATGTGGCCCGCCGGATCGATTGCGCTTTTCTCGGGCGGCTCGTTGCGGAACATCGAATCGACGAGGACGAGGCTTACGACGTAGCGCACGCACTCACCTACAGGTTAGTCAAGGAGGCGTACAAACTCTGAGAGACCGGCAAGGCGGTTACGGTCTGTCCGCGCTCTATACTGTAGTTTCCCCCACTCTGAGTATTGTCCCAAACGCGCTCTGGGAGGTGGCGGGCGCATGGAAGGAACCGAACCTCATGATGCCGATGCTCTTGTTGGAAGAGAAGCAAAGCGCCTCCAACCGAACGCCGCGTCATATCAATCGCAACCTAATTTTCAACCAGATTCGGATACGTCAACCGATCTCGCGTGCCGACCTTGCCCGCACCTCGGGTTTACAGCGAAGCACAGTCTCGCTCATTGTCGAAGAACTTTTACAGGAGCGATGGATAGTAGAGGGATTGATAGGCGATGCACCGCGGGGTAGAAAGCCCACCGGCCTCATCGTAAACGACAAACGCACTGTCCTTGCAGTGGATGTGCATCCAGCGCAATCGACACTGGCGGTAGCGGATCTATCCGGGCGAATCATTACCCAAAAGGAATTGCAATTACCGAGCGACCCGAACAAGGTAATCCGCGCCATTGTGAGCGCAATTAAGAAGATTATCTCGGAACATGCTGATTGCTCCTTTGAGGGCATCGGCATGACAGTGCCGGGTCGATTCAGTCATCAGTTGAAGAAAACCGTTTTCGCACCCAACGTTGGCTGGCCTATCGCGCAGATCAAATCGCGTGTCGAGCAGGCTACGGGGCTGCCTGTGGTAATCGATAACGTCGCGAACGCTTGCGTCCTCTCCGAAGTTTGGTTCGGAAATACGGATGAGATGCACGACATTGTTCTGGTGAACGTCTCGGAAGGCATTGGAACCGGAATATTCGTCAACGGTGGTCTGGTTCGGGGAGCCGGGGAAATGGCCGGCGAATTCGGCCACGTGCAAATGGATCGAGACGGCATACCATGCGGTTGCGGCAGCCACGGTTGCTGGGAAACGCTGGCGTCTAATCGCGCAGGATTGCGGTATTACAAAGAGATAGCCGGAAGCCTTTTGCCATCGATCGATTCACTGCTGGATATGGTAGAGAAAAACGACCCTGATGCAAACGAGGCGGTGATCAGGATGTGTAAGGCCCTTGGGCGAGGAATCCATATGATTGTGACGACCTTGGCGCCTAACGAGATTGTTTTCGTCGGCGAATTCACGCGTGTATGGTCAAGGGCCTATTCGATCATTATCGAAGAATTGCGCATGTTCCCGCTTACCACTCTTCCGAGATTGCGCATGGCAACTGAACCCGATTCCGCGCGGCTACGTAGCGGAGTTGCTCTGGTGATGAGCGAAAAGCTCCTGTGACCCCTCCTCCCATCAAGTAATATCCCTCATCTTTTCTACTCTCAGTCAGAGAAAATGGGGGGAAAATTGAAAAATTGGAAACGGATCGGTCGTCGTGTCCGTCTATGACATAGCAGTCCCGATCCTGATTTCGACCCTCTGCGGAAGCACTTAGCTTAGACTTCCATGCGAAAGAGTGGGTCATTCAAATTTGTGCTGTGGCCAGACGTGTATTCACGTGATGCTGGAAGCAGGCTGGAGTGAATAGCGAGATAGCTGCTCCGAAACCGGAGCCCGAGGTCGTCCCGGGATATAGCTCGCGCCGGTGGCTCAAGGGTCATTGGTTATGGAGCTTGGCTGCCCTCCTTGTATTCTTGATATTCCTCGCCATTGCTCTCGTTTGGCGCGCCCAGTCGCCGGCATCTCAATCCACCAGACCAGTGCTCGCCCGATCCCTTGGGGGCGTCTCGCAAGTCCGCCTTACCGGGAAGACGCAGGCTGTTACCTCGCGGGCGATTTTAGCTCCAATCCTATCCGGTCAGCAGGTCAGCACTCTTACTGTCGTGAAGCTCGTGCCGAGCGGAAGCCGAGTGAAGAAGGGCGATGCGCTCGCAGAGTTTGACCGGCAGGCTCAATTGCGGGACTACGTCGACAAACAGGCCCAGGCCGAAGACCAGAATGGAAAGGTTCTCCAGGCCCAGGCTGCAGAACTGGCGGCTAAGGCGAAAGATCAAACAGAGTTGGAACAGGCTGAAACGGCGCTCAACAAAGCTGAGCTCGAAATGAAGAAGCTTGAACTTCTCTCGCGAATCGATGCGGAGAAGGCACAGGAAACATTGGATGAAGCCAATGCTACACTGGCGCAGCAAAAAGTAACCTTCCTCCTTAAACGGAAGGCGGCGGCGGCTTCGATCCGTGTCCTTGAGATCCAGCGTGACCGTACGCGCGAAACCATGGCCCACGCTCAGACTAACGCCGCACTCATGGAAATCCATTCACCTATTGATGGCATTGTTGTCTACAACACAATCTGGAAAGAAGGAACAATGGGGGAGGTGCAGGAGGGAGATCAGGTTCGTCCCGGCGTTCCATTCATGCAGGTGGTTGATCCATCGGAGATGGAGGTGCACGTCCAGATTAATCAGGAAGACCTGGCGGGCCTACACGTCGGACAGCGGGCGCAGGTGCATCTCGACGCTTACCCCGACCTTGCGTTTACAGGGAAGCTTGAATCTGTCGATCCGATGGGGAAGAGGGGAGACTTCTCGGCTCAGATCCGCAACTTCTCGGCCACCTTCGCCATCGAGGGAAACGATCCGCGCCTGATGCCGGATCTGTCGGCAGCCGTCGATGTGGACCGATCCGATCCCTCTGGGGGGCAGACCAAGCGATGATGGATACCCTTCGACGCCTGTTGACAGAACACCGCAAGGCTGCAATAGCAGCGTTGATTCTGGCCTGCAGTGTCGGCCTGTTTGGCTGGGTTCACTCCACGAAAAGAGATCCGACTGATCCCGTCTTTCAGATACAGCGCTCTGAATTTCTCGATGTCCTTCAGTTCCGAGGTGAGTTGAAGGCTGCCCGCACCGTCTCGATCTCCGCCCCTTCTGACATCGGCAATGTGCAGATCGTTAAGCTTACTCCGGACGGTAGCGCCGTGAAGAAGGGCGACATCGTCGTTGAATTCGATCCTTCGAAAACGAAGGCGGAATTGGATCAGGACCGCTCGATACTGAAATCGGCGGAGGCGCAGATCAATCAGGGGCAGGCCGAAGGCAAGCTCACAGAAGAGAAGGATACAACGACCGTACTGAAAGCCCGGTATGATCTGGAATCCGCGAAGCTGGATGCCAGCAAGAGCGAGATTCTCTCTGAGATTGAAGGCGCTGAAGCACGGCTGAAGGTCAAGGATGCTGAGCAGGCGCTACAGGAGGCTGAAGCGACCTTGAAGTCCAATCACGCGAAAACAGATGCCACTGTTGCCGCATACCGCTCCGCCAGCGCCAAGGCGAAATTCGATGCAGAGCGGGCTGCACACTCACTCGACCGCATGGTTGTTACTGCGCCGGCGGACGGGACCATCCGTCTCATTCCGGTGTGGCATGATGGTGCCGAAACGCCATTTAAATCCGGCGATCGAGCGTGGCCTGGATCGGCGATTGCAGAACTTCCTGACGCGACGTCTCTGCATATTACGGCGCACGTCGATGAGACTGAACGCGGGCGCCTCATGGTTGCCCAGACAGCCACGCTACAACTCGATGCGATACCTGATCGCCAATTCACGGGAAAGATTCAGCGCATTGGAACGATTGCAAGCATGGACTTCTCGGCGGGCTGGCCGTTCCCACGCAATTTCGATCTACAGGTTGCAATAGACCAGAATGATCCAAGATTAAGAGCCGGCATGAACGTACAGGTTACGGTCATCGTTGAACGCGTACCCAATGCAATTTCTATCCCAGCGCAGGCCTCGTTCATGAAGTCGGGCCGCTCTGTCGCCTATGTCTGGAACGGATCGAGCTTCGCGGAGCGAAGCATTCAGATTGATCGACGAAGCCGCGACCGTTGCCTCGTCTCCAGCGGCTTGCAGCCCGGAGATCGAATTGCTCTCAAAGATCCCTCGGTAAAGGACTGATGATGTTCAAGCGCGGCAGGATGATGGTGGTGATCGTAGGGGCTACACTTGCCGCCGTTGGGGGACTGGTCGCCATGAGCCGAGGTCGTCCGCTAGCTGGTCCTGATGCGATTCCGATTGCCGAAGTCAGCAGAGGCAACTTTAGCATCGAGGTTCATGCCACAGGGGAGCTCAACGCAACGCAGTCGACGATGATGGCCGCACCTGCAGTGGGTGGTGATGCGCTCCAGATCACCCATCTTGCGCAGACTGGCGACATTATCAAAAAAGGCGACGTGGTCATCGAATTTGATCCGAGCGAACAGCACTACAAGTTTGAGCAGAGCCATTCTGAGCTTTTGCAGGCCGAACAGGAGATCATCAAGGCCAATGCCGATGCCGAGGTGCTTGCCGCTCAGGACAAGGTTGCGCTTCTCAAAGGACGCTATGATGTACGCCGCGCGGAACTGGATGTGGGAAAAGATGAACTGTTGAGCAAGATCGACGCCCAAAAGAATGAACTGGTTCTTCAAGGTGCGAAACGTACTTTGGCCGAATTGGAAAAGGATATCGAATCACACCACGCGTCCGGTCAGGCTGCCGTATTCCTGGCTCAAGAGAAGTACAACAAGGCCAGACTGGCGATGAACCAGGCGCAGGAGAATCTCGATCACATGCGAGTGACTTCACCGATGGATGGACTCGCATCGATCCAGAAAAACATGAACGCTTCCGGTGGTTTTTACTTCACGGGGATGTCCGTGCCCGACTATCGCGCAGGAGACCAGGTGCAACCGGGGAGCTCGATCGTTCAGGTTCTCAATCCTGAGAGCATGAACCTCACCGCCCGAGTTCCCGAGGATCAGCATGCCAATGTGAAACAGGGCGATCCAGTCACCGTGAAGTTTAATGGTCTGCCGGACCGCGAATTCAAAGGTGTGGTAAAAGGTGTCGGTGGAATGACGATCGGCTCGTTCTTCGGATCACCTTCGGTGCACGGTTCCGATGTGACCATCGAGCTGCTTGGTGGCGATGCACGCCTGCGTCCTGGACTCACCGCAGAAGTTGTCTTGCATGGGCAAGAGCAACGATCGGTTCTCTCCGTTCCACGACAGGCTCTCTTCATGAAAGATGGCAAACGCGTAGTTTTCGTGAAGGAAGGCGGAAGCTATCAGCAACAACCAGTCACTGTGAAAGGCGAAAGCGAAAGCCGGGTCATCATCGAGGGATTGCCGGAGGGAACTTCGCTTGCTCTTCTGGATCCAACCATTCCACAGAAAACTTCTGGCTCATCAGCAGCCGGGACGGGAGCTATCTGATGTCCGTTCTCTCTCCCGAACGCAGCGCCATCCTCGTCTCGATTTCTCAGGCGTGGGGTCGAGATGCAGAGCTTGGCCTGAACAATCTTCTCGTTCATCGCACGCGCTCACTGCTCACGATGCTGGGCATGATCTTCGGTGTTGCGGCGGTCGTTGCAATGCTGTCCATCGGTGCCGGAGCACGGCAGAAAGTAATGGCCCTGATTGAGCAAATGGGTGTTCGCAATCTAATTGTTGAAGCGAAAGAGACTTTGGAATGGCAAGCACACACCAAAATGAGAAGGACTTCGCCGGGGCTGACCCTCTCGGACTATCGCGTGATTGATGACGATCTCAGTGGGATCGTTGCGTCAACTCCGCGCAAGCGAATCATACCTTCAAAGATCATTCCCAAGCCGCGGCAGGAAATGCCCACTCTCTATGGCGTGAAGCCTTCTTACCAGCAGATTGCACGGCTGAATGTGATCAAGGGCGCGTTCTTCAGCGATCAAGATGAGAAGGCAGGCGCACCCGTTTGCGTATTGGGGTCAGCGGCAAAGTGGAGCATATTCGGAACGGCAGAGGCTGTAGGCGAATACGTCAAGGTGAACGAGCAATGGTTCCGCGTTGTCGGAGTCGTGAGCCCGCAGTTGAGTTCCACATCTTCCGTCGCAGGTGCTCCGGCGATTGACTCCAACAACATTATCTACGTCCCATTGCAATCTGCCATCGAGCGCGTTGAGGATAGCTACAGCGAAACTCGGGATGAGATCGATGGAATCTATGTGGAACTCGGCGACGAGTCAGGAATTCCAAACGCGGCACAGTTGGCTCGCGCCATTCTCGACTCATCTCACCATGGCGCGGACGACTTCAGTATTGTTGTTCCAGCAGAACTGTTGGCGGAACAGAAACGCACAGAACATCTGTTCAACATCGTCATGGTTGCAATCGCTGCCATCTCTCTTCTTGTAGGCGGAATTGGCATCATGAACATCATGCTGGCCAGCATTCTTGAGCGAACCCGCGAGATCGGGCTGCGCCGTGCGGTCGGCGCAAGACAATCAGATATCGTGCGCCAGTTCGTTGTGGAAGCCACCATGATCTCGTTCGTCGGAGGAACGATAGGAGTGATGCTCGGATTTGTCATTTCGCGCGCCATCGCGTGGTTCGCTGGCTGGTCGACTGTAGTGACGTTCGGTTCAATAGCGCTTGCATTTCTTGTCTCGCTTTCAGTCGGACTCGTCTTCGGAATCTACCCGGCTACAAAAGCTGCTCGTCTTGATCCAGTGGAGGCGATTCGTTACGAATGATGTAGAACCCTGATGGCACTTCACGCGTCGGTCGTGTCCTGGAGTCGCTGTGTGCGCGTTGTTGCGGAGATTGAATGACCTTGAAAACCATCGTTGTGCTGCTGGCTGTCTGCTCGGCGACACTATCAGCCTCAGCACAGTCCTCGGAAAGCTATCGTGGGATGCTTACCGCACGCGTTCGTTCGGGCAAACTGCCTGCGTCGGATCGTATGAAGGAATACATCGACAACGGCAAGCTTCGCTTGAGTCTGCGCGATGCGATCCTCCTCGCGCTTGAGACTAACAGCAACATTCAAATAGAAGAGACTCAGATCGAGACCAGCAAGTTCAATCTTCTGGGCTCGTTTCAGCTGTTTGACCCACTGCTGACGAGCAGCTTCACGGTGGCTCGCTCGTCCACGCCAACATATTCGCAGCTGCAAGGCGTCGGACAAACAACCAGTTCGACGCTCAATTCCCTCAGTCAGAACGCCGTCATCAATTATGCCCAGATGTTTTCAACCGGCACCAGTGTCTCCGCCGGCATTACCGGAACCCGTTCATCAACAAATAGCGGTTTCTTCTTTCTAAACCCGAATTACACCACTGGTATGACTCTGGGCTTTATGCAACCCCTTCTGCGTAATTTCGGGCACAGCGTCAACATGGCGCAGATACGAATTGCGCGCAGAGCGCTGACAGAGTCGCGGTCTGTCTTTGCAGGCCAGGTCAATGACACAATTCAGCTCGTGATCAGCCTGTATTGGAATGCAGTGCAGGCGCGAGGTGCACTCGACGTGCAGCAGCGCAACCTCAAGCTCGCCGAAACCAGCTACAACCGAGACAAGAGGTCTCTTGAGCTCGGCGCTCTGCCGCCGCTTGATATTAGCCGCTCTGAATCAGAGGTTGCGGCCCGGCGCGTTGAGCAGATTCAAGCCGAGTACGCGTTGCTGCAGGCGGAAGAAGCCCTTCGGCTGACGATAGGTGCCGACCAGGATCCGCAGTTCAAATCGATCGGCCTTGAACTGACGGAGAGTGCGAAGCCAAGTAGCGAGGCCGACAGCGTCGATTTCGATCAGGTGCTGTCGACTGCATTGACCTCGCGTCCGGAAATCTCTGCATCGAAAGATGCCCTGGCTATTGATGAAACGAGCATTCATTACGCGCGCAATCAACTCAAGCCGGCTTTGAACCTCAGTGGCCAGTATGCTTCCAATGGCATTGGCGGCAATCAGTATGATCTTGTGACGGGCCAGCTCACCTCGCAGGGCGGACTCGGCTCATCGTTCGGCCAGCTCTTCGGCTTCGGGTTTCCCAGTTATCAGGGCTCTCTCACTCTCAGCTTTCCGATCCGAAACAGAAGTGCACAGGCGCAGCTTGGCAACACGCTCGTCAACCGCACGCGCGATTTATACAACAGTCGCCAAATTGGAGAATTGATCACTCGGCAGGTGAGAGATGCCGTAAACCAGCTAAACGCAGCTAAGCAATCGCTCGCCGCAGCGAACACTTCCTTGGAATTGTCGAAGAAGTCGCTAGCCGCTGAACAGAGGAAGGTCGAGCTTGGGGATCAGAATAACTTCTTCGTGCTTGACGCCCAGGCGCGTCTCGCCCAGGCAGAGCTCGCTCAGCTTCAGGCGGAGGTAAACTATCAACTTGCCCTAGCTGCAATTCGCCATGCTACGGGCGACTTGCTAACTCCATATCAATTGCAGCTCGAAGCAGTTTCAAAATAGATTGGGTGGACTCGTTAGCTTTCCGCTGTCTCACTTCCTAGAATAGCTTCGAGCTGTCCAACATGATTGTTACGGGTCCCTCATTTATAAGTGAGACCGACATCATCGCTTTGAACTGCCCAGTTTGGCAGCTCAGGCCGAGCTGGCGAATGCGCGCGATAAAGTACTCGTAAAGTTCACGAGCGCGTTCAGAACCTGCTGCCTCGTCGAAAGAAGGCCGCTTGCCGCGCCGAACGTCGCCATAGAGAGTGAATTGTGAAATCGCGAGCACCGCGCCGTTGGCATCCGCGATACTGCGGTTCATCTTTCCATCGCCGTCCTCAAAAATTCTGAGCCCGGCAACCTTATCTACCAGATAGTCTGCATCGCATTCGCTGTCGCCCTTGGAGATGCCAACCAGCACAAGCATCCCAAATCCGATCTCCCCAATCACTCGTCCGTCCACCGAGACGGAAGCCTTCGAAACCCGTTGCACTACAGCGCGCATCGCCTTCAGATTAGCATCCAATTTCACGATCGCGCGGCGGTTCTCGCCTATTCCATGCCGGCCGAGCTCGCGAACAGAGCAGGCCACTTTTCGAGCGGCCTACTTCGTCGTACTACCTTCATAGTGGGTCTTCTTCGGTGTCCCGTCTTTCAGAATCTCATCGTAGTCGATGCTGTACTTTAGAATGCACTCCTGCTTCGGGTCGAGCCACGCACTGCCTTTGATTGTGTAGTCCTTCAGACCGCCTGCTAACGTAAGCGGCATCTTGTCGAGTTTTTCCTGGCCGTCA
>Ga0157374_10002479_pt1 | contig 15577 bp, 15 predicted proteins | sample M25metaG_FD_115308 | JGI IMG/M metagenome (GOLD analysis project Ga0157374, IMG submission 115308) | Miscanthus rhizosphere microbial communities from Kellogg Biological Station, Michigan, USA - M2-5 metaG | ecosystem: Host-associated > Plants > Roots > Rhizosphere > Soil | place: USA: Michigan...
AAACATCCGTTCATTGCAGAGCAGCTATTATGAACGCCAGGGACACAATTAAAAAGATTTGGTTTAGCCTTTATAATTCGGGCCGTGTTGTCCTGCTTGATTTCCCGGTATTTCCTGCTCCCCTCTACAGTGAAAATAATAATCACCCGCATGCCAGGTTATTAAATCTCATTAAAGATAATCTGTCGACCTATAATCAGATTTTAAAAAAAACCCTTGACTATAAAGATGCATTTTCAGGCATAACGGAGGATAAGATGACAAAGAATGACATTGATCCGGGCTGGAATAACAATTACTTGCCGGGCCTTGACATAATTATTTTATATTCTTTGTTGAGCCAATTAAAACCATCAAAATATTTGGAGGTAGGGAGCGGCACGTCAACAAAGGTTGCCTATAAAGCGAGAAAAGAAAATTCATTGAATTATGAGATCATTTCCATAGACCCTTCGCCAAGAAAAAATATTTCGAAAGTTGCAGATAAGATATATCAACAGAATGTCCAGGAAATGAATTCCGGAATGGCTCAAACACTTGAAAAAGACGATGTACTGTTTTTCGATGGAACTCATCTACTGTTTCCAAACTCCGACGTGATGTGGTTTTTCCTGGAAATTTTGCCAAATTTAAAAAAGGGAGTTGTTGTTCATCTCCATGATGTCTATTTACCTTATGATTACCCTGATTTTATGTTGAAGCGATATTATAATGAACAGTATGTGTTGGCAACCTTGCTGCTCAATAACCCCGAAAAATATGAAATCTTGAGCCCGAATTATTTTATTTACTCCGATAAGGCATTACATCATGTTCTAGATCCAATTTGGGAGCTCGAAGCCTTAAAAAATGTAGAGCAACATGGTGGTTCGTTTTGGTTACGGGTTAGATCTTAAGTCCGAAGAGTAGGGCGATGCTTACAACTCACCCTGGAAGTTCTCAAACCGGATGTCTATTCGTGACAGTCGACATTCTATGACATCGATCCAAAATTAATCTTCACTTAAAATGATTTGGTTGGCAACGTTTTGAAATCTTATTCTCTGTTTTTTATATGTAGATTTTTTTTCCCAGATGTTTGATCCGCCTCTTTGGGTTTTGAACCATAATTCTATGTGGCATTGGTTTTGGAATGACGAGAGTGTTAATCTTACCAAAACACTTAGTTATGGATACAGTACAGGTTTTTCTACGAGAAAAAATAAAAAACTTACAAAGTGCCATTTTCTTCAACCAAAGCGATGCGGTTTTAAAGTTGCCCACCAGTATTATCAGGATATTCAACGTCGATGAATATGGGTACATATGGTTCTTTATGCAAAAACCACCCCAGCAGTTAAATGAGTTTGAAAAAGAGTTCCCGGTGAAATTGGATTTCTTCAGAAAGGGTCTTGATTATTCCCTGCAGGTAATTGGAAATGGCTATATAGTAAGTGATCCCGAGGAATTATTTGTTATAACCTCAAACATTGAGGAGGTGAAACAGTTCGATCCGGGTGAAATGGTACTTATAAAAGTAAAAATGACCAGGGCCGATTATTTCGATAATATCACTGGCGGCAAGTCTTCCCGGTTGCAAAATGCTATCAGCCTATTGCAATCGTGGATATTTCCCCATGCACCCGGTTATAAGCCTATTACTTACTTTCCCCAGGTTTCTGAGGTAAGCTAACTTGCATTGTGCTTAAAAATTACTTACCTTAATCGACTAAATTTAAGATTATGAGAGCAATTTGGTCGGGTGCTATAAGTTTTGGATTGGTAAACATCCCTGTCAAACTTTATAGTGGTACCTCCGCTGAACGGGCCCTGGATCTTGACATGCTTTCCAAGAAAGACATGGCTCCGATTCGTTATGCCCGTATATCTACCGCCAGTAATAAGGAAGTAGAGTGGAAAGACATTGTCAAAGGGTATGAGATTGAGAAGGGAAAATATGTCGTTATTACAGACGAGGATTTTAAAAAAGCAAGCCCGGAGAAAACAAATACAATCGAGATCCTTCAGTTTGTGAATGAAAAGGAAATTGATTCCATTTATTTTGAAAAGCCTTATTACCTGGTGCCGGATAAAGGAGCTGCGAAGGCGTATGCACTTTTATTAAAGGCTTTGGAAAAAGCAAACAAAGTAGGGGTAGCTACTTGTGTAATAAGAAATCGTGAGCATATCTTTACCATTAAGCCGCTTGGAGACAAGGTATTATTGCTCGAGCAATTACGCTATGCCGATCAGATAAATGAAATCCCGGAAGTAAATACAGTAAATACAAAGATTACTCAACAGGAAATAAGTCTTGCCTTGAAATTGATCGAACAGTTAACAGAAAAATTCAAACCCGAGGTCTTTAAAGACACTTACGTAGAGACCATGAAAAAGTTGATCGAGGCAAAAGCAAAAGGTAAGAAGATCACTGCTCCTACGGTAGAAAAGAAAACTGCTGCCGTGAAAGATCTGATGAGCGTATTGAAAGAAAGTTTGAATACTCACGGAAAAAAGAAAGTGGCCTGATCAGCTACAGGTTGCCAGTTGCCGGTTGGCATTAATTAATTGCCAGCAACAGTGGGATTCCTTCGTAGCAATCAATAGCCAGTTTTGAAGAAACAAGTGACAGATGAGTTTAACGCTGTATAAGAAGAAAAGAAGTTTTAAGAAAACCCCTGAGCCGGAAGCCAAAAAAAGATCCCAATCAAAAAGCAAATTGAGATTCGTTGTGCAAAAGCATGACGCAACCCAATTACATTATGATTTCAGACTCGAAATGGAAGGTGTGCTGAAAAGCTGGGCAGTTCCAAAGGGTCCTTCATTGAATCCTGATGACAAACGGCTGGCGATGATGGTGGAAGATCATCCGTATGATTACAGAACGTTTGAAGGAACAATTCCGGAAGGGAATTACGGAGCAGGTACAGTGATGGTTTGGGATGAAGGAACCTATGAAGCATTAGATCATGAAAAAGAATCAACAAAGGACCAAGAAAAGATTCTTTTAGCTGAACTAAAAAAAGGGGACGTGAAAATTGTGTTGCACGGCGAAAAGTTGAAGGGGGCTTTCGCAGTTGTGAAAATGCACAAAGGCGGAAAGGATCCTGGAGAAAATGCGTGGTTGCTTATCAAAAAGAAAGATGACGCGGCCTCCGATATTGATATCACAAAAAAAGACAAGTCTGTAAAAACAAAACGTTCATTAACCCAGATAGCGAAAGACTCCGGCGGAACGGTCAAAACCAAAACTCCGCAGAGGAAAACAAAACCAGCTCCGCAATTATTAGATGAATTGGAGGAAGGCGCAGTAAAAAAAAAGCCCCGGAAATAAAGACTCCTCTTCGTAATTACCAGGACGCAAAAAAAACAGCCGCTCCACAACACATAAAACCGATGCTTGCTACATTGGTTGATGAACCATTTGACGACGACAATTGGTTGTTTGAAATAAAATGGGACGGATACAGAGCGATTGGTTCTGTCATCAATGGGAAAACGGATCTGTATTCAAGGAACAATATTTCTTTTAAAGAAAAATATTCTCCTGTTTCCGAAGCATTGAAAGATTTTGGCAGAAATGTGATAGTGGATGGTGAGGTAGTATCGCTGGATGAACATGGTTTTTCACGGTTTCAATATTTACAAAACTGGCAAAAGGATGCGCAGGGTGAGCTGGCTTATTATGTTTTTGATCTGCTATGGCTGGATGGATATGATCTCACCTCGTTGCCTCTTATTGATAGAAAGGAAATTCTCCGGCAGATAATTCCTGGAAATGATGTGATCAGGTATAGTGACCATATTGAAAGGAATGGAAAAGATTTTTTTGAAATTGCTAAAAAACAGGGGCTTGAAGGGATCATCGCTAAAAATAAAAACAGCAGTTATGAATTTGACTCCCGAAGCAAAAACTGGTTAAAAATAAAGACCACTGCACAACAGGAAGCGATCATCTGCGGTTTTACGGCACCCAGGCATGGTCGCCAATATTTTGGGGCCCTGGTATTGGGTGTATATGAAAATGGAAACCTGGTGTATGCGGGTCATACCGGGTCAGGTTTTACTCAAAAAACATTAAAGGAAACCTGGGATAAACTGCGACCGCTGATAACAGATAAATGTCCCTTTGCGACAAAACCCAAAACCAATATGCCACCCACCTGGGTGAAACCGAAATTAATTTGTGAGGTAAAATTCCAGGAATGGACACAAGAGCACATAATGAGGGTCCCGATTTTTTTAGGATTTCGAATTGATAAAAGAATTACTGAAGTAAAAAAAGAAAAAGAAATGATGACACAAAAAATCAAAAATACAAAGGTCAAAATTCAGGAGGAAGAGGTCAAAAAGCAAAATAGTTCTGACGGTAAAAAGAAGGGAACAGGATCAGCAGTTAAAAAAATAAAGGTCGAAAAAGAATGGTTAAACAAAGATGAAGAAAATAAAATAGTAAAATTAAATGGCCACGACCTGAAACTTACAAACCTGGATAAAGTTTACTGGAAAAAAGAAAATTACACGAAAAGAGATCTGTTGAATTATTATTACGCTATTGCTCCGTACATGCTGCCATACATGAAGAACAGGCCCCAATCGTTGAATCGTCATCCCAATGGGATCAATGGGATGAGTTTTTATCAAAAAAATGTGCAGGGAAAAGTTCCCGATTGGACCGAGACATTTGAAGAATTCAGTGAATCAACCAATGAAAACGTCCATTATTTTGTTTGCACAAATGAGGCAAGCCTGATCTACATGGCAAATCTCGGTTGCATTGAAATGAATCCCTGGCATTCTACAATTAAAAAACCTGATAACCCGGATTATTGTTTGATCGATCTGGATCCACATGAAATAGGATTTGACAAGGTGATTGAAACCGCACAGGCTGTAAAAGGAGTCCTTGATCAACTAAAAATACCTTCGTGGTGCAAAACTTCAGGTGCTACAGGTCTGCACATATGTATTCCATTGGGAGCAAAATACAATTATGATCAGAGCCGGCAATTAGCTGAGCTGTTAGTGAATATTGTCCACCATGAAATACCCGCCATTACAAGTGTGGAAAGAAGTCCATCAAAAAGAAGAAGAAAAGTATACCTGGATTTTCTGCAGAACCGGAAGGGACAAACCATAGCCTGCGTTTATTCGGCACGACCAAAGCCAGGCGCAACGGTTTCTACCCCTCTTTTTTGGGAAGAGGTAAAGACAGGATTATCTCCGCAAAATTTCACAATAAAAAATCTTTTTGAAAGATTGAAAACAGAAGGAGATATTTTTAAACCCGTATATGAAAAGGGAATTGAGCTTAAAAAAACTTTGGAAACAATTGAAAGAGTTCTGCAATAGGAATTAACTTTCGTCTCTGAAGCTCTTACCTTTCTCCCTGTTCTCCTCTTCTTCGTCATGATGCCCCTTACCATTTTTATGGCCCAACCAGCTTTTTAATTTCTCCAACCACTTATCTTTTTGCTCTGCAATAAAATGAGAAGAATAATTTTTCAAAAAGAAAGGAACTACCGCCTTTATTAACCATCCAGCCCTGGACAAAATAAAATTTTTGATCAAACTGTTAATCGCAATGTCAGATCCGAGATCCAGGAGTAAATTGGTTCTGTCCCTTGTGGTTACCTTTTTTACAAATTCCAGGGCTTCCTTTACGGGTTGTAATTTCAATTTTATTTCTTCAACATCATAGCGTATCACTTGCTTTTGTGCCTGCAACAAAACCTCCAACTGCTGTTTTTCGGTTAAAAGATCTTTGTATGAAGTAAAACGTTTACTCATATATTTTGCGTGTAATAATATTTCTTAAAAGAGGGAAGATGAGTCTTTTTCTCATTATTATCATGGCGATCATCACAACAAGATAAAAAGCAGCCACAATGAAAAATCCCCCGGCGCGGCTATTGATGACATCTCCCAGCCACCATGCGAGTCCGAAACCTAAGAAGGAAACAATAAGTAAACACAAAAAAATAATGATTACAAAATTGATTGCGCCTGAAGCAAGATTTATACTCTTTTGAGCAACATTGATACCGATATATTGATAGTAGGTTTCCAGGAAATCAGTCACATGATCCACCAGATCACTGGCGGTTTCCTTTATCCCTTCGTCCGTTTTGGTTTTTTCCTCTTCCATGTTCGGTGAGATAATATAACAAAAGCAGGTTTTGCAACCTGCTTTTCATGATTAGCCAAGATCTTCTTTCAGGTTTGAAATTTTTTGCTCAGCAGCGGATTTCATACCACGGGCTTTGTCCTTAAGATTTTCATACTCTGTACGGCCATTTTTGAAAAGCCCACTTACCTGGTCAGCCCAATCACCAGTGGTTTTTGCAATGCGCTTACGGGTTTCACTTCCTTTTTCAGGCGCTATCAATAATCCAACGACTACCCCTGCAGCAGCAGCTCCAAGAATGCCAAGAAGTACTTTGGTCCCTGTTGTCATAAATACAATATTTAAAGGTGAATAATTATTTAGTTTCTACCGGAAAGAATCATACCAAATATTTACGATAAAGAAATATAAGGGATGAGAAAATTATTCTACAAAGGTATATAAGCAGAGAAGATATAACCGACAATTAAATACCTAATCACTCTCCCCAAATTTCGTCTTTTCCTTCCAGCCATTTTTTAACCAGGTCGGTGGTTACGGATTTAGGCCTCTCGATCGGCAGGCCAAGAGCCCTGTCCCAGCAGAGACTTGCAAGAACACCCAGTGACCGGCTCACCGCAAACAAAACGGTGTAAAACTCATACTCTACCATTCCATAGTGCACTAATAAAGCGCCGCTGTGGGCATCTACATTCGGCCATGGGTTCTTAATCTTTCCCAGCGATTGCAGAATTGGCGGAACAGTTTCATAGATATTCCAAACAGTTTTCACCAACGGGTCGTCGGGAATATGTTTTTTTGCAAACTCCATCTGTGCCGTAAAGCGTGGATCGGTCTTTCGCAGAACTGCATGACCATATCCCGGCACTACCTTTCCCTCATTGAGGGTTTTCTTTACATAATCAGCTATTTGTTCATTGGTTGGCAGCTGGGTCTTCAACTCGTCCCTCATTTCAAATATCCACTTGATCACTTCCTGGTTAGCCAGTCCATGCAAAGGGCCAGCCAGCCCATTCATTCCTGCTGCATAACTTAAATATGGATCTCCAAGGGCTGAACCTACAAGATGTGTAGTATGCGCAGAAACATTTCCTCCTTCATGATCGGCATGAATGGTCATGTACAAACGCATCAGCTCCATAAAACTCGCGTCTTCATAGCCAAGCATGTGAGCAAAATTACCTGCCCAATCAAGCAAACCGTTTGGATTAATGTGTTGATTGTTTTTATACTTACGCCGATAAATATATGCTGCGATCCTTGGCAACCTTGCCATTAATAAAATCGTATCATCAAAAGTTGGGAGCCAATAATCTTTTTTGTTAATACCCTCTGCGTAAGCTTTGGCAAAATAACTCTCTGTTTGCAGCGCCATTACGCCAATTACAAACATGGTCATCGGATGTGTGCTCAATGGCAGAGCATCAATTGCAGCAAAGACATGATTTGGAACATGGCTTCTGCGCTGCAAAGTTTCTGTTACATGGGTTACGTCAGACTCTTTTGGTAATTCTCCCACAAGCATTAAATAAAACAAACCTTCGGGAAGAGGTTCGTCTCCATGAGGAGCTTTCGGCAATTTTTCCCTTAATTCGGGAATAGAATAACCACGGAAGCGAATTCCTTCCTGCGCGTCAAGTAGGGAAGTTTCAGAAACCAATCCTGTAATGCCGCGCATGCCCTGGTAAATTTGTGTTAGCTGCACCTGGCCAATCACTTTTGTGCCATGTTCTTTAAGCAAATTCTTTATCTCAGTCGTCATCTCATCAGCCTTTGCTTTAAACCTGTCTTTCAATACGCCCATGATTATTTGATTTGAAAAATTTGATTGATGTGATAAAGTTAACAAGAATCAGATGAACAGGCATCCAACAGTTAGCATGGATCATTTCGGCGCCATTCGATACAACAGGTAAGCAACACCTCCGAAAATTACATTCGGAAGCCAGGCCGCAATCAAAGGAGGAAAGTCTCCCTTGGTGGAAAAAACAGTCGACAAGCGATCACAAAGAATAAAGACCACTGCGATGATGATGCCAATGGCCAGATGCAAACCACTGCCACCTCTCATTTTACGGCTTGAGACCACAACGCCAATTAAGGTTAACAACAATACAGTGAACGGTGTTGCCGTGCGTCGATATAACTCAACCCGTAAAGTATTCAGGCCCTCCGAACCCCGCAGGTCTTCCATTTTTATAAAATTTCTCAGGTCGGGGGTGGTCAGTTTATCTTTTATATACTCGTCATTCTGCAGATCGCCGGGTTTTATATTTAGGTTCATGTGCATTTCAGGTTTTGTATGCACTGTTTCCTGTAGTCCATTGATATATCGCTCTGTTGCATTCGTTAGTTTCCAATTTTTCCTGGCTGTATCCCATTTCATCGTTTCTGCACGAAGATTATACACCACTTTATTATCTTTTACGCGGTCAAGATAAAAACCACTTGCTGACTTAGAAGTTGTATCGTAATAACGAAACCCGACATAAGTATTTGGATCGGCTCGTTTATAGATAGTAGAAGTGTGAAATGGATCTGCTTTCACACCATACTTATCGACATATGTTGATTGAAAATTACTACGTATTTCCTGGGCCTTTGGGATCACATAGCGACTCGCAAACCATAGCATCAACCCCAGTGTAAGTCCGCCTACTACGTAAGGACGAAGAAAACGATTATAGCTGGTACCGCTGGCAATGATTGCCACCACTTCGGATCTCGCCGCCATCCGGCTAGTAAAGAATATCACGGCAATAAAAACAAATAACGGAAAAAGTAAACCCCAGATATAAGGGATAAAACCAAAATAATATTGAGTGATGATCTGGGATGTCGTGAGACCTGATTTTACAAAATCATCTGTCTTCTCGCTGCTGTCAACCGCGACTGCAATGATGGTAAACAGAAACATGCAAAAGAAAAAAGTAACAAAAAGCTTTTTCAGTATGTACCAGTCTATTTTTTTCATGAACATCTCAAAAGTAAACGAAAAATTGTTGAGGTATTGTGAAAGAGGCAGTTTATAACCTGGCTTTTAGTCTCGGTATCATCTCATTCTTCCAGCTTACAAAATCTCCTAAAGGGATGTGTTGCCTCGCCTGGGTAACCAACCAGGTATAAAATGCAAGATTATGTACACTGGCAATAGTAAGACCCAGTATTTCTTTTGATTTAATGAGATGCCTCAGGTAAGCTTTGCTGTAATAGTGGCTGAATTCACAATCAATTCCATCGTCCAGAGGTGAAAAATCTTTTTCCCATTTTTTATTGTCAATATTGATAACTCCCTTCGAAGTGAACAGCATTGCATTGCGGCCATTGCGGGTGGGCATTACGCAATCAAACATGTCCACGCCTAATGAAATACATTCCAAAATATTCCACGGCGTGCCTACACCCATTAAATAGCGTGGTTTATCAACAGGTAAATTGTCACAGCACAGCTCCGTAAATTCATACATCATTTCTTCAGGCTCACCCACACTTAACCCACCGATGGCATTACCTGCTGCATTTTTTGATGAAATATATTCGCATGATTGTTTACGGAGATCGGCGAACGTTCCGCCCTGTACGATCGGGAAAAGATTTTGTGCATGTTCGTATTTTGACCCTGTTTCATTGAGTCGTTGAATACATTTGTTCAACCAGCGATGTGTTAATTCCATACTTGTTCTTGTATAAAAATGATCACTGGGGTATGGCGGACATTCATCAAAAGCCATCATGATATCGGCACCTATGGTACGTTGGATATCAATCACTGTTTCCGGTGTAAAAACATGGCGACTGCCATCAATATGGCTTTGAAATGTGACACCTTCTTCATTGATCTTTCTATTTGCCGCCAATGAAAAAACCTGGTAGCCTCCACTGTCAGTTAGAACCGGTTTGTTCCAATTCATGAATTGATGCAATCCGCCCGCCTGTTCAAGTTCCTCAACACCCGGTCTCAGGTACAAATGATAAGTATTACCGAGTATGATCTGGGCTTTTACATCGTTGATCAGTTGTTGTTGCGAAACCGCTTTCACGCTGCCTGCTGTTCCAACGGGCATAAAAACGGGAGTATGAATTTCCCCGTGATCGGTCACGATCTTCCCGGCTCTTGCTTTGGAATTTTTATCTGTGGCAAATAATTGAAATGATAAATCAGCCATAAAATGGCTGCAAAGATAGGCACGATGAATTCTGAAACAGGTCAGGCATTTTTATTAACTTCCTTTTGCAATCATCATATTATGCCGGAACAGACCCGCCAGCTCGCTGCTATCATGTTTACTGACATTGTCGGGTATACAGCGTTAATGGGCAATGATGAACAAAAAGCTTTTGATCTTCTTAATAAAAACAGGCAAATTCAAAAACCGATCATTGAACAGTATGGAGGAAGATGGATAAAAGAACTGGGTGATGGAGTAATGGCTAGCTTTAATACGGTTTCAGATGCTATAACTGCTGCAATAAAAATTCAACAAGTATGTCATTCATCAAACGATTTTCAATTGCGAATTGGCATTCATTTGGGTGAAATTGTTTTTGAACAGGGGGATGTTTTCGGTGATGGGGTCAATATTGCGTCAAGAATACAGGCGATAGCAAACCCCGGCGGCATTTTTATTTCCGAGTCTGTTTATAACAGCATCTCCAATAAAAAAGAGTTCCAGGCAAAATTTTTAAAGGAAGTAAAACTTAAGAATGTAAACAAGCCGGTAAAGATTTACCAGGTAATAGCAGGCGGTGTAACGATTGCTCCCGCTCGAATCGGCCAAAGGATTAAACCGACAGGAAAAATCTTGTCAGTATCCATGATAATAGCAGTTCTTTTAATAGCGGGATTTTTTTTAAAGAATTTTTTTACAGATCGGAGCCAGCCCCGGGTGAGGTATGAAACATCGGGGAAATCCATTGCTGTTCTTCCATTTGTAGACGTGAATAGCGACAGCACGAAAGAATATTTCAGTGATGGAATGACAGAATCCATCATTACTGAACTTGCCCAGGTTCCCGGTCTTTTAGTTATTGCGAGGAACAGCTCTTTTCAATACAAAGGGAAAACGGTAAATCCTGTTCAAGTGGGTACTGAACTTAATGTGCGTTATATTCTTGAAGGCAATATACAACGCTCGGGAGATATTCTTCGGGTGAATGCGCAGCTAATAGAAACAGAGAAAGGAGGACTTGTTTGGGCAAATAAGTTTGATCGAAAAATGAAAGATATTTTTCTTTTGCAAGATGATATCTCCGGTCTTATTATCGACTCATTGAAAATGGCCATTGCAAAAGGTGAGCAGGCAAAGCTAAGACCACCTACTGAAAATCTCGAAGCTTATGATTATTATTTGCGCGGATATTATCTCTTCAGGAAAGGCAGCGGCACGGACCGTAACCTGATTGATAGCTCCATCGAAGCGTTTGAAAAAGCCACCTCCCTGGATCGAACGTTTGCATTGGCCTACGCCGCACTTGGTAAAGCCTATGCAGCAATTTTTTTTATTTATGACCCCGATCCAAAATGGGAAACCAAAGCGTTTGTCAATATTGAAAAGGCCATTGGTCTCGATCCAAAACTCGCTGACTCGTATGTTGCGAAAGGAAATCTCATATGGACCTTATCAAATGGCTTTCCCGCGGAAAAGGCAATAAAGGAATACAAGCACGCCATCGCGCTAAATCCAAACCTGGTCGAAGCACACGAAAGCCTGGGCGCCGTTTATTTTCATATTGGAATGCTTGATGAATCCCTTCGTGAACTTAGGACAGCATTGACTCTCGACCCTGCGAGCCGTTTTGCACTGCCAAGGATAGCCAGAGTTCACTGGTATCAGCAAAAATATGATTCCGCACTTTTCGAATTTTCAAAGGTTAGTCAACCCGCTTGGAAGAGAGAACAGGCCCTTGTGCTTTGGTATTTAGGTCGTAAAAAAGAAGCATTTAAAACGCTTGATCAATTGTCAACCGTTTTGAAATCACAAGGCGAACTGGCCGATCTCGATGCAACCTATGCTGTCTTTCTTGCCGGCACGGGAAAAAATAAAGAAGCCCAGGAAAAAATTAAACTCTCGATTCAATACGGACAAGGACTTTCTCACTTTCATCACGCAGAACATTTGATCGCTTCTGCTTATGCACTCATGGGAAATGCGGGCGAGGCGGTTGAATGGCTTCAGAAAGCTTCGGACCACGGTCTGCCCTGTTACCCGTTGTTCAATAAGGATCCCAATCTTAAAGGTATCAGAACAAACCCGGCATTTATTTCCTTAATGGAAAAAATGAAGAAACAATGGGATTTTTATAAGTCAAGTTTATGAGAAGAAATGAGCGAGGCACAACGCATTTTTTTATCACTCGGGAAATCCGTCAACCTGCTGCCATCATGTTCACTGCCATTGTCGGTATTGATACCTAATCCTTCAATATTTTAAACTCCACCCTTCTGTTCAACTGCCTGCCATCAGGGTTGTCGCTTCCATCCGGATTTGAATTGGGAGCTACAGGCATGGACTCTCCATATCCATGCGAAGTAATTCGGCTCGACTCTATTCCCTTGGAAAGGATATATTCCATACAAGACCTTGCCCTGTTGTCACTCAATTTGAAATTATATTCATCCGTACCGTAGCTATCCGTGTGAGCACTCATTTCGATTTCAAGGGTTGGATTTTCTTTTAATAGCTTCACTACCCTATCCAACTCCACAAAAGACTCTGATCGCAGGTCCCACTTATCAAAATCAAAGAACACATTGTTCAATCTAACGATCTGCCCGATCTCAATAGGTACAAGGTACAGGTCTTTGTGTATTTCTTTGAACCCAGCTTTTACCAACGAGTCCAAATTCAGGTTTTCAGAAATGGCAAAGAATTTATCTGCTGATGCTCTTATCAGGTAATTCTTATCATAAGGCAAAACAATTTTAAATGAGCCATCGGCTGGATTAGAAATTCCGTTGCCTGCCTCTGTTCCATCCGGGAGAGTTTCATAGATCAACGAAGCGCTGAGAGGTTGATTGGTTTTTTTATTATAAACATTTCCATCAACCATCACGACAGGATTTGGTTTCTCCCTCTCCAATAATTTCACTCTTACAATATCACTTTCTCCATAACCATTTTCGCTGCTGGTCAAATAAGCATATTCACCGCCTGCATCCAATGTAAAAAATGCATCCCATTCCGGCGTATTGATCGGTGAGCCCAGGTTAACGGGATCGCTCCATTTTTGCCATGTACTATCAAGACGTTTGGTCATCCAGATATCATTATCACCCAGCCCACCGGGCCGATCACTGCTGAAATATAAAGTTTCACCATCTGCCGCCAGGTAAGGTGTCATCTCGTTATAATCGGGTAGATTAATTTTCTTTCCTAATGTTTTTGGTTCTGACCATGTGCTATCGGGTCGTAAAAAACAAACGTAGATGTCGTTGTTATAGCCACCCTTCTCAGGTGACATATACAGCAATAAAGTTTGGCCATCATGAGCCATGGTGGCGCCATACTGCCGGCCAAGGTCATACTTCTGGTAATTTTTAATTCTCAAAGCATTCGGCTTGCTCCATTTCCCGTTTTTTTGCCGGTAACTCATGCTAACTCCGTTGCCCACATAATCTCCCTCAACAAAAGCGTTTCTATTAAGATCCTGTTATTATCAGGCGAGATCCAAAACACTGCATTATAGAAATAGGTGTTCAAAGGATAACCCGCATGCCGGGCCTCTCCCCAATGTCCAAAGCTATCTCTCTCTGCAAACCATATATCCTGAGAATTGGGAATGGAATTATAGCTGGTGTTCATCGGATCATTTTCCACGATGAAGAACAGAAGATTTCCGTCAGCAGATACAGTGGGTCTTAATTCTGCCAGAGGAGTATTGATGTTTGGCCCCAGGTTTTCGGTCTTAACGATGGTTGAAGCAGTAATGACATTCTCCTTTTGAGCCACCAAGCCTCCTGTATCAACAGGGGATTGGGCCATTTGAGCCATTAAAGTATGGGCAAAAAAATGAAGTATGGAAAAGGTGATGATTGGCTTTTTCACAACATTGGATTTGCCCGCAAAATAATATAAAATATTGTAAGCTAATAGAGCAGTTTTACGTGCTGGTTGCTCTAAATGAGTCTGTTGAAGTGGTGTGGTAGCTAGTCCCGCTCGCTGAATTCAAAAAAAATAATAGGATCATCAACCCATGACCGGCCACCGGTAATCAGCAACCAGTGCCAGCCTGTTTATTCACAGTTTTGTGAATCATTTTTACAGCTAATCGGCGATTGTAGTTTATTTTCGCATCGAACCTTATAATCGGCCGCCAAACCACTTTCGCTTATGAATTGGATAGTATTGAGAGATCATTTGTGGGAATTCATTTTCTACCTTTTTTGCTTTGCAGCATTCGTTCAGATCTTTTACTATAGTTTCTTTTACAGTCGCGTAGCTTTCTACCGGGAAAAAAAAAGACAACAATCCCAACAACATCCCGTTTCCGTGATTATCTGCGCCAAGGATGAAGATGAAAATATTGCCCGCTATCTTCCCGGCGTATTGGTACAAAAATACTCAAGTACGCACGAGGTGATCGTCGTTAACGATAATTCCGTCGACGATTCCAAATATATTCTCGAGGAGCTCCAAAAAACATTCAAGCTCTTGCAGATCGTTGATCTGAAACAGGAAGCAAAGCTCATCTCCGGAAAAAAATATCCATTATCCATAGGTATCAAAGAGGCAAAACATGAAATTGTTTTATTGACGGATGCTGATTGTGTACCGGCCAGTGAGTTCTGGATACAGAAAATGCAGGATGCATACGTAAATGGTACCGAGATCGTGATCGGCTATGGCGCTTACAACAAACGGCCCGGTTTACTGAATAAGATCATTCGCTTTGAAACTTTTCATTCCGCGCTGCAATATCTTTCATTTGCCCTCGCAGGTACGCCTTATATGGGAGTGGGCAGAAATTTATCGTATAAAAAAGACGTTTTCCTGCGAAACAAGGGGTTTTCTGCCATAAACCACATTCCCGGTGGCGATGATGACCTCTTTATCAATAAGGTGGCTAACAAACACAACACGGCTGTGGTTATTGACAAGGATGCAATCACGTTAAGCCAACCAAAACGAAATTTTGGCGACTGGCATAAGCAAAAAACAAGACACTATTCCACCGCGCGTTACTATAAGAAAGGAAATAAGTTCCTGCTGGCCACTTACTCTCTATCACAATTTCTTTTTTACCCATTACTGGTCGCAAGCATTTTCTTTTATAGTTGGAAGCTCTCGCTGATCGTTTTTGGAGCTCGGCTATTATTACAGGCATTTATTTTTTTCAAATCAATGAAAAAGCTCAATGAGGCTGACCTTTGGCCAATGTTCCTGTTTTTTGATGTCTGGATGTTCTTTTATTATATCATCTTTGCGCCAACACTATGGAAAAAGCCAAGAATTAACTGGGACTAAAAGATTA
>Ga0157374_10002480_pt1 | contig 15576 bp, 12 predicted proteins | sample M25metaG_FD_115308 | JGI IMG/M metagenome (GOLD analysis project Ga0157374, IMG submission 115308) | Miscanthus rhizosphere microbial communities from Kellogg Biological Station, Michigan, USA - M2-5 metaG | ecosystem: Host-associated > Plants > Roots > Rhizosphere > Soil | place: USA: Michigan...
CAGGCGAGCGTGTCAGCTGTGCTGGGAGCATTAGGCATGGCACGGCGCGCAACTTGTGCAAGCGATAGTGCTACGTCCGTATTCTGGCCCGTCTCGACCATCCGGTAAGCAAGATTATTGGCTGCGATGGGCTGTTCGGGCTGAATCTGCAATGCTTTCTTGTAGGAGGCCATGGCCTGATCGCGATTGCCTTGGGCTTCCTGAAGCGAACCGAGCACGGTAAAGCCCTGCGAGTCATTAGGGTGGTCAACTGTCCACTGTTGCCACTTCGCCAAGGCCTTGTTCGCATCCCCACCGGTAAGCAGGGCGCGCGTATACGCAACCACCGCGACCGGATCGTTGGGGTTAAGCTGTAAGGCCTTCTCTCCCGAGGCCAGAGCACCGGCATTATCGCCTGTCGCTCCCTGCAACTGCGAGAGCAGGTTGTACATATCGCCATTTTGCGGGGTCTTGGCGATTTGGTCCTGCACGCGTGCGATTGCCTTGGCCGGCTGCTTCTCGACCATATAGGTCGTGGCCAGTAGCCGCAGCGCGCGCGACGAGTTCGGGTTGCGAGCAAGGGTCTGTTCGAGCAGGCTTCGTCCTTCAGGAATGTTCTTCTGAATCAACCGCAGCTGAGCGAGCTCAAAGTAACCGTTTGGGTTGTTAGGTTCGACCTTGATCGCTTCTTTGAAGTCTGCCTCGGCTCGCTCGTATTGCTTCTGGCTTCCTTCGGCCATGCCGCGCCACAGATAACCATTGCCCGACTGCGGGTTGGAGGCGATAGTCGCCTCTCCCACCTGCGCCAACGTTGTGAACTCCTGCCTATCAAGTGAGATCTGCGCCAGGCCCTCTTGTGCTTCGGTGTTCTTGGGCGCGAGACGTGTGGCGTCGCGGAAGGCCTGTTGCGCGGCGGGAATATCGCCCTTCGCACGGGCGGCGCGTCCTAGCCAGATCTTGACTTGGACGTTATCGGGGCTCGCCTTCGCCGCCTTCTGAAGCGTGTCGAACGCCTCGTTTGCTTTGCCGTCGTTCAACATCATCATGCCATTCAGGACGGCAACTTCAGGGATACCACTATCGCTCTTTGCCAACTCCTGCCCGACCTCTTTGGCCTTAGGCAGGTCCTTTTTGAGAATAAGAATGCGGGCATAAGAGAGCTTCAAGGGAGCGCTCTTTGGATACTTGCTGACGAGATCAGAGTAGCTGGCGGCTCCCCGATCCAGTTGATTTGTGCGGATGTAGTAGGTCGCCAACAGGTCGGCAGCGGTCGAATCTTCGGGCAGATCCTCGGCGGCCTTACGAAGCGTCTCTTCTGCCTTAGCTGCATTGTTCTGACGCAGGTATAGATCGGCAAGACTCGAGCGCGCGATCACATTCTTGGGATCGGCGACCACGGCGGCATTCATCTCCTGCAAGGCCCCGGCGAGGTCTCCCTTCCTCTGCAACATGACGGCCAGCACAATATGAGAGGCTACATTCTTGTTGTCCAATTGGACGGCTTGGCGCATTTGTTCCTCTGCCTGGCCGGCGTTAGCAGGGTTCGTGCTCTGCAGCAGACCGTATGCTGTGTGAAAGGCTGCCCGTTTAGGGTCGATTGACAGCGCCTTTTCAATCTGCCTCGTGGACTCGGCAACATCCCCTTTGCGGGCAGCGATGTTCGAGAGCAGGGCATAAGCATCCGCGTTGTTGCTGTCGAGCGCAAGTATGGCGCGGGCCTGCTCAGTCGCCTTATCGGGAGCGTTGCCGGCCAACTGGAGGTTGCCCAGATCGATACGCGCTTTAACGTTGTTGGGCGCAAGGTCAACTGTGCGGAGTAGCTCTGCATACCCTGGCAGCATCGACCCTTGCTTGATGTATACCTTCGCCAACTCATAGTGTGCGTCAGCAAAGTTGCGATCTACCTTGAGGGCATTGGAGAACTGAATGGTCGCTTCCTTCAGCTTGCCTTCGTCGGCATACCGCTTGCCGCTCTCGAGGTACTTCAGCTTCTGCTTGTTTGGATCGCGAGAGCAGCCGGTGGTGAAGCCCAGGGCGAGCGACGCCGCCAAGACGGCGGCGGAGAGGCGGAGTGCTGCAGTAGCCCATTTCATTCTCATCGAACGTTTCCTCAAAATCGATCTTCCATGCAACAGATTGTGTTGAAATTTCGTTTTGAAGCCGGCTGCTTCCCGGCTTGTGGTACGGCCTCAGTTCGGGATGAACTGCGACAGGTAAGGTGTCATGCGGGATGTGAAGTGCAACGCGCGTGCCCTGGCTTCGTCGACCGGCTCACCGCCGGCGATCGGCGTAATCACCCTTATCAACGCCCCGTCGGTGCGGTTGTGGCGGATGGCATCGGCGATCATATACGCCTTCGCTTTGTACTCGTTGGCGATGCTGCGACCGTGTGCCTGATACCAGTAGATAACGAATTGACGTGAATCTCCATTGTTGATCACGTATTCGCCGACATTGAAACGTTTGCCGTTGATGTCGTCCAGGTCGGCGTATTTAGATGACTCGAATGTCCACCCGGCACCCGGCAAACAGTGCTGCGGAGAATGGATTGACTGGCCGGTGCGCTGGGTAGCGAAGTAACCGATGAAGAGTCCCACAGGGTACACGGCTCCGGGCGATATACCCGGCTCCGAAGCAAGCTTCTTCGGATCCGGAACGGTGTACATGCGATTCAAAAAGTCGCCCTTGCCAAGCACGGCGAGAACATCGTCCTGCAGAGGGATATCCTGCGCAACTTTACCGTCGATCGTGTCAGGCATCATGCTGAGCGGTTGGCTGGGTGGCACATTGTCGGCGTCTCCGCGGTGAAGCAGCAGCGTGAGGGTCACGACCATGAGGAGCACGACGGTCCAGAAACGAGTCGATCTCATAGAGCACTCTCCTCTGCTACAGCCGGCTTTGGAGAGACCAGATTCATGAGGCGGTGAATGAGATAAAGACAAGCAAGCGAGATAACAAACATCACCCATCCAGAGAACTCATGGAAGAAGCCCAGGGCTTTGACAGGATCCCAGTACTGCACGCACAGACCGGTGCCAACGATGCGTGCAACATTGGCTGCGACTGCGATTGGAATGCTGGCCAGCGCAAGAATTACACGGCGTCGCGTCGTGCGCTCAAGAAAATATCCGTAAAAGATGGCGAGAGTAAACAAACTCATCAGCGACCGGATTCCGCTGCAGGCTTCCGCTACCTCGAGTTTCATCACAGGGAGCTCTATCACATTACCCTCCTGGAGCACCGGAACTCCAAGTAGGGGCAGAATCATGCTGGCCATGCGCGAAGCTAATAGTTGGAGCGGGAAGGTGATTTGATTGAAGACGATCGCCGGAAACGGAATCGCTAATAGAAGAATCAAGATCGGGAAAACAACCTGACGCAGCAAGAGTGCGCCGAAAAACGTCCAGACCAGTCCCGTCAACAGGATGACGAATGACAGGCGTGAAGTAAACAGGTCGGCGCCATACACCCCAAGGATCAAGAAGATGAGCCCGAGAATTACCAGAGGCAAGCCGGTCCAGGTTGGTCGTACGGGAGTCGCTGCGATCAGCTTTCTCTTGTCCCACAGCAGAAAGAGCGAAAACAGTGGAACAAGGAACCCATGTGAATAGTCGGCGATGTTGTACCAATCGACGACAAGTTTGATTCCGATTCGGAAGTACAAAGCGAGCAGCAAGGCCGCGATCAAGAGAAAGGGCAAAGCCGCGTTGAAAGTGATGAGTGGCCGATCGATCGATTGAATCGGTTCATCCCGACCGGAAAGCATCTCCGGAGCGGAAGGTTCGATTTGCATACTACGGGTCACCGTTTGTAAGGCGTTATACTTCACTCATCACCTACAAGCAATTCACGTGCCGCAATCTTGATCTCAGTGTGGCTCAGATTCAAGCACTCAAGCAGCGTCATTAGGAAGATAGTCGACCATAGTTGTAGAGGAAAGGGAAAAACATTTCCCACGCTGTCCACCATTCTGCATACCATAGGGTTACCCTTACGGGCAGGAAATGAAGCGTACCTTCCATTGGACGATGCAGAAGCGCTGAGTGTCAGTCTACATCGGTACCGGAGGCGGTTATTTGCGAAAAAAATCTCAATCCCGGGCTGTTTGGCATTTGTAATGCTTCCACATGACTCAGATTTCCGGTTCGTTATCGTCTTTTTGGCTGAAACCCACGGCCTATTTTGCATCCATATAGATGACAAGGCGGGACGGGACATTGACGCCTTGGAATCCAGACGATAACAAGCCAACTGAAATCATCGTCGTCGACAAAACGAAGGGAGCAGAACTGAGCCGGATGAGTGACAATGGAAAGAGCCATGCCGCTTGCCGCTGGCAGAGAAAGAGCAATCTTATGAGGCACTTACAAACTGGAATCTTGTTGGCTGGAATTTCGATGTACGGCTTTTCTCAGGCTTCGCAAAACAAACCCAATCCACAGACGGGTACCGTGGCTCCGTCCTCTGCAAGCCAGATCGCTCCCAACGCTGCATCTCCAGCACCAGCGGAGGTTACGTCTAAACCCTCTGCCGGGGTAGATAATGCGCATTACATCATTGGGGCTGAAGATACGCTACAGGTCACTGTATGGAAGGAACCGTCACTGTCCGGGACGATACCGGTAAGGCCCGACGGCATGATTTCGCTTGTGCTGATTGGAGACCTTCAAGCTGCAGGAAGGACCCCAATGCAGCTTTCCGAAGACATTACCACGAAGCTCAAAAAGTATATTCAGGATCCAAACGTATCCGTCCTGGTAATGGGAGTAAACAGCCAGAAGATTTTTCTGGTGGGTGAGGTCGGACATGTAGGCCCGGTCATGATGACGGCCGGGATGACTCCCTTGCAGGCGATCGCCGCCGCAGGGGGTCTTACTCCATATGCTAATTCGAAGAAGATCTATATTTTGCGGGGTGAAGCGGGGAAGCAACAGAAGATACCCTTTAACTATAAACAGGCGCTCAAGGGAGAAGATACCCAGAGTGTTGTACTTAAGCCGGGAGACACGATCGTCGTTCCATGAGGTTACCGATGAAAACGTGGATTCCCATCTCGATGATGCTTGTCCTCCTGGGTGCCCGGGCCTTTGGCCAGGCACTCCCGACTGCAACTGAAGTTGTCACCCCATCTCCGTCGGGCGTCGGACCGAGAGTTTCCTGGGTCGACGGAACCGTTCATTACGCGCTAAGTGCATCCCAAGTCATTCAATCTGGATATTATGGTTCGGGGGTATCAGGCTCCACAGCGCTATCAGGAAACCTTGGATGGGTTTCAATGAGCCAGGTGCATCCCTCGACCCTTCTCTTCGCCGGCGGCGTCTTGATCGGCCAGAGCGGACAGGGAACGTCGACGTATCAGAACATCGCGGTTTCTCAGGGTCTGATTAAGGGCAAGTGGATATTTAATGTCTCTGATTCTTTTAGCTTCCTGCCTCAGTCGCCTACTGTGGGCCTTTCAGGCATTCCGGGGGTTGGTGATGTAGGTACAGTGCCGATTCCGGGGCCGTCTGGTGGTCCAGCTGGCGGGGTACTAACATACTCAGGAAACCGGATAGCCAACTATCTCAGCGGTGACATTGAGCGGCGACTGACGGGCAGAACATCGATCAGCGGCGCGGGGTCATGGTCCCTGCTTCACTTTATAGATAAAAACGCAGGTCTGGATACCAGAACGATCACTGGAGAGGTGGCGGTCAATCGCCGCATCAATGCGCGCAGCACGGCTAGTTTAAGCGCTGTATATGCGACGTACGATACCAGTGGCATCTTCGCAACCCTGCCGCCTGGCTTTCCGAACAACACTGTCACTTATGAGACCAAAGGGATCAATGTTTCATATTCGCGGCAGTTGACGCGCGCGTTGGCAATCGATGTCTCGGCGGGGCCACAGTGGATTCAAAGTTCCTCTGCACAGTTGATACCGGACAGGCTGAACTTCTACGCGAATGCTGGGGTGGGTTATAGCCGTCAGCTCATGAACTATAGCCTCCGCTACACGCATGGCGTCAACGGCGGTTCCGGCGTGCAAGCAGGCGCCGTCGCCGATAACTTCAACGCAACGGTAGCGCGTAACTTTGGCCGTCAGTGGGCTGCGTCGGCTTCATTTGCGTACTCGCGCACTACCGGACTGCTTCTTCTGTTTCCTAATGCGGGCTCCGCAGTCAACGGAGCTACGAACACTGAGTACGGCACAATCCAGATTTCGCATGGTTTTACGAGGACGATCTCAGGCTACGCAAGCTATACCGCGGCGAACCAGTCGCTGAACCAGGTTCTTTCTACGCAGAATGCATTCAACGGACTGTCTCACACTTTTGGTTTTGGAGTTACCTGGGCGCCGCAGTCTAAGCGTCTAGGGGAGTTTTAAGGAGTCGGATATGTTAGGGCATCGCACGCTGTCTGTGGATGATTACTTCGGCATACTGAAGAGAAGGGGCTGGATGATTGCCGTTCCGGCAATCATCCTCACGCTCATCGGCTTCGGGCTGACGTTTGTGGTTACGCCGCAATACGTTTCGCAGACTTTGATCCTCGTCGAGCAGCAAAAGGTTCCTGACGAATATGTAAAGCCGGTTATCGAGGAAGATCTCACAGCGCGGCTGGCGTCTATGAAGGAACAGATTCTCAGCCGCTCGCGTCTTGAGCCGATTATTGAGCGATTCAACCTCTACGGCACGAAGAAGTCGTCGATGGATGATCGCATCGATCAGACTAGAAAGAACATCGATATCAAGCCGATTCACTCGGAGATGGCTCGGACCGGAGGTCTCCCGGGGTTCTTCATCTCGTTCAAGGACGCCGATCCGCATACAGCGCAGCTTGTCTGCGGCGAGATCGCATCGCTGTTTGTGACTGCGAACCTGAACGCCCGGGCTCAGTCGGCCGAAGGGACAACGGACTTCCTCAAAGGCCAATTGGCCGATGCCAAGCGCACCCTCGACGATCAGGATTCCAAGCTCGCCGCGTTCCAGTCGAAGTACATGGGTCGCCTTCCTGGCGAAGAGTCTCCCAACATGAGCATGCTGACGAGCTTGAATACGCAGCTCGACGCCGCGACGCAGGCTCTGGCCCGCATGGAACAGGACAAGAGCTATATCGAGTCCATGCTTGCTCAACAGCAGAGCATGAGCACACAGGTCACCGAACATGGAGGATCAAGTCCCAGCGCTCAGCAGGCACAACTGCAAGCTCTGCAAAGCGAAGAGGCCGATCTTACGCGACGCTATACCGATGATTATCCGGATGTTGTCGCGGTTCGGCGCAAGATCAAGGACCTTCAGGCCCAGATGGCCGCCGCACCAGCACCGACTCCGACCTCTGCAACGACGCCGGCCAGCACGACGCCAAACCGTAACGACTCACCTGGTGTGCAACAGCTTCGTGCGCAGCTTCGCTCTATCGATCAGGGAATCACAGCGAAGCGGCATGAGCAAGCGATGATCCAGAACCAGGTTCGCGTCTATCAGGACCGTATCTCTTCCAGCCCTATGGTGCAGGAAGAGTATAAGAACATCACTCGCGATTACCAGACGGCCCAGGCGTTCTATGACGACCTGCTGAAGAAGATGAATCAGTCAAAGATGGCCACCGACCTCGAGCGTCGCCAGCAGGGCGAGCAGTTCAGCGTCATGGATCAACCGAATCTTCCTGAAGGACCGACTTTCCCCAAGCGCGGCGTTTTTGTAGGCGCTGGCTTTGCCGGTGGCCTGATTCTGGGCGTCATGCTGGTGGCCTGGAGAGAGTATCGCGACACGGCACTCCGCAGCGAGCGCGATGTATGGGCCTTTACCAAGCTTCCTACTCTGGGCGTAATTTCGTTCTCCGGTGAGGGAATGGAGCCAGCCAAGAAGACAGGTAGATGGCGATTGAGAAAACGCAAGGCTGAGATCCATGCGGCGAGTAAGCCGCTGGTCAATACTGGCGGGTGACGATGTATAACAGCTTCTTCAAATTGCACAGCAGTCCATTTGGCACCAGCCCGGATCCGCGGTTTCTCTACATGATGCCGCATACACGGGAGGCGCTTGCCTGTCTTGAGTACGGTATCTCTGCCAGGAAAGGTTTCACCGTATTGACCGGAGAGGTCGGTACAGGTAAGACGACGCTGCTTCGCCGGGCTCTCGCTTCCTTCAGTACTCGTCGCGTCTCTACGGCTTTCGTCTTCAATCCGCGACTTGAGGTTCTGGACTTTTTGGAGTTCGTTCTCACCGACTTCGGCATCGTGCCCGCTACTCGGACCAAATCCGGCATGTTGCTGCAGCTCAACCGCTGGCTGATTGAGCGTTTTCGAATGGAAGAGACCTGCGTGGTCGTCGTTGACGAAGCGCAGAACCTTTCCTGGGAACTGTTGGAAGAGATTCGTCTGCTCACCAATCTTGAGACCTCTTCGGAGAAACTCCTGCAGATTGTGCTGTCCGGCCAGCCTGAGCTTGAAGAGAAGCTTCGCCATCCCAGTGTGCGACAGCTTCGCCAACGCGTGGCACTGTGGTGCCGAACCCAGGCTCTAACTGAGGGGCAGACACACGCGTACGTTGCAGAGCGTTTGAGGCTTGCGGGAGCCGCTTATTCCATCTTCACGCCAGAAGCTCTTGAGTTGGTGCACCGCTACAGCCGGGGTATTCCTCGCGTGATCAACTTGCTCTGCGAACACGCGCTGATTGTGGCGTACGTAGAACAAGTTCCCCAGGTGACAGCTGCGATTGTTGAGGGTGTGGCTGCTGAGCTGGAGCTTGAGACGCAGCCGTTTTTGATCTCATCGGTCGCCATGGGCAGCACGAGTACGCGCAGCTCAGGCGGCGAGATCTCTGGTTTGATGACAGCATTTGATGGCGACACGAAGGGAAGGCAAGATCGATGAGCCGCATTTACGAAGCACTCCAGAAGGCCGAGTCGGAAAGAAAGCTGGGAGGGAAAGAACACGACCTGCGCGCACCCGTCGAACAGATCGACGAGTTCCCGGTACACGCCGCCGTTGCCGATTATGAAACTGAGACATCGTTTGCAGAGTCCAAATTGGCAGACGGCATAAGCGAGGCGCCGATTCCTATCAGCGGTGGTCTCAACCTGAGCGCCATCCAGCGTCTGCCTTGGAACCTGTCCGCTTCCCGCCTTCCCGCACTGCTTGATCGCGGGCCTGCCATCGAACAGTTCCGCAGTCTGCGCTCCCGTATCTATGAAGCGCGAGATATCCGGCCGATCAAGACCATTCTTGTCTCCAGCGGCTTACCGCAGGAAGGCAAGAGCTTCATCTCTACGAATCTTGCGCTCAGCCTGGCTCGTCATAAAAACAGCAAAGTTCTGTTGATCGATGGAGATATGCGTCGTTACACTGTCCACGAGATGCTTGGAACGGTGTCTCACCCTGGCCTGGCGGATTATCTTGCTGGCAAGTCGACCGCCGAGGAGATCATGCAGAGAGCCGAGGAGACGGGCGATTCCAATTCACCTACGAGAGTGGTCCTCCAGAACCTAACCTTTATTCCGGGTGGCAATGGTGGTGATAAGGCGGCCGATCTTTCCGGCAGCGTGCGATTCGGTGAACTACTCAAAACGGTCTCACCCTATTTTGATTGGGTGATTGTTGATTCTTCTCCTGTGCTACCTGTTTCCGATGCCGTTAACCTTGCTCGCTCCTGCGATGGCGTCCTTTTAGTCGCGCGCAGCGGCGTCACCAAGTACCCTGTCGCCCAGCGCGCTGCAAGCGAGCTGCGGGCCTCCAACATTCTCGGGTTCGTGCTCAATGCAGTACATGAAGCACCCCAGGTTGGCAGCTATTACGGCTACAACGCCAGCAAGGAGTAACAGGGAGCAGCGCACGCGATGATCCGGCTCTTCAATGTGTACTACCCCACCCGCACAATAGTTCTCCTATTGTGCGAGGCGGTGATCGTCAGCGGGTCCTTCCTGCTGGCGACGGTCATGATTCTTGGGCCCGATACCTACATATGTCTGAATTATGAGTACGGCTCGCTTAAGATCCTTGCGCTCACGGTTCTTACTCTCCTCTTCTCGTATTATTTTGATCTCTACGAACCCCAGCGTATCTCCGCCCGATGGGAGATCTACTTCCGTCTTCTGTTGGTTCTGGGGTTTCTGTCTTTCCTCCTGTCGGCAATCCTCTACTTCTTTCCATCCGTCGATATCGCCCACTATGTACTTCTGCTTGGCCTCATGTTTCTTACCCTAGGCCTGGTTGTATGGCGCAGCGCGTATGAGTGGGTTATCGGCCGTGAGATTTTTCGTGAGCGCGTTTACGTGCTCGGGGGCGGCGATCGTGCGCGGATGATCGTTGACGTTCTGCATAACCGAAGGGATGCCGGTATGAAGGTCGTCGGTTTCGACGCGGTTCCCACAGACAAGGAAGAACGCAAGGAGGCCTTTGGCTCGGCCCTGGAGGCTTTTCGCGGGCGGACTCCGGGTGTGGACCGCGTTATTGTAGCCCTCGAGGATCGGCGTGGAGAGCTTCCCTTGCGGGAGTTGTTGCATCTGCGCTTCGATGGCGTTGTCATAGAAGAAGCAAACAGCCTGCTTGAACGGCTCACAGGCAAACTCTATCTCGACGGCCTCCGTCCCTCGAACTTCATCTACAGCGAGGGCTTCCGGGTGCGCCCGTCGCAGCAGATCGCTCGACGCATTGTCTCTACCCTAACCGCCGCAACCGGTCTTCTGTTGTTTCTTCCCTTCTTTCCCTTCGTTGTACTGATGGTCCGCCTCTCGTCCAGCGGTCCAATCTTTTTTCGCCAGACGCGGGTCGGTATGGGGGGGCGCAACTTCACTGTGTTCAAATTCCGAACGATGCGCATGGATGCGGAGGCCTCAGGAGCTAAGTGGGCTAGCAAAGACGACCCCCGCGCGACTAAGATCGGCAGTTTCATGCGTAAGGTTCGCCTCGATGAGGTTCCTCAGCTTTGGAACGTTTTGCGCGGCGATATGGGCTTTGTCGGCCCGCGTCCAGAGAGACCTGAGTTTGTTCCGTGGCTGTCCGAAAACATTCCTTATTTCGATCTTCGTCACATGATTCGCCCGGGCTTAACTGGTTGGGCCCAAGTGCGTTATGGATACGGCTCGACTCTAGAAGAAACGCGTGAAAAGCTCGAGTACGATCTGTACTACATCAAGCACATGACGCTCGGCCTGGATTTGCTGATCATGTTCGAGACCATAAAGACAATCATTAGGCGGCGAGGTGCACAGTGAGCATAGTTTTCTGGCTCTCGTTCGCGGTCATCGGGTACACGTACGTAGGCTATCCGGCAATCATGTTTTTGCTGGCACGGTTCGCTGCGCATCCTTGGCGGAAGGCGGCGTTCAATACTCCAGTAAGCGTTGTAATGGCTGTACACAATGGTGCTGCCCGTTTGCCAGAGCAGATCGAACATCTCGTCTCGCTTGATCCTGAGCGCGTTTGCGAAGTCATCATCGTCTCCGACGGGTCAACCGACGGTACTGCCGAGATCCTGAGCAAGACCCTCGACCCTCGGCTGCGCTCAATCATCCTTCCTGAGCAGGGAGGTCAGGCAGTTGCACTCAATCACGGCATTGCCGCAGCAAACGGAGAGATCCTTCTCTTTATCGATATCCGCCCCAAGGTCGCGCCGGGTGCTTTGGCCGAGTTGATGAGCAACTTTGCCGACCCTACAGTTGGGTGCGTTGCCGGAGAACTGTTGCTCAACACAGACGGCCACGATGCCACTTCCTCCGCCGTGAGCGGCGTCTATTGGCGCTACGAACAGTGGATTCGCAATTGTGAGGCGGCCTTCGATTCTCCTGTAGGCGTCTATGGCGGTTTTTATGCAGCACGCCGTTCACTCGTGCAGCCGTTTCCCCCTGGGACCATTCTTGACGATATGTTCCAGCCGCTTACCATTCTTCGGCAGGGTTATCGGAGCGTGCTCGATCGCTCGGCGATTGTCACGGACACCTGGCCTGGTCGAGCGGCGGGCGAGTTTCAGCGCAAGGTGCGAACACTGGCTGGAAACTTTCAGCTCGTGTCGCTTGCGCCCTGGATACTTAGCTTCCGCAACCGCGTGTTATTTCAACTTATTTCTCACAAATTGCTGCGACTCGTCGTTCCTTATTTCTTCCTACTGCTGCTGATCAGCGCTTCATGGCTTGGTGTCAACTCTGGTGTATGGCGACTCATCGCTCTCGCTCAATGGGCCTTCTGGATCGCCGCTCTCGCCGCATTGAGGGTAAGACTCCCAGTTGTCCATCGGTTCGCTGCGGCGGCCAGCGCACTGTTAGTACTCAATGCCGCCGCAATTGCGGGACTCTACAAGTTCCTCTTTACCGATGGCCCGCTTTGGAAGATTTGGTCGCCGACCGCTCATGCTACTGAGCCAGCAACGTCCTAGGAATCAGCGCGTTCGTCGATAAAGTTCCATATACGCCGCATCCATTTGCTCCAGCGTAAACAGCTCTTCGTAGGCGGTCCGAGCGTTGTCGTGGAAAACCGTGCGGCGCTTCTCATCGCTGGCCATTTGAACGATCGCTTCTGCCATTGCATTGGCATCACCTACTGGTGTTGCCAACCCTGCATGAGCGTTTTTCACAACCTCGGCCATACCGCCGACATCCGTCACAATTGCGGGTAATCCGAGTGACATCGCCTGGAGTAACGACATCGGCAGACCTTCCGAAGTCGAAGACATGCAGTACGCATCGGCTACAGAGAAGAACCCCGCGACATCGAGACGTTCGCCCCAGAAGGTCACCAAATCTTCCACTCCAAGATTCTTGACCAGGTCCTCGAGACGCTGCCTCTCATGACCATGTCCGACGATCCAAAGCTGCAGTCCGGGCACTCGGGGAGCAGCGAGGGCTGCCGCTCGAATCAGAGTGCCCAGACTCTTGATTGGAGCGAGCCGTCCCACGAATAGCAAGGTGAACCCGCGCTTCTCGGGCCACTCCGCTGGCGGCGCAGGCTCAACCGGATCGACGCCGTTGTACACCCGCACGATCTTGTTCCGGTGCGCTCCCGGAGTGTGCCGCAGGTTCTCGCAGGTCGCGTCACAGATGCCGACGACCCAATCGCAGAACCGCGCCGTGAAGTTGAACGATCTCTCCTCTTTCAGGTTGTATGGCGGAGCTACCAGGCTATGCCGCGTGGAGATGACGCGCAGGGCCCCGGTTAGTCGCGCCGGGATGGCCGCCTGCAGTGTGGGAGCTGGATTGTGGCAATGAACCACATCTGGCCGCAACCTCTTAAACTCTGTCCAGAATCGCCCGAATGTCTTGATGAAAGGCGCCTCGCCCAAAACCAGCACCGGAATTCCGTCGGCAACGAGAGTCTCGCCCAGAGCTCCCAAGTTGCTGTAAGCGATTACCGACACATCGTGCCCATTTTCCCGTTGAAGGCGACACAGCTGTGCAACCAGGATCTCCGCCCCACCCATCTCCAGACTGTAGACAACGTGTACGATCTTCATGCTTTTGGTGAAGGAAATGTCTGGGTTAGAGGAAACATGCGATAGATATGAGGCTCGAAGTCGAATTTACATCAAAGTACATGAGGAACAAACCCATAGACGATATCCTGTTAGCGTCACACGCAGGTGTTAGATCGCCCTGCCCGCTCCAATGGCAGAATCGAAGATACAGGAGCCGTATTGGATGACCACTGACACACAAGTAGCCCCGTCGCGCCACGACGTCACCGTCGACCGCGTACGCGAGCTGCTTGCCGCCAAAGATCCCGCGTTTTGGCCAGCCCTTCGCTGCCTCACGCTCCGCGCAGAGGACTTCTCGACAGTCCTCTCGCTTGCCACCATGCGCAAGAAGGCCTTTCGGGCCAATGTTCCCGGAGGCACCGACAAGACCATCCGACTTGCCATGGTTGGCGGGTCCAGTCTTTACCCATTGCACGAACTTGTAGAACAGTTCGTTGGCGCGCAGGCTTTCAAAGGCTGGTGGCAGACTGAGCTCTTCAAGGGCGACTACGACAACTACATCTCCGAGATACTAGATCCCACGAGCGACCTTTACGCTTTCTCGCCAGATGTCATCATCCTCATCCCGAATAGCCAACGCTGCGTCTATCAGGGTTCGCTGACCGATTCCCCGAACCACCAACGCGCCGCGGCTGCCACCGCTGCAGAGGACATCCTCACGCTCGCCCGCGCAGCCCGTGATCGCTCTGGTGCCGAGATCATCCTCGCTAACTTCCTTCCCGCGCCCGACTTTGATCCCGGTACCTTCCGTGTTCGTTCGCTCGGCTCCGATTGGAGCTTTCGCAAGCTCGTCAACCTGGAACTCGGCCTCAACGCCCCATCCTTCGTTCACATCCTCGACGCCGAGTTCCTCGCTGCACGCCGCGGAACAGCCTCCGCGTACGATCACCGAGGATGGTTCGAGACGAAGCAGCTCTATGCATCTGACTTCGCGGTAGATATCGCGCGCGAGGTTGGCTCTATCGTCGCGTCGCTCCACAAGTCTTCTAAGAAGGTGCTTGCTCTCGACCTCGACAACACGCTTTGGGGCGGAGTCATTGGAGACGATGGCATGACCGGGATTGAGATCGGTGGAACTCACGCACGCGGTGAAGCTTTCAGGCAGTTTCAGCTTGCCATCTCTCAACTTGCAAAGCGCGGTGTTGTCCTGGCCGTATGCAGTAAGAACGACTACAAAAACGCTGCCGAACCTTTTGAGAAGCATCCAGAGATGGTGCTCCGTCTTAAGGACATTGCATCCTTCCAAGCCAACTGGGAGCCGAAGAGCGAGAACCTTCGCCGAATCGCACAGGAGCTCAATCTGGGCCTCGACTCAATTGTCTTCGTTGACGACAATCCGGCTGAGATCGAGATCGTCAACCAATTCGTTCCCGAGATCGAGACCATCCTCCTTGGCCCCGACCCCTCTACCTACGCATCGCAGCTGCTCAACTGTCGCTACTTCGAACCACGCTCCATCACAGCTGACGATTTACAGCGCGGCGAGCAATACCAGGCTCAGGCCGCGCGCACCGCTGCGATGAGCACCTCCGGCACCGATATGGCGTCGTACCTCACCTCGCTCGATATGCACTCAGTCATCAGCGAGTTCACGTCTGTCGACGTGCCGCGCATCTCGCAGCTTATCAACAAGAGCAACCAGTTTAACGTCACAACCCGCCGCCGCACTGAGGCCGAGGTCGAAGCGTTAATGATCGACCCTACCCACTATGCATTCAGCGTCCGCTTAGCGGACAAGTTCGGAGACAACGGCCTTATCTCGGTCGTCATCGTTCGCATCGAAGGCGCCACGGCCATCGTGGATACATGGCTCATGAGTTGCCGCGTTCTCAAACGCCAGATGGAGGAAGAGGTCGCCAACGAGATTGGCCGCCTCGCCATCCTTCGCGGATGCACTGAAGTTATCGGGCACTACCTTCCTACAGAGAAGAACGGCATGGTGCGCGATCTCTTCCCGCGCATGGGCTATACCCTCGTCGAGGATACACCAGAGCGAACCACCTGGCGGCTCGAGACGGCGACCTTCACTCCACATTCCACACATATTCAGATCGACCGGAGAGCGTATCAATCCAATGACTCAAACTGAAATCCTTGCAAAGATGCAGACCGTCTTTGACGACGTCTTTCTTGATGACGTCAAAGTTAC
>Ga0157374_10002481_pt1 | contig 15574 bp, 13 predicted proteins | sample M25metaG_FD_115308 | JGI IMG/M metagenome (GOLD analysis project Ga0157374, IMG submission 115308) | Miscanthus rhizosphere microbial communities from Kellogg Biological Station, Michigan, USA - M2-5 metaG | ecosystem: Host-associated > Plants > Roots > Rhizosphere > Soil | place: USA: Michigan...
ACACTTGGACAGCAGCCGCCTAGTGCGAACCAATAGGCTGCTTCGCTTCGGCCATTTTTAGGCGTGCGTACGCTGCGTCGATGCGCTGCAGATAAGCTCTGCCGATCTTTTGAAATTCCTGCGGGCTGAGCCCGCGGCGCCGCGCATCGCGCGCCACGTGTTGATGTTCGCGCACTGCGCGTTGCCAGTCCTCCTGAAGCATGTGAACATTTACATTTGCCATGCCTTCAGTCTGCCGCCTCACACCCCTGAGACTCAAGCGAGCTAAGGGGGCTCAGGTCCCAATCTTGTGACCAGTACGGCCTCGTACTCGTCCAGGTGCAAGGAGCGGGGTATTAAGGTGAGCAAGGCCAATAAACCGCCCGCCCACCGAGAGGTCCAATCGTGACGTGCGCTGTAGCGTCCTCGCGGGTCTACCTGGGCAGCGACACTAGTCGCGGTGGAGAGAGGCCAAAGTCGTAATTCGTCAGAGTACAGAAGCTGCTCGTACTTACTTGCATCCGCAAACAGCAGAGCAGGGCAGACGGATACTAAAAGTACGGCCCCAGTCGCGTCTAAAATGTCAATTGCGCCTCCGATACTTTCGAAAGATCTACGACAAATCTATCGTGGGATGCTTGTTGCCTTCTGTATATCCGGCGCTGCGTTGCCAGTTGCGTATGCGCAACAAGATGCTTCCACGCCCAGCGCGGCCGATCAGCAAAGAATTCTCGACAGCATGCGCGCCTACGCCGCCGGCTACATCTCGAATCTGCCCAATTTCATTTGCCAGCAGGTAACCCAGCAGCTCGAGGCCGGTAAGAAGCCCAAGAAGTGGCGCCAGGGTGACACGATTGTCTCGAAGCTCGTCTTCAGCCAAGGCCGCGAGCAGCGAAGTCTTATATCGGTGAACGACAAGCCCGCTCAGCCCTCGCGCTTCGTGCGGCGCCCGCTTGTTACCGAGGGTGAGTTCGGCGTGCTGCTCGCTAACGTCTTCAACGATAAAACGCAGGCCACGTTTTCCTGGAGCGGCTGGCAGACGCTGCGCGGCCGGCGCGTGGCTGTCTTCGACTATGACGTCGCCAAGGAGCACTCTACGTTGCGGCTGAGCCTGAGCGACTTGGCGCATGCCACCGTTCCCTATCGCGGCAGCGTGTTTGGCGATCCGTCAACGGGCGCCGTGCTGCGCATCACCAATAGCGCTTACGACATTCCAGCCGCTGTGCGTACACGCAGCATCGCGACGACGATCGATTACGATCCGGTATCCATTGGTGGCCGCGAGTATCTTCTCCCCGTGGAGGCTTCCGTCCTGCTCAACACGGGATCGCATAACATCTTGAATAGAATGGAATTTCGCGACTATCAGAAATTCGGAGCCGATTCCACAATTACGTTCGGATCCGAAGCTCCTTCCCAGTAAAGCTCCTTTGTATTCCACCCGATGAAAGAAGTATTGTCTATGGGTTTTTTTAAACACGCTTTGGTGGGGGCTTTCTTTATTTCCGTCGCGACGCTTCATGCAGGCTCCATTTGGAATAATTCCGAAAGCCCCGAGAATTTTCGTATAGAAGTTACCGGCTCGGCATGGCTGGTCGATTCCGCCGGTACGATTCAGGCCAATGGGACACCAGTGGATTTGATTTCCGATCTCGGGGCCGAACAACAGAAGCCGAGTTTTTACGGACGGCTGGTGTTCAAGCCCGCACAGAAGCACCGCATCGTGGTCGAAGGATCGCCCGTAAGTATCAATGGCTTTAATACGGTCAGCCGCAGCATCGTGTATCGCGGTCAAACCTTCAATGTAAGCGAAACCGTGCGGTCCTCAGCTGAGTTCAATTATCTTTTTGCGGGCTATCAGTACGATCTTTTGAGCGGTTCCTCCGGACATTTGGGGCTATCCGCCGGTGGAGCCTATCTCGGCGCGACCGGCATCATTGACGCCGTCCAGAGCGGAGTCGGAGCAAGTAAAACACAGACCCTCGGGCTGCCGCTTGCGGGCGCCGAATTCCGGCTCTTTCCAATTCCCCATCATTCGATCTTCGAAGTTGAAGGCGGCTTGCGAGGCATGGCTTTCGGTTCGTACGGACATTTTGTAGAAGGCAGCGCAAGCGGCGGCGTGCGTTTTGGATCGATCAGCATCTTAGCCGGATATCGCGAGATGATTGCCGACTTACATCAGACTGGCGGAAATACGAGCGGCGTCGACCTGCGACTCAGAGGCCCTGTATTTTCAGTGTCCTGGCGCTGGTAGTTTTACACAAACCTGAAACATTGAACGCTGCCAGTTCGTATTCCGGTCATGGAATCGCTAGTGGCAGACATTCGCCAATCTTTCCGCCTGATGCGCCGGAACCCGGCCTTCACGGCCGTCGCAGTCGCTGCCCTTGCCCTGGGTATTGGAGCGAACACCGGCATCTTCAGCGTAATCAACAAGGTGCTGCTCTCCCCATTGCCCTATCCCGATCCCGACCGGCTGGTCCGCCTGAACCGTAAGTACCCTAACGGGGAAAGCACGTCCGTTTCGATTCCAAAATATATGGCTTGGCGGCAGAACGACGTGTTCTCCGCCATGACGCTCTATGACTTTTCCGGACCGGGTCTCAACCTGGGGGGCGCGGGGAGTCCGCGACAGATCAAAGGCATTCACATCTCAGCTGATTACTTCAAGGTTTTCGGCGCAAGCCCGATGGTGGGCCGAACGTTCACGGCATCCGAAGATGCGCCCCACGGTCCAAAGGCGGCCATCATTGCGGAAAAACTCTGGCGGTCTTACTTTGCCAGCGATCCGCAGATTCTAAGCCGGACAATCGTGCTGAACGGTGACTCGTATCCCATTGTCGGAGTGATTGCGGACAGCTTCGCCGCCAACCCGGCAGCCGAAGTATGGATACCGTTGCAAGCCGATCCGAATAGCACGAATCAAGGCAATTATCTCCATGCATCGGCGAGGCTCAAACCGGGAGTTACGCTCGAGCGGGCACGCGCCGAGATGCGCGTTGCGGGAGACGCGTTCCGCCGCGCGTATCCAAAGTGGATGGGTAAAACCGAGAGTGTGGGCGTCACGCCGATGGGCGATTCGATCGTCAAAGATGTGAAGCCGGCGTTGTTGGTTCTGCTTGGCGCGGTTGCTTTCGTTTTACTAATTGCCTGCGCAAATGTAGCTAATCTGCTCTTGGCGCGCGCGGCGTCCCGCCATCGCGAGTTGGCAATACGCGCCGCTGTGGGCGCCAGCCGCCGGCGTGTGATCCGCCAACTTCTGACCGAGAGCGTCATTCTGTCCGGAATGGGCGGAGTCTTAGGATTTCTGCTCGGCGTGTGGGGCGTGCGCGCGCTGTTACTTTTGGTGCCGGGCAATATTCCGCGGCTCGACGATCCAGCCAAGCTGCAAGGCCTGTTCTCGCTGCTCGATTGGCGCATGGTGGCCTTTACGCTCGGTGTGTCCTTTTTGACGGGTATCCTGTTCGGATTGTTTCCGGCGCTACAGATTTCGAATCCGGACGTCGCCTCGACGCTTAAGGAAGCGAGCGGTCGGTCGGCCACCAGCCGCAAGCAGAATCGCGTCCGTAAACTGCTGGTTGGCGCCGAAATGGCGCTGGCATTGGTGCTGCTCATCTCCGCGGCGCTGCTCATTCGTACGTTCGTGGGGCTGAGTAAAGTCGATGCTGGTATCGATTCGCACCACGTCCTGACGATGCAGACGTCGCTTGCCGGCGGGCGCTATGCCAGCACAGCGAAAGAGAACGAGTTTACGGTGGAGGCGCTGCGCCGTATCGAAAATCTTCCTGGAATTGAGGCGGCGGCCACTTCCATCGTGCTGCCGACGGACAGCGAAGTCGATCTGCCCTTCAATATCGCCGGTCGGCCGCCCAAGGGCGGCGAGATGTATAACGGCGACGAACAGTGGAGATCAGTGACGCCGCACTATCTTTCGGTCTTCAAGATTCCGCTGCTGCGAGGACGATTTATCGAAGAAACCGACACTGCAACGGCGGCGAAAATCGTCGTGATCAATCAGGCTATGGCCAACAAGTACTGGCCGAAAGAAAATCCGATCGGACAGGTAATCACGATCGGCAAAGGGCTTGGTCCCCAGTTTGAAGATCCGCCGCGCGAGATTGTGGGCGTTGTCGGAAATGTGCGCGAAACCGGTTTGCGCGACGTGAACGTCGGAGTGATGTATCTGCCGCAGAGCCAACAGCCGGAGGGCATCGCGCAACTGGCAAATTCGGTGCTGCCGCTTTGCTGGTCCGTGCGGTCGCGCATCGATCGGAATACGCTGAGCAGTCTGGCGCTTCACGAAATTCAAGCGGTCGATGGCCAGATGCCGATTGCGAGAGTGCGGACGATGGAGCAGATTTTGTCGGAAAGCATGTCGCGTCAGAACTTCAACATGCTTCTGCTCAGCATTTTTGCGGGCATTGCGCTGTTGTTGGCGGCGATCGGCATCTACGGCTTGATGTCCTACGCGGTGGAGCAGCGGATACAGGAATTCGGCATCCGCATGGCGCTGGGCGCGGATTCACCGGCGCTGACTCGAATGATCGTGAAGCAAGGCATGACGCCGGCGCTCATCGGCGTTGCCGCCGGTCTCGCGATCGCTTTCGGAGCGACGCGCTTGCTCGGAAGCCTGCTTTATGGCGTGAAGCCTACCGATCCGGCGAGCTTCGCGGCGGTTGCCGTTGTCCTTACGATCGTTGCTCTCGCGGCGACCTATGTGCCGGCCCGCCGCGCGGCCGCGCTGGATCCGGTAGTCGCTCTGCGTGAAGAATAAGTCAACTAGATCTTCATAGCAACCAAAGATTCGCTGCGCATAAAAACCCGATTTTATTAGATGGGCCTTCACTAGAGTGTCTTCTGATATAGTATAGGGCGCGTAATGCGCTGGCGGCGATTCCGGCAAAGAAGGCAGCGCGATGAAGATCTGGCGCGCGAAGTCGATTCGTATCTCGCTCATGAGATCGACAACAATCTTGCGCGAGGAATGCGCCCCGAAGCGGCACGCGACGCGGCGTTGCGGAAGTTCGGCAACGCCACCTATATCAGAGAGACAGTCTATGAAATGAACACCTTGCGCCCATTGGAGGCTGTCTGGCAGGACGTTCAATACGGCTTCCGGCAGCTCCGCTCGAAACCGGGATTTGTGCTGGCCGCTATTCTTTCCCTGGCGCTCGGGATTGGCGCCAATACCGCTGTCTTTACGCTGGTCGATCAGATTCTGCTGCGGCTGCTTCCCGTCCACAATCCCCGTGAACTGGTTCAGCTTCGAGCAGAGGGTGGCCGCTTCGGCTCCAACAATGGGGACGACATGCATACGTTCTCGTATCCTACGTATCTTGCCCTTCGTGATCAAAACACGGTGCTCTCCGGTCTCACCGGGCAGCGAGTGGAGCAAGCGAGCCTGATTGGCCCGGATCGCAGCGAGATGATCGATGTCGGACTGGTCGCCGGAAACTACTTCGGTGTCCTAGGCGTTCAGGCACAGCTTGGCCGCCTTCTCACGCCCGAAGACAACCAGAAGCGCAATGGCCATCCGGTCGCGGTCCTACAGTATTACTTTTGGCAGAACCGTTTTGCCGCTTCGCTGGATATTGTGGGCTCCACGATTCGCCTGAATGGCGCGCCTTTCACGGTGATCGGCGTAAAGCGCACGTGGTTTCGAAGGCACTGACGCAGGTCTTCCGGCGCAGGCGTGGATTCCGGTGATGATGAAATCCACCATTACTCCCAGCCGGGATGATCTCGACGAGGAGCGCAGTTCATGGTTCTATCTCTTTGGCCGCCTCAAACCCGGCGTGACGTTGGATCGGGCCCAGGCGGCGATGCGCGTGCTATATCGCCAGCGACAGCACCAGGAGGTGAAAGGTGCATTCTTCGACAAGTTCCCGCAATTGAGAAAGCCTTTTCTGCGGCAAAACCTGGGGTTGATTCCTGCGGCGCGCGGCCAATCTTCACTCCGTTTCCAGTTCGAACGCCCGCTGATTGTGCTGCAGTGGCTTGTAGGCGTTGTGCTGCTCATCGCTTGCGCCAACGTTGCGAATCTCCTGCTGGCCCGTGCGACCGCACGGCAGCGGGAAGTCGCCATCCGCACCGCTCTGGGCGCAAAGCGCGGCCAGATAGTTCGGCAGTTCTTTGTCGAGAGTTTGATTTTGGCGCTTGCTGGCGGAGTCGCAGGTCTGATTCTAAGTTCATGGTTGGCGCACGTTTTGATCCGCCTGCTGCCGTTTGACCAGGCTAATCTTTCTCTTTCGGCAGCGCCCGACAACTGGGTATTGCTGTTCACGGGGGGTCTTACGATCCTGACTGCGTTTTTGTTCGGAATTATTCCTGCATTGCAAGGATCGCGCGTGATGCCCGGCGCCGCGCTGAAAGAAGAGGCTGGTTCAGTTGGCGGCGGCCACGGGCGGGTTCGCCTGCGCAAGGCGTTCGTTACGCTACAGGTCGCGCTTTCTTGTCTGCTGCTCATTACCGCCGGATTATTCGCCCGCACCCTCGACAAGCTCCGCCACGTAGACCTGGGATTCAAAACCGAAAACGTCGCGACGTTTGTGGTCCGCCCGGCCACTCCTTATGAGGATGGGCGCAAACTACGCGTGTATCGGACCTTGATTGAGAGCCTGGCAACCGTTCCCGGCGTGAAGGCCGTAGGCGCCAATCGAACGCGGCTGCTAGCCGGGAGCGAGTGGGATAGCGGGATTACGATTCCGGGCGTAGAACCCAAGTCCGGCGATCCACACGTATGGAGTTACTTCAACGCAATCACTCCCGGCTACTTCGAAGCATTGGGTATTCCTATTAAGGCCGGCCGCGATCTGAGTTGGCAGGACTGGGGCGCCTCGCGGCACGTTTGCCTGGTCAATGAAGCATTGGTCCAAGAATATTTAGGCGGTGCGAACGCAGTCGGGCGCTTGATGGCTCAGGGCGAGAAGGCCGAGCCCAATATGGAAATTATCGGCGTGTTCGGCAATGCAAGATACGAAGGTGTGCGCGGGAGCGTGCCGCGGCAGACCTTCGTTAGTCTGGAGTCCAAGGTCCACTCGGTGCAAAGCATAAACGTTTACGCCCGCATTCAGGGTGATCCTCGTCCGATCCTGCCCCAACTTCGCGCGCAAGTCCGGCGCGTCGATCCGAATCTCGTTGTCTCCGACATGCGTACACTGGATGACCAGCTCAGCATGCGCCTCTCGAATGAACGCATTCTTTCGTTCCTCTCGATGGCCTTCGCGCTTTTGGCGACTCTGCTTGCGGTGATCGGTCTGGGCGGCGTTCTCGCATTCGTGGTCGCCCAGCGCACTCGCGAAATTGGCATCAGAGTCGCCCTTGGGGCCGGACAGGCGAGCGTCATCCGCCTGGTGTTGCGTGAGATGCTGTTGGCCATCGGGATTGGCGTCGCGGCCGGAGTGACCGCCAGCCTTATTGGGGGACGCTACATCGAAAGCCAGCTCTTCGAAATCAAAGCCGGCGACCCGCTCGTGCTGCTGACGAGCGTTGGCGCCGTATTAATCGCTTCCATAGCGGCCGCATTCGTTCCGATTCGGCGCGCCGCGCGTATCGATCCTGCCGGAGCGCTCCGCTACGATTGAACCTATTCTTTCCGAAAAGCCAAAACACGCTGCCATCTGACTCGGCCGGACGGGCAAAGTAGAGTGGTGTTGTGGCCACTCTGGCGTCTCGAATGAAGCAAGCCGGCAGCACGTCCGATCCGCTTTGGTATAAGGACGCAATCATTTATGAGTTGCATGTCAAGGCATTTGCCGACAGCAACAACGATGGTATCGGGGATTTCCGCGGTCTCATCCAAAAGCTCGACTATCTCCAGGACCTAGGCGTTACCTGCCTCTGGCTTTTGCCTTTTTTTCCCTCTCCGCAAAAGGATGATGGCTATGACATCTCCGATTACCTGAACGTCCACGAGAACTATGGCACCATGCAGGACTTTCAGGATTTCTTGGCAGCTGCCCACGAGCGCAGCCTGCAGGTGTTAATTGAGCTGGTTGTGAATCACACGTCCGATCAGCACCCCTGGTTTCAAGCGGCCCGGCTTGCGCCGCCCGGCTCTCCCGAACGCGAATTCTACGTCTGGAGCGACACCGCGGAAAAATATAAAGACGCCCGAATCATTTTCACGGACACGGAGAAATCGAACTGGACATGGGACCCGGTTGCCCAGGCTTATTACTGGCATCGCTTCTTTTCGCACCAGCCGGATCTGAATTTCGACAATCCGCGCGTAGTCGAAGAAGTGCTGAAAGTCTTCCGTTATTGGCTCGACCTTGGCGTGGATGCCGTGCGGCTGGACGCCATTCCCTATCTGGTGGAGCGCGATGGCACCAATTGCGAAAATCTTCCGGAGACGCACGCGGTCATCAAGCGCATGCGCGCCGAAATCGATGCGGGCTACGACAACCGCATGATTCTGGCCGAGGCGAATCAATGGCCTAGCGATGTGCGGCCGTATTTCGGCAATGGCGATGAGTGCCACATGACCTTCCATTTCCCGCTGATGCCGCGTATCTACATGGCGCTTCGGCAGGAGGACCGGCTGCCGATTACCGATATCATGGCGCAGACGCCGGATATCCCGGAGACGTGCCAGTGGGGTTTGTTCCTGCGCAATCACGACGAATTGACGCTTGAGATGGTCACCAGCGATGAGCGCGACTACATGTACCTGGCCTACAGCGCCGATCCTCGAATGCGCATCAACCTAGGCATTCGGCGGCGTCTGGCGCCGCTGCTCGATAACAACCGTCGCAGAATAGAACTGCTGAATAGTCTGCTCTTCTCATTTCCGGGAACGCCGATCCTGTATTACGGCGATGAAATCGGAATGGGCGATAACATCTATCTCGGCGACCGCAACGGCGTGCGGACTCCGATGCAATGGAGCGGCGATCGTAATGCGGGTTTTTCGCGCGCAACGCCGGCAAAGCTCTACAGCCCGGTGATCATGGACCCGGTATTCGGCTACGAGGCGATTAACGTCGAAGCGCAGCAAAGCGACCAGGCTTCCCTGCTTACCTGGATGCGCAATATGATCGCGCTGCGCAAGCTGTTTCGCGTCTTCGGCCGCGGAACGCTCGAGTTCCTGAATCCAGCCAACCGGAAAATCCTCGCGTATCTTCGCCAATACGAAGGCGAGCAGATTTTGTGCGTCGCCAATTTGTCGCGCTTTGCGCAGCCGGTGGATCTGGACCTGCATACGCTGGAGGGAATGGTTCCGGTCGAGATGCTAGGCTATGTGGAGTTTCCGGCTATCACGCGGCAGCCTTACCGGCTGACACTTGCGCCATACGGCTTCTTCTGGCTGGAGTTGCACAAGGCCGCGGAACCCATTTCGGAGCTTCCGCGCGAGGAATTGACGGAATCTAGATTAAATCTGCGTCATGGGTGGGCTCCTTTGTTTGAAGGTTCGGCGCGGAGCCAGTTGGAAAGCGTTATATTGCCCGAATACCTGGCGAAACAGCGCTGGTTCGCAGGCCAATCGCGAGCGATCGATTCCATTCGCGTATTGGATTGGGTGGCCGGCAGGACCGTCAATGCCGCGCTCTGCTCGGTGGCTGTCCAATACACGAATGCGTCTGTAGAGACGTATTCGATTTTCATCGCGGCCGCTGTGGGGAACAAGGCTGAGGACATCACAACGAATTCTCCGAATGCCGTGATGTCTACGATTCGGACGTCCGAAGGCGATGGAGTCATCTTCGACGGACTATGCGATCCGGAGGTATATGCCGCGCTGATTGCCTTTGTACGCGACGGCCGGGAGATCACCACATCGCATGGAGTGATTCGTGGAGTACCGAGCGGTGTCCACCGGGAAGAAGAAGAATTCACTTTGAAAGTATTTCGCCGCTGGGAGACAGGTTTGAATCCTGACGTCGAAATCACCAGATACCTCACGGAGGTTATGCACTTCGATGGCGTAGCGCCCTTTGCCGGAACCGTCGAATACGCCAACCAAGACGTGCCCCCGATTGTAGTGGGAATGTTGCAAGCGCGTGTGCCCAATGAAGGGGACGGCTGGACGTGGACATTGGAAGAATTGGAGCGCTACTTCGAGAACTGCGCGCCCGTTGCATTCCCGCCTGGAGACGCGATGGAAGACGCTGCCGACTTCTTCGAATTATCCGAGCAGGCGACGTCCTCCTTTGCGCGAGATCACGTAGGCATTTATCTGGATTCGGCGGCGGCGCTGGGCCGGCGCACGGCCCAGATGCATCTGGCTCTCGCCGCACCGTCGGACGATCCGGCGTTTTCGCCGGAGCCGATATCAGCCGACGATTTGCGATCGCTGGTTGCGGAAATGCGGAAACGTGCGGCACAGACATTCGATGTGCTGAAGGGGAACGTCTCGCAGTTCTCTGACGAGCTTGTAGAAACCGCGGGGCTGGTGCTAGCGCGGCGCCGGCAGATCATGGAAGGGTTCGCACAACTCGACGGCCGTCCTATCCGGGCGTTGCGAACTCGCATACATGGAAACTACGCTTTAGGCCATGTGCTCCGCGTGAAGAGCGACTACATCATTACCGATTTCGACGGCGAGCCGGTACGTTCGCTTGCCGAAAGGCGCGCGAAGCAATCTCCCCTGAGAGATGTCGCGGGGATGCTCCGCTCGTTCAGCTACGCGGCATACGTCGCGCTGATGAACTACACGACGAGGCGCCCTGAGGATCTCAGTAAACTGATGCCATGGGCTCGGCTCTGGGAGCGTTCGGTGGCGGCTGCGTTTCTGCGCGCGTATCGCGAGACGGCGGGCGGCGCCGCCTATCTGCCGGCCGGCGGCGCCGATTTTCGTCAATTGCTGCGGGCGTATCTTGTAGAAAAGGTGTTGTCTGAATTGCTGTACGAACTGACGAATCGTCCGGCGTGGGTTCGCATTCCGCTGGAAGGAATTTTGTCACTCGCAGCATAGGTGAAGGAAGATGGCCGAACTCAGTACCGTGCCGGAACAAACCAAGCAGCGGTTGGAGTCGATTGGAGCCGCCGATATAGTCATCGGGCTGATCGATCAGAAGGCGGGCGGCAATGTCGCGACGACCGCCGGAGGCATTCGAGAGGCCCTGGCCGGTCTGACAACCTCGGTTCGCGCCGTGGTGGTCTATAACGACTCAGCGGGAAACAAGGCGGCATCGAGTCCGCCGGAGGGCGTTGAAAACGAGTCGCTGCGATTTTTGAACTATTCGCTGCCGGTGCTCGATCCTTCGGTGACGCCGGCGCAAAACATTGCGAACGCATACCGCGCCATTTGGGGAATCAGCGACACCATCGGCGCGCGCGCTTGTGTGATTTTGACCTCCGCCGATGAAAGCGTCACGCCCGCGTGGACCCGCGGCCTGGTTCAACCGGTTCTGGGGCGGGAGTTCGATTTAGCGGCGCCGTGCTATATTCCGCACAAATTCGAAGGTTTGCTCAACAGCGCGATTCTCTATCCGCTAACTCGCGCGGTGTACGGAAAGCGGATACAAAATCCGCTGGGTCCCGATTTTTGTTTTGGCGCGCGCCTTGTCCGGAGCCTGCTTCAGCTGGATGCGGCGAAAGCCAAGATTGGCGCGGCGAACCAATTACTGCCCGTGGGGCCGGTGGCGGTCGTCCGGGGATTCAAAGTATGCCAGGTCTATCTCGGCGAGCGGGCGCATCCGCCGGTGGATTGGAAAAATCTGGATTCGGTGATCGCGAACGTTCTAGGCCCGCTATTTATGGATATCGAGCGCGATGCGCCGTTCTGGCAGCACATTCGTAGCTCGGAGGCGGTACCTGCATATGGCGAATATCTTCCCGCCGCTGACGAGGAAGGCAGCATAGCGCTCGATTTGCGTCGGTTACTCGAGCCTTTTCAACTTGGATTTCGCAATCTCCGAGAGATCTGGGCGCTTGTCCTCCCGCCGGGAGCGCTTCTCGAATTGAACAGGGCGCACAAGCTTCCGCCGGAGCAGTTCCGGATTCCCGATGAACTGTGGACACGAATCATATACGATTTCGCTCTCGCCCACCGATTGCGGACCATCGGACGCGATCACTTGCTGCGCGCCATGACGCCTCTGTATCTCGGATGGGTCGCCTCCTACGCTCTGGAAGTCGAGTCAGTGGAGCCGGCCGGCGTGCTGAAACGTTTGGAACGGCTCTGCACGGCGTTCGAGAACGGCAAGCCCTATCTGCTCTCGCGATGGCGCTGGCCGGATCGTTTTAACCCGTAACCGTGTAAGGAAAGGAATGAAAAGATGTGGATTCAAATCCAACAAGCTTTAAACAAATCGACCGGCCGGGTCATTACCGAGATCGCCAATCTTCTGCCCGGAATCGCCGCGCTGATCGTGGCCCTGCTGGTAGCGGGAATACTCGCCTGGATTGTCGCGTTCCTGCTGCGGCGCTCTCTGCGAAGAATCCACTTCGATGACCGAATGGCGACTTGGGGATTTCATGGCGTGGCGGAATGGTCGCCTTCTACGACGGCAACGACCCTGATTACACGCAGTGTGACGTGGGTGATTTTGCTGATCGGTTTCCTGATCGGTATCTCCGCGTTTGATGTAACATTGACCTCGCAATTTGTCGAGAGATTATTCACTTATCTGCCGCATGTGTTCGCGGCGCTGATTCTGATCGTCGTCGGAAATTTCGTGGCGAGATTCCTTTCGCGAAGCGTGCTGATCGGCGCCGTGAATATGAATCTGCAATATGCGCGGCTGCTGAGCGCAGGTGTGAAATGGATGGTATTGGTGGTCACCTTGGCGATGGCTTTGGATCATTTAGCCATTGGAGGGCGGATCGTGTATCTGGCGTTCGCCATCCTATTCGGCGGGATCGTTTTGGCCCTATCTCTAGCGGTCGGGCTCGGGTCAAAGGACATTATCAGCCGTTCGCTAGAGCGGGAAGCATCGAGATCCACCGAGGAGATAGAGAGCCCGTTCCGGCATTTGTAGTTATTGCACGGCTGAAGCTCCACTACGGAGCTATTGCTCTTGCGAGCGCCGTTGAATCGTGGTCCGTCCAATCCTCGCGCGGCTCGGCGGCGAGCCGGGCAAACATCCACAGTCGAACGCGCTCGCGGTCCACTTCCAAAAGGTCGGCAACGCGGGCAATGGTCCCGGGTGGGTCCGCGCGCAGTCTGGCTTCGCAGTTGAATAAGTGTTGCGTCGCGTCGTAAGCAGGATCGCCAATGAAGGGCTTGGGGTCGATCACGAGCCACGGCTCGCGATGGGAGCGAAGAATGTTGCCAGCGTGTAAGTCGGTTGCGAGGAGCACCTCTACGGGCGCCGTGCGCGGCAACTCCTGAAAAAGATGCAGGCCTTCACGGACTAGAGTAGTGTCGGGCCAACACGCGACGTCGGCCAGAGTCTCGTAACTCCAATACTCCGTCATCGCCGAGAGAGGGCGAAAGGGATGCGGGGCCGATGGCGAGCGCCAGAGGCGGCGCAATACCGCCGCGATCACCAGATCCTGCTCGGCTTCGGGCAGTACGCGCAGCGCCGTCCCCGGTTCGCAACGCTCCAGGAGCATGGCGCCATGTTCTTCGTCAGCGTCGAGAAGCTGCACGGTCGGGTTGCCGTTCCAGAAGCGGAGCGCATGCAGTTCGTGCGTTCCTTCCATGTGCGGCATGGCGAGCTTCAATACCGCAGGAGTGCCGTCCGGGAGCACGACAGGCGCGACCCACGCGTAACTGACTTCCGCTCCATCGAATGGCGCACCGATTGTCAGCGACCATTGCCGCTGCATGTTTTGCACATTGTCGAGCAAACGGTTGAGCCAAGCCGCTCGTTCGGGCGTCTTGCGGCAGTTCGCCGCGACCCGCTCGGGGATGTGCAAGGCCATGACCTTCATTTTGGTTGGGCATCGACGAAAATGTTTCCACAATTTGGCCAATTAGAAGGACTTGCCGATAATACGGCAATAGTTCCAATCGCACTTTAACAACCCTCTTTGCTCTTCCGGTTAGTCAACCTCTCAGCCATACGCGTAACCGCGGGCGGAGACCAGGAGCCGTCGGCCACCTCCTTCTTCGGCGCGTAGAGTCGCAGCGCCAGTTTGAAGTCATCGTCCTTCGGAGCCGGTAGCCAGTTGCTCTCCTTGTCCTTGCCCGGCGAGTCGCTCTGGATGTACAGCGTCAACGAGCCGTCGCTGTCGAACTTGAGATTGCTGCGGTCACCGAGCGCGTATCGATTGATGGGATTGGAAACGAGAAAGGCGTCCTTGTCGTACATCGTTAGCGACCAGAAGGCATTCACGGGTGGCATCTCGGCTTTCGTGAATCGCAGCGTGTATTTGTTCGCACTGTTGAAAGGTCTGCCCTCGGTGTCGGCTTCGCCGAATGGATAGACGGCGTCTTCGGCCAGGTTGCCGCTAACTCCGTAGAAGGTCCACCCGGCACGATAGGCGTACTTAGTTCCATAGTGTCCTAAGTCAAGCGCAATCTGCCACCGGTTGACAATCTGCCGCGAGTCGCCCCGCGCATGATCTTTATCCCGTTCGCGATACCTTCCTCGATTGCTGTGCGAGCCTCTGGTACGAATGCGTCCATGCGGAACGTCGCTCCCGGCCCAATGCCGAGCCTGGCGATACGTTTCATGGTCTCCGGGTCGTCCGGCTCCGGCGGATTCGTGATCAACAGCCGGTTCAGACGATTAAAGAAGTGCTCAGGTGGCATTGCCAGAACCTGCTTCGGAACGGGCGTCTTGGTATCCACTCCTGCTTTGAGCGGCACGTCGCCAGGTGGAGTGTAGTCCTTGCCAAAATTGGGAGAGTGGCGCCAATTTGTACCGGTCTTGCAGCGCATGAACAGCAGCGTAGTCGTCAGGATCCCCCGTGTACGTGCGCCCGCCTATCATAGCGAGGTTCGTTGGCACTCGCATTTCTGTAATGCCTTGAGGAAGTGTTCCTTTCCAGGCAGGACCCACGATCGCGAAGTTGCCACCTTTTCCACCAACCGTCCGGGAGCCGGGAGCATACGGGACATTGTTCCAGGCATCAATGATCTGCATGATCCAGAAACGGTCGCCCATCTCGGGAACGGACAGGACCATCGACTCCTGCGAGAGATCCAGTTGCGCGAGCGAGTAGAGCGTATCTGCGTTGAAACCGACAACCGTCTTGTTGGATGCGTCCGGAAACTCGCGATAGTGGACGAACTGATTGATTGGCGCGTGAGTCCCTTCGAGTTTGGAGACGTGGGTCATCGTGTCCATCTGGATTTCGATATAGACCAGAGGCATGCCGAAGATCCATGCATCCTGTGCGATCGATCGTGCTTCATCTGGGGAGATTGGCAGAATATTCATCGATCACCTATGCCGCCCGCTTGTCGGCTTTATTGCACGCGTATGACACCAGGTATTTTGTAAGTACCCTCGATCAGCGGCCTCTATGGACCGTAAAATCGGGCAGCGAATTGAAAGCCTTGGGCCATCGCATTAGCTCTCCTTCTCGATGTCCGGGAGCTTCCATGTTTTCTCGAATAATGGCTTCTCCGGCCCGTAGAGCCGGAAGAGGACTTCGAATTTTCCAGCGGCGCTCGTCGGAACCCAGTTCGATTCCTTACGCTGCGGAGCGTTGGGCGCGAAGTAAATGTCCACTGAACCGTCAGCATTCTTTTGCATTC
>Ga0157374_10002482_pt1 | contig 15574 bp, 14 predicted proteins | sample M25metaG_FD_115308 | JGI IMG/M metagenome (GOLD analysis project Ga0157374, IMG submission 115308) | Miscanthus rhizosphere microbial communities from Kellogg Biological Station, Michigan, USA - M2-5 metaG | ecosystem: Host-associated > Plants > Roots > Rhizosphere > Soil | place: USA: Michigan...
TAGGCATTGGATGGAATAAATCGGATCGATGGCGGTGAAAACATGATGTGCAGGACTTGCGCAAAATAGTCCCAGGAAGGCGACGCAACGCAACGCCGCTGGGACGATTTTACGTAAGTCCTAATTTAGAGTCTTTGGGGGCATGACTTTATTTGTTACTCAATCTTGATGAGAGAGTGGAAAGCATGCCGGTAATACACTTTTTATCTGCTGTAAGAGTCTTAGTAATTTGCAGTTTATTCGTCGCGGTCAACGGGATTGCGGCTACCTACTATGTAGATAATTCATGTTCTTCAAATGGGAGCGGCCGTACGCCTGTGTGCGGCGCTAACGGTCCCTGGAACTCCCTGGGAAAAGCAGCGTCATGCACCGGCGTAGAACCTGGAGACGTGATAGAAGTCCGCGCCGGTAAGGGAATATACAACGAAGGATGGTCATGGCAGCCCCGATGCATCGGCAAGCCGCGTAAACACGTCGTCATTCAAAATTACCCAGGTGAAAACGTTGTGCTAGATGGCACATTGGATATTCACAAGCGCGCGTGGAGAAGTATTGGCAACGGCGTTTACCTTTGTAGCGACGAGCACTGCGGAACGGAAAAGAAATTTCCTTTCACCGCTTGGTACGACCGGGGTGTTGGTGAAGAACGCCTTAATCTAATTCAATCCAATAGGAATTGCGATGATACTGTGCCGGCCGGAACTATGCGTTATGTAAACGGCCATGTGTGTGCGCACCTATCCGACGGGTCTAATCCGGAAAGCGCCGCTTATTTCAAAATTCCATATGTTTATACAGCCATTCAATTGAATAATGTAGGCGCAAGCTATGTGACCTTGCGAAGTAATCCCGCCGGTGGCCGCTTCGTTATTCAGCGTTTTCGCGATACGGGAATAACGACAACAACCGTAAATAAGGAGATCTATTATGAGGGGCTGGATATCGGCTGGATGATGGATCGCTGTATCGATCAGACTGAAGGCGGGGTTACGTCTGCAGGATATCGAATCATCGGCAATCGCGTTCACCATTGCGGCCAGGAAGGCATTCGTTGGTCCCAGGATTCTTCGCCTAATGGTCTGGTGGAAGCAAACGAAGTCTATGAAATCCAAACCGAACCGATTTTCGAGCGTTGTAAAAATAATTGCTTATCGGGATTCACCGATAGAGGCTCGGCAATCCGTGTTGCCGGCAATAGGAACGGTGTTATTCGGCGTAATGTCATTCATGACATCGGTGGCGGCTTGAGTGGCAGGTCGTCCGGAATCGATCTGGAAGAGGGCGCTGTGGATACGATAGTGGAAAATAATTATCTCTATGACATGCGTGGCGGCGACACATCGAATGGACATACGAGCATTGCTATATTGCTACAAACCATTGGCACCGAAGCTTATGAAGCGGTCATACGCGATAACCATATTTATCAATCCGATCATTGCTTTTCGGTAGATGCCGGTGGCTTGCTGCCAGATACAAGCGCGATCGATTTCCGCCACAATACTTGTCAAGATCCGCGCGCTAGCGGCGTCATTGCGGGCATGAGTCATCCGGACATTCACGCTAGAGTTACATGGTCTAACAACATATTCAGCGCTGTTGGGACAACGCCCCATTCGCTGATAGATCTTGCTAATGCGCAGATCAGCGGCTTTCGCGCACCCGAAAACAATGTATTTTTCTGCGTGAAGTGCACCACTTTAGTCTATTGGGGAAACAGCACTTTTAAAGCACGCGATATTACTGCGCTGGGGAACGGCAATCGAGTATATCAACCTTGATTTGCAAGAATGACTAGAACTCATTTCATAACTATCCGGCCCTTCGGGTTGAATTCAACGCATGCTCGGATTTTTATGAAATGAGTTCGATTTGAAGTTGCAGTCAGGTTATTGATAAATGCGGCGTAGCCTGCTTTCTCTCGCTGCCATTGCGTCTTTCGCTAATTGTTCGATCATAGCGGTCTCTTGTGAATGAGCCAAACGATAAGATTCACCAGCAAGGCGAATATTCGATAGCTGGCTTGATAAATTTTCTGATGCGAGTCGAACACCGAAATCGCTCGGCGCTATGCGACTGAATTCATGATGATCGAAAATCCTATCGAGGATCATATCGCCGACTTCTTTTTTGTAATGGGATGACTCCCAATACCATTGCATGTGAGCGCCTGAATCGTTCGAACTCGGTACCGATTCAGTCGAAATGTTGTTATAGCCGCTGAAGTCCCATAAGGGGATCGGCGCCTTATCCGGGTGTTGCTTACTATCGTCGCCCAACATTTGCACGAGCTCTTTTTTCCAACGCTCGAATTCCGGCCATAGGCCGGCGGCATATAATGCTTCCCATTGTCTTGCATGACTAGGAGAAATGAACAGGCGAAGATCGATATCATCGCGACGAGCGGTTTGTATTAAACGCTGCAAATAGTAGAGCTGAGACTTCTCGTTGGGTGATGGTGGCATTAAGGCAAATTTGTACGAAGGCGGTGGGAAATGCAGGTATGAAACGGCCACCATGTCATTGCGCAAAAAAAGACGATAATGTCCGCCGCTCTCTCTCCACGCTTGATCGAATACCTGTGGATTTTGCTGGCCGTCCGTTAAGAATGGGGAGTAGCAGTCCGCGCAATTTCCATTGATGGTTTTTTTAGATGATATCGCCGTGCCGAGCGAGAAATATATCTCTATATGACGAAGAAAAGTATCGATATCGAAGGATTGTTGTTCGACGGGGAGTAATGTCTCGTCCAAGTCGGCTTGGTTCGTTTTGTAGTAATTGAATGCGAGTAGGTCGAGTCCGAGCACGACACGCTTCAATTGATGGGTGCGGTTGGCATACTCGAAGTATCGCCAGATTTCGTACATATTGGCGCCCACTAAGGCTGCGTTGTATCGCTCGCTCGTTTTTCCGCCCCAGCCGGAGTGCTGCATAGAAAGCCCACGGTCAGTGCGAGAGGTGCCCAATGCGATTATCGATGGATGACGTTCGGCGATAATACTTGCCTTGTAGAGGCGTTCATGTGTTTCTGTTTCCGGTTTTATTTTATTGATGCCGGTAATCGAAAAGGTATTGTTCATGCCATAAGGATCGACGACGTAATTGACGAGGCCGCAAAGCATCACCAATAACACCGTAGCGATAAGTAGCTGTTGAACATATATTCTCGGCATGCTTGGCTGACCGAGTATGAGGCTCCGCGCTTGAGGCGTTAGCAACAGTGGTTGTTCTGAGCTGTCTTTCCAGTGCCACATGCTTATGTTTCTTCGGCATTCAAAATTGAAAGTACAAGAATTCACTAACCTTGCCCAACTCCATCACACCCATGCCGAATAATAAGGCGATCAATGCAATCCATGGACGAGTAGGGTGCCAATGTAGCGCTGAAGCTAACAATGGCGGGGCGATGCGGTCCGATGTGGGTTCGTAGGAGGCCATGATTTGCTGTGTATTGGGCAATAACCAAACGATAGCCAATAAGGTGGTTACCCATAGACAAACCGTTGTCGTGTTTGCTTGAATATTTGTGAGCAGCCCTGCAAATAGAACATCGCGCCCCGCGAAACCGTTGAATATATTGTTACCAGCCATGGATTCAGGGAGTGAAAATCCGTGAAGACCAAACATCGATTCGATGAGATAAAGCGCCGATCGTAAATCCGCGGCGCGGAAAAAAACCCAAGCAAATATCACTGCGATAAACGTCAGCAATATGCTGGATGCACGTCCGAGCCAATGGCTTTTTCCGTAACCTAACTGCGTGCGTACCGCTCGCCAACCATGGTTGATAATTAAGTACATCCCGTGCAAACCGCCCCATATGACGAAGGTCCATCCTGCGCCATGCCAGAGACCGCCGAGCAGCATCGTGATAAATAGGTTTATATGACGGCGAACAAGGCCGCGACGATTGCCGCCGAGTGGAAAATATAAATAGTCACGTAGAAAGCGCGATAAGGTCATATGCCACCGGCGCCAAAATTCGATGATATTGACGGCTTTATAAGGCGAATGAAAATTGAGCGGCAATTTAATATTGAACAATCTTGATAGGCCGATTGCCATATCGCAGTAACCGGAGAAGTCGAAGTACAACTGTAAGGTGTACGCTATCGCGCCTATCCATGCCTCGAAAAAATATATTTGTGCGCCATCTCTTGCGCCGTCGAAAATTGGCGAGGCGTAAGCGGCAATGCTGTCGGCCAATACTGTTTTCTTAAAGAGGCCGATGGCAAATATCGTTAATCCGATAGCAATGTTGTTCCAATTGAATCGGTAAGTCGTGCGTTCGGCGAACTGAGGCATCATTTGTCCATGATGCAAAACGGGGCCAGCGATCAAATGGGGGAAGTAACTCACGAATAAGCAGTAATGAATAAAACGATATTCTTTGGCTTTGCCGATCCAGCCATCCACCAAAAATGCAATCTGAGTAAAGGTGAAAAACGAAATTCCAATGGGTAAGACTATATCGGACAAATGAAGGGAAAGGCCGCTGAACCGATCCATATTGCTTATAAAAAAGTTCGCGTATTTGTAATAGCCCAGTAGCGTGAGATTAAGTGCGATTGCACCGATGAGGAGCGGCTTACTGCGGGTTTTTGCAATGGCATAGCCGGCGCCGTAATTGAAAACGATCGACGCCAACAGCAAGGGTACGAAAGCAATATTCCACCAGCCATAAAAAAAAATTGACGCAATGGCAAGCCATGATGCGGCAAGGGTGTAATGAATGCGGCCGAAGACAATGAATAGCGCGAAAACAACAGGTAGGAATAAAAAAATAAACGAATAGGAATTGAACAGCATTAATCGGAATTTCCGTAGGCGGAGGGCTGTGCCGTTAGCTGTTCGAGTGGTGTCATGACTAGATTGATATATTCCGATTCGAACTCGGCTGCTTGCCGGCGTGCGGAAAATTTTTCCAGTACAAGCCGCCGCGCGTTGAGTGTCATGCGTTGGGCTTTTTCGGGATTTTCCGACATGCGTATTAAGGCTTTTACCAATGCATCGGTATCGTGGACCGGCACTAGCATGCCGGTTGAGTCTTCTTCCACCAATTGCTGAATGCCTGGAATCGCCGTGCCGATAACCGGAACGCCTGCTGCGAAGGCTTCCATGATTACACGGGGAATGCCTTCCGAATGGGAGGGAAGGACCAGCACGTCACTCCATTCGAAATGAGACACCACTTGATTAACGGCACCGACGAAGTGAATTTTATTTGCAATTCCCAGTGCCTTCGCGTGATCCTCTAGCGCATAGCGGCATGCGCCATCTCCCACCAGCCTTACTTCGATGGGACAATCGAACCATGCTTGCGCTATGGCCTCCAGTAGTTCGAATACGCCTTTCGGTCTACACAAACGGCCGACGAAAAGAATGTGAAACGGATCTCCGGCGCGGCGGGCTTTTCTATTGTTGAAGCTGCGGTCGAATGCGGCGGCGTTTACTGCATTGAGTATCAAACGTAATCGGCGTTTTTCGAAGCCGCGTTTGATGAGGTCTTCTGTCAATGACGGGCTTAAGGGATAAATGCGATCGAACCGCCGCAAGAATAAGCGAGAAATCGCTTCATATAGCCGGATGCGCAAACCTTCATGGGCAGACCATCCGTGTGGAGTAGACACGACACGAATGGGTAAACCCCGTGTGGCCAGGTAGCCAAGAACGTCGCATTTGAAACCATGCGTATGAACGATATCGACTTGTTGATCGATTAATAATCGTCGTAGCGCGATGATTGCTTTCGGATTCAGTTTTCCTGCAATAGGTAGATGAGTGGCGGTGAACCCTCGTGCTCGAATGAATTCGTGAAACGACGCCGAGCCGGGTTTGTTACCCAAGGTGACCACCATTGCGTCGACAATGTTGTGATCGAGGTGCTGTATTTGGGTCGCGGTCCATCGCTCCGCGCCATAAACGCCGGCAACGGAATGAAAGTGAGCAACCCTTATGGGTATGCGATTGTGTAAGTTCACGGCTAATAAGGGGGGTGTGATTTACGTGCCATACTTTGTGAGTATGGTATGGACCGAAAATAATGCAAGGTCGTTGGAATTATTTTCTGAAGAAGCTGATGTCTTCCGCACGACAAAGAAAAACATCATTGCAATTAAATTCCACGGAACTTCACGGGTGCGCTTTTTGCTATAACGAACTGACGAGAGCGAGGCCATCGGCAATATGCATAACGTCCCGCCGTATTAGTTTAGGACTTACGCAAAACCGCCCCGGCGGCGTTGCGCCTTTACTTGTACTGTCTGCGTCGGCGCGCCTTGCTGGGACAATTTTGCGTAAGTCCTATAGTCAATCTGTTCAACCGAGTGAATGACGAGATGGATGAAAATTCGCAACTGCGCGTTGCAAAAAATACCGCATTGTTAGTATTTTTACGAGTGGTGGCACCGCTGCTGGACATTGTTCTTGTACTTGCCGTATCTCGTTTCCTCGGAACGGAGGGATTAGGGCGCTATACGCTAGCTTATACCTTCTTGTTTGTCGGCAGCGCCATTGGACCACTAGGGTTGAACACCGTGGTAACTCGAGACGGTGCGCGAGATCGTACTGTTCTTAATCACACATTGGCGAACGCCATATCGATTGCGACAGTCGCTTCTTTATTGCTGATGCTGGGGACGATGGCGGTCGCATCTTTTTCCAACTATGACATCGATACTCGTACATCAATCATCGTGCTTAGTCTAGCGATCATTCCAAGCAGCATCGGCATATTGCTCGACGGGGCCTGCATGGCGATGCAACGGGCCGATAAAATCGCTGTCGCAACCGCGTTTGAATATGTGGTCAAAGTGGGCGGCGGTACCGCATTGTTATTTATGGGCTATGGATTGAACGAGGTATTGTTCTTGGCGGTTATCGCGAGAACAATCGCTTGTGTAATACAGGCCGTATTGCTCAAGAAATCCGGTGTTACGGTAGGCTGGGGACGCGACCGCGCGTCTATTGGTATGTTGTTGCGGCTGGCGCCCACGTTCCTTGGCATTTCCATCTTTGCTACTTTGTATTGGCGCATCGACGTTTTTATGTTGTCTCAAATGCGACCGGTAGAGGATGTAGGTTATTACGGCGCTGCGTATCGAATTTTAGAATTGGCCATGGTCATACCGCAAAGTTTGTGCTCATCGTTATACCCGCAGATCGCGGCTGCCGTTCAAACGGATGTGAAAGCGTTGAAGTCGCTGGGCGCTACGGCATTGCGTTATTTAATGGCTATTAGTTTGCCCGCGGCCATATGCGCGGCGTTGTTGGCTGAACCCGGTTTGGAGCTGTTATACGGCAAAGGATTCGATGCGGCCGCGACGACGTTGAGAGTATTGATTTTTACGTTGATCCCTTACAGCATTGTCCGCTATCACGCTTATGTGTTGGTCGGTGCGAATCGCCAACAAATCGATCTCGGCCTTAACGTGGTCATGTCCATCGTCAATATCGGTTTGAATTTTTTGTTGATTCCCCGCTATTCACATCTTGGCGCCGCAGCGGCGACATTGGTCGCCATCAGCGTTTATGCGGTTTTGCAATACTGGTATTTGGCGCGTTGTTTACCGGGGCACGCGGCTGCGCTTTCCTTGCAGCCGCCGGTATTAGTGGCCACGGCCATCACTGCCGGCTGTGTTTGGTTGTTGTACGACAAACCATTGGTATTGACGATTTGCGTAGGCGCGGTGCTTTACTTTTGCAGCCTGTTATTGGGCGGGTTTTTCACCCGCTCGGAGCTGCAGATAATGGGAGTGAGCCGCTTGTTGGGCAAGGGGGGATTTCCGCGCGGATAAATCACGCTGCCCGGTGAATAAACGATTGCTATCTATCGATAAAGTTGCCGACGGCGCGACCGCGATGACATAGACGGTTCGATACTTTTCGAGCGGAAAAAAAGCAGATGCATGTTGCGGTGGCATGGCCCGGTGCGTGCCTAAGCTCTGGCGCCCGGACGCCCGTCGCGGTATCATGTGCGCCCTTTCTGGAGTTATCTGCCTTTGTGCGAATCATTGCAAAGGTCGGAGCCAGCGTATTCACTCGGAGACATTCAACATATGGCTGAAGCACAGGCACGAGTGCCTTTTATTTGGGAATTTTTACCGGAAGCAACTACCGGCACTGCCGTAATCGCTACCCGCGAAGCGCGTGAGCGCGCCTTGGCCGCAGGCCAAACAGTAACAACTTATAAAGACGGACGCCTTGTCCAAGAAAAAATGGTGGGGGGTAAACTTGTTGAGTTGTTTAATCAGACCCGCGAAAGGGATACTGATTAATCTGTTTCATAGAGCGTCTGCCTTGTGTTGGACGCTCTAGTTTGTCCTGAGATTTAATTCAACCGTGCTTCAACGCAGTTCCTCTCAAGAAGTACAACAAAGAATCCATAATTTTCACGGCTATCTTCAGTTTTAGGAAGCCCACCGGGTTGTCTCTAGAGCGGCTTTCGACTTAGAGCGGATTTCGACTTAATGTACGGTATCGCCGAGTTTCTTTTGGGGGCTTCTATCTTCGCAAATTGCTCACGGCTTATATTATTCGGGTAAGCTTTTCTCGTCGTCTAATGCCGCTACAAAATTATCCTCCACAAAAGACAAAAAGAGCTCGAATAGGTTCTTAGCGCGAGTTCACTCCGACTTCGACGTGTTTATCGTCCGCATTAAACAGAATGACACAATTAGGCATGCCGGTCTCTGTCAAAATCACATGGCAGAATTACGAGAAGGAGCATTTCGTGCCGCGTGTGAATAATTCAACAAAGCTTTTTTTCGGGGAATTCCTTCGTTACAAACAGGAAGTTATTAATGTAACGCCCTTTTTGTCCGATGTTGGCAGGATTTTGGTGCACTTCCATTTTGAATGAATTGAAGGGTCGCCACTTCTTGTTGTAATAGAAGAAACTCTTGTAACCCAAGGCTTGCAGCCAAGATGTGACAACACCGATCGATCCGGGCTTGTGTCTTTCTTCTATTTCGATAATCAAGGAAGGCTGGTGTTGAACAAGGATAGATCTTGCTCCGCGCAATACGGCATCTTCATGACCTTCTACATCGATTTTGATGAACCCTATCCTTTCGGTGAACGCATACTTGTCCAAACAACGAATAGGTACAGAAACGATTTCGATATCGTCTGCGTTTTCCAAATTATTTTCCTTTTCGATGGTGCTACGTCCCACGTCGTTCACAACCATTTTCATGGTAGCCATGCCCACATGGTCTGACAGTGCCACGATTTCAACATGCAAAGGAGAACGGGAACCAGTCATGGATTTAGCGAGTGCCAAGGCAGCGCTGCTCCTGGGTTCAAACGCATAGCATTTCTTTGAATAATTGAGTAGATGAATGGTGTATTTGCCATTCGATGCACCGATATCCAGCGACGCGCTTGCTCTATCGCAAAGATAAGGAAGAAAACGCATTTCCGGATCTGGGTATCCGCTTCGCCAGACTCGGAAACGCCAGTAAAGCTTAGGGGTAAACTGCTTTGCTACGGCGCGAATAAACGCATGAGTCGAATCAAAGTGAGAAATCAACATAGCTCATTACCTTGTAGAAACAGTTTTAACTACTCCATTAAACAGTAGTGGCGCCACAACACTTTTTCAACAAGGATAGAAAGATTAGCTGAGCGTGTAGATTAAGATGGAACCGACGCAGAAACACTCAAGGCGCTATGACGAGTGTCCAGTTTCATGGACTCTCCGTTTTTGCATCGGTCGCATTACGTTCTGGCTTTGAATGCGAAACGTCATGGCTCTCCCGGTTTATTTTTCCCTTTCAAAGAAAGAAAGCAAAAAATAAATAAGCTCGCCATGAAAACAGCAAATATAAGAACTGTTATTGAAAGTAAAAAATTGTGCGTCTGGCCCTCATCCAAACCGTGTACCAGAGGGAGAAGGATCAATTGCCCCGCAAGCGGGAGAGGGGGAGGGTTTCTGTTCGTCGCTTACTTGAAATAACCCAGCGGCGCTCCTCTCGCCTAGCGCTGCACCTCAAAGAAACTCAGCGATACCGTACTGGTTAGCCATGCAGGATTTGTACGGTGCGCCGCGCGCACCGTACAGAATTAACATGACTGACCAGTACATTAAGTCGAAAGCCGCACTCTGCTCAAAGTTTAAGCATTAACTGCGTCGCGACGTCTAGCGGGTTGCCGCATTTGGGGACAGCGTACTGTGCATTAAAGCGTAATCACTCTACAGTGCCGACAGTACGCGGTTTGAACACTCATGACATGGTTGTTGATCCGTCATCGTAACATCCCGAATTCTGTGCCTCGACCGCGAGCCGAGGCACGACGGCAAAGCCACTCTCCCGATATTATTCGGCTGCCAGGAAGCTTGGCGTGAAACTGTTTCAGCGTGCGCTGTCCGACGGACGATCGAGCGACAGGTTGATCGCGTGGGCGGGGACGATGGTCGATATGGCATGTTTGTAAACGGCCTGCGTCACCGTGCTCTTGAGGGAAACCACGTAGTGGTCGAATGATTCGATTTGCCCCACTAATTTAATGCCGTTGACGAGAAAAATAGATACGGGCACATGTTCTTTCCGCAGTATCTCGAGAAAGGTATCTTGGCAGGAGGTCTGCGGCGTTCGCTTGTTTACGTTCATCTATTGTTATCCGTGAGTTAAAGAAGGGCACATATTATCCATACTATGGACTGCTTGTCCCCCGTTTTTTTAAATTACTCCAATGTACTTATCCACTAAATCTGTGGATAAGTGCGTCAGTAAGTATTCTTGACATCTTCTGAGCACCGCTCCGAATAAGGCTTTGCGTTAGTACTGCGCGTTTAGCGGGCAGTGCAGCAATAGCTCGAACTCGGACGAAAATTAAGCCCGCTAGCATAGCGGAAATTGACCGATGGCCATAGTAAATCCACTCTAATGCGGTTGTTTAGCATTTGTCGTTTCTAACGGCCTTGAAGTTGCAGGTCTTTCGTCTTTGTCATCTCGTGCGAGCGTGGTGACGAGAGGGTTTTGTTCCACCAAGCCTCGAGGCGTGGTTTCTGCCTCGTGCCTGACTACATAGACGCGATTGATGCCGAGTGCGATAAGCAGCAAACCCGCAGCGGCGCCGATGCCGTAAAGGTACATTGAAGTGGACCAGTGCTTGAATCGCATTTCGTTAATTCCGGATATCTGTGCGGCGTGTCCAGACAGAGTCGTTTGTTGATGCGCTAAATCCAGCTTTACTTCCGAGTCGGTTTCAATAATGAATTGTGTTCCAGAACCTCAGAAGGCCAACCGGAAATGAGACGAAAATTCCATAAAATTAGTTATAGCAGGCATGTCCCGTGATTCACACCCTATTTGGTGACGCTTAAGCGGTTTTTTTGTTTTTTGCGAGCCGGCTTTCTGTGAGGGGAGCATAGGTCGAATAGCCGTTGCCGCCCCGGTGCTTGACGTTATATAGCGCTATATCGGCCCGTTTCAGTAATTCATCCCCGGTGCAGTCATCTTCGCCGTCAAAGAGTGCCATGCCGATACTGGTGCTTACCTCGATGTGCCGATTGGCAATGAAGAACTCGGCTTGCATGGCTTGCACAATATTTTGTGCGACCTTGGCGGCGTTCGCTTCGGTATTCACACCTTCTAAGATAACGGTGAATTCATCACCTCCCAACCGCGCGACCGTATCGGAAGCGCGTACACAAGATTTGGCTCGCAAGCCGAATTCGCGCAATAGATCATCGCCGGCGGCATGCCCTAGCGTGTCGTTGATGTTTTTGAAATGATCGGTATCCAGATACATCACGGCCATGAGAGAACGATTTCTCTTGGTGCGAGTAATAGCTCCCTCGAGCCGATCCCGGAAGAGGGCGCGATTGGGTAGTCCTGTCAACGAATCGGTTTGCGCCAGGGATAGCAATTGCTGCTCTTGTTCTTTGCGTTTAGTGATATCGCGCCAGGTAACGGCGACACCATCTTCAACCTGAACGGCTTCAAGGTAAACCCACATATCTCGGCCATTGTTATCGACAATCGAAAACTCTTTCACGAGGGGAATAGATGTGGCCACAACGTGCTTCAGTTGGGCAAGAACGCCGTTGTCGCATTTCAGAGGGCATATGTTGCTGATGGGTTCCCCGATGATTTGGTTCGGCAACATGGACATGAATTGAGCGCCACGACGATTGATATAGACGTAACGTAAATCGACGATCGCGTTGTCGAGATTTCGTTTGCATTCCAATAGCGCGAAATTATCCAAATTAGCCTCTGCCGCGGCGACGAACCGTTGTTCATGGCGGCGGGCTATAGGAAACGACCAGCTCGGACCGGTTAATAATAGCCGTAGCATGCGGCGAGGCTGAAAGAGGCGATTTAAAATAGATCGAAGCGTAGAGAAAAAAACACTTATCAAGCGTTTCCCTGGGGACTGACGAAGTCCATTTAGATTCATCCCTGTCGTCATTATTTTCTTTCTATTTTGCCGAACGATTGCATATTACTAATCCGCCGTCATGTACGATTCACCGAAAAAAGCCATTTATTCGGGGTAATTCAACTGTTTCCGCTTTTTATCGCGGCCTAAGAAAAGAAGAAAACGGGCGGGGCATAACAATGCTGGTGGAATGGTTCATACCGAATTATTGATCTAGGCGATACGCTGAATTCGTGGGTGACATAAATGTTTCTCGCTACGTCGGGCCTGCAACCACAACTACTCGAGAGAGAAAATTATGCGTATGACTAATACTCCTGAAAGTTATATGAACACTATGAATAATCCGTATGCAAATAGCTTGGCGAAGCAGACGGAAAACGTGTTTTACAAGTTCATGTGCTACTTGGGTTTCTGGGTTATGGCCTCGAGTATTATCTTAGGCAAATATCATCTCAGCGATCATTCCGACGCGGCAATTCATTACACGCTCGTCGCGTTGATGCTGGTCACTGTCATATCGTTTAGCGCTGTTTTCTGGACACTTTGCGCCAACTGGCTGATGGTCGCCACCGCTTATTCGCATCGACGCTAAAACTGCCGACGAACTGTTGCGTTTTTAATACTTGTTGCGAAACAACCAAGCTGTATTACCAAAAAACTTCTATTCGGCCATGAATTTTTTTTCATGGCCGCTTGTATTTCTTACAAACCCAGCTACGTATTCGTTTTCCAATTTGCTGTTTCTTCGCCTAAATATTGTGGGCATAAGTCTTGCATTAACTATAACGGCGGGAGTTATGCCACAGCGCAGTAGCGATGAATATTTATAAATTAGGAGAACTGCCATGTTGCATTACGCTGTTGTATTTTTTGTTATCGCGTTGATTGCCGGCGTGCTAGGGTTTGGCGGCATCGCTGCGGGCGCGGCGGAAATTGCAAGAATATTATTTTTTATATTCCTGATCGTGTTCATTGTTACCCTGATCACCGGCGTCATTGGTCGGTGACTGTTCCGCGCGATTCACGAATGACTTTGCTCATGGAGAATTATTATGAATCCTTCTATTAACACTAGTATCAAAGGCGTCACTTCCGAGCAATTGGTGGATGACTTGAAGAAAGTTGCTGACGATGCGCGAACGCTGCTAAACGACATCGGAAGCTATCCGGCGGATCGTTTCAATACCGCTCGCTCGCAAATCGAAGAGAAATTTCGCAATGTTAAGTCCAAAGTCGATGACATGCGAAACGGCACGGTCGAAAAAACCAGGCACGCGGCCGATGTAACCCATCGCTATGTTACAGATAATCCGTGGAAGTCCTTAGCCATCATGGCGGGGGCCGTTTCGGTTGTGGCGCTATTGGTAAGACGACGGTAAACGGCATATCGGCGATGGGGGAGTGGGATCGGAATCGGTTAATGCCGCTAGGATGACGGTTGTTCCTTATGGGTGAATAACGATTCAAGTGACAGCTTAACGAGTGCCAAATAATGCTGTTCAGCGACCGTGACATCCCACTCGCCTGAGGGCAAAGTAAATTCGATAGTTAATGAACCGCTAATCGGTTGAATGACGCTTTCACCGTTACTTGCCTGCGCTTTCAAAAAGCGACTAGTAAATTGATTTATGCGGACACTGCCTGATGAGCGACAGGAGACATGGATTTGCAGTTCGCGGAAGTGTTTTCGTAACGGCGGATTTTCGACCTGACACCCATCGTTAACTTCAACCAAAGGCCGTTCCGGCGGAAGAAGAGACGTGACGTATAAGTCTTGTCCCTTTAATGCAAATTGTCGCTGATAGATAGCCGGACAGTATTCTCCACCGGCTTCTACTCCTCCTGAAAACGGGTTATTGCGTAATTGCTCATGGGATAGCATTCGATGACTTGTGTAACGATGATATAAAAGCGCTCCTGTTACCAAAAGACCATAACTAATCGAAACGCCTAACATTGCCGCAAGAAGTTTCCTTCGTAACGAATCGTTGTATCCGGTCAAGAATCCGGCGAGCGCTACGAACATCAATGGTACGGTTACCGATAACAGGCGCCATGGAAACTGGAAAAACTTCAATTGATCGTCGAGTCGCCAGATCGCGTTAGCAGTCTGCGACATCAATGTAATTTGTATTAGTGCAACGCTCCCCAATATCTGCGCCGTTCTTAAGAATGGATGTTTCCGTTGTCGGATGGAAACGACGAGGCAGATAATCAAAGCCGCTACAGGCCATCCGAACCAGTGGCCGGGATACGACGGCGATACCATCATGTCGATCCAACGGACCGTGTGCTGATCAGGTGGGCCATACATAGCAGCTTGGCCCAGATTGAATTCTGCACTTAAATAAGAAAACGGCAAATAGACAAGGACGACGAACAAGGCCAGCGACGTTATGGTCACTGATATCAATCGAAGTCCTAAGGCTCGTTCCTTAATCGCTAGCACACTGCCGTAACATAAAATACAGAAAACAACGGGTGGAAAAATTGCGCTGTGCGCTATGGCAAGCGCTAACAGCAAGAAGAATAGCTTTGTGATGGTAAACCTATTGGCTTTGCGTTGCTGAATATCGAGGAGTTGCGCAATGATTAAGGGTATCAAGGCCATTGCCGAATATTCAGCGACGGCATAACGCTCGAACCAATTGCCTAATGCGTAAGGCGACAGAACGGCAATCACCGACAAGATAAAAGCTTGCCGCTTATCTAATCCCATTCGCATCGCGCATTCCATAAAGCCGTACAGCATGAGAAGCGCGAAAAGTGCGATAGTCAGATGCATGGCCGCAACGGTGTCGCTCAAGAGAACGGAGAGGGCGCCGGCGACTACATAAAACAGTTTGTGATAAAAAAACGGCGCGGGAGAGCCGAATCCATTTGCATGAAACGGTGTCCATGTTGGGAGCCAATCACCCGCGTTGAATGCGTTTTGCCATGCAGTTAGTAGGCCAAATGCGAAAATGGTGTCGTGGCCCCGGCCGGTCGGCCCGAGCAATATCCACGCTAGATAAATACCGAGCGTCGCTATAGATGCACTTATTAAAAGCGATTCAGAAGAATAACGGCTAGGCGCTGCTGAAGGGTTTACGGTGTCCGCGTAGATTTCTCTCATAGGGGCGGTGGACATCTTCCGACAATAAACAACTGCTCTTATGCCTAAGACACGAGTGCATAACAA
>Ga0157374_10002483_pt1 | contig 15573 bp, 9 predicted proteins | sample M25metaG_FD_115308 | JGI IMG/M metagenome (GOLD analysis project Ga0157374, IMG submission 115308) | Miscanthus rhizosphere microbial communities from Kellogg Biological Station, Michigan, USA - M2-5 metaG | ecosystem: Host-associated > Plants > Roots > Rhizosphere > Soil | place: USA: Michigan...
GCTTTGCAAAGACGCATCATCCGGCGCCATTCGATCCGCCGCTCGTGCAGTTCCTCGAGGTGCTGCACAACCGCAGCCGCACGGCTGGTTACGTCGAACAGAATCTCACCGGTCTGGCCGGAAAGCCCTTTGACGCGGACACGCTCGACGAAAAAATCGGCAAGGCCTATGGCGAAGGCAGCTACGAGCGCATCAGCTACGACTTTGAAAAACGCGGCGACGAGGAAGGTCTCGTCGTCATTCCCGTCGACAAGGGCTGGGGACCGAATTTCCTGCGCTTTGGTTTGCGTCTGTCCGACAACTTCGACGGACGCAACAGTTACCAGCTCATCACCGAAGCGAACTTCACTGGTCTGAACGACTACGGCGGCGAAAGCCGCAACCGCGTGCAGCTCGGGCAGATCACCGAGTTCTACAGCGAATACCTGCAACCGTTCGGCAATCGCGGGCAGTTCTATGTCGCGCCGTATCTGCAATACAAGGCGTTCAACTTTCCGATCAACGAAGGCGAGAAGATCGATTTCGCCGAATACCGCCGCAGCCGCGCCGACGCCGCGCTCGAGCTGGGCTGGACGCCGTCGACGAGCTGGCAGCTTTCCGGCACGCTTGAATACGGACGCGATACGGCGCGTCTGAGAATCGGACAACCGGATTTTCCCGACGTGGCCTCGACATTCGGCGGCATCGTGCTGCGCGCCGTGTATGACGATCTGGATCGTTCCGGATTCCCGACCCGCGGCACACGCGTGGACGTGTCGCAGGAATTGCTGCTGTCGCAGCTCGGTTCGACGGGCACCGCGCAGATCGCGCGCGGACGTTGGGATACGGCGCTGTCGTGGGGACCGAACACGTTCTTGTTCGGCGGCAGCATCAGTAGTTCGACGGGTAGCGGGCGCGAGGAACAACTCGCGGCGTTCAGTCCGCTCGGCGGGCTGACCAATCTTTCCGGCTACACCGAGAACCAGTTGTTCGCGACGCAGACGGCGCTCGCGCGCGGCATCTATTACCGGCGACTCACCGACGCGCAATCGCTGTTCAGCGTGCCGGTGTATGTCGGCGGCAGCCTCGAAGCGGGTGGTGTGTGGAACACCCGGCGCGAGATCGGCAGCAACGCGATCGCGGCAGGCAGCCTGTTTCTCGGTGTCGATACGCTGTTCGGACCGGTCTTCCTCGGCTACGGGTACGCACAGGGCGGACACAACGCGTTGTATCTGACGTTCGGATCGCTGCTGCGCACCGATCAATAGTCTGTCAGAACTACGAGCCCGGGCGTACGAGCATCTATGTACAATGCAGCGAGCTATCGCTGGAGTGCCTGAAAAATGAAATTCGTGCGTCCTATCCTGCTTTGTGCGCTGGCCTCGTTCGCCGGCGCGGCGGTCGCCGATGACGAAGTGTTTGCACCCTGGACGATCGCATCGGCGCGCTCCGGCTACTGGGTCGGTGCGTACGACAACAACTTAAGCAATGCACTGCTCAAGTACGACAACAATGATGGGCTCGTCTTCGCCAAACCGTTCGGCCCGGCGCAAGGATTCAACGACAAATACATCTACCAGATCGTCCCGTTGAACGACGGCGGCGCGATCGTCATCGGCCAGTCGACGACCGGTTTCGACGCGGTCGCGCCCGGCTATTCGCTGCATCGCGTCGACGCGACGGGGTCGCCGGTGTGGTCGCTGAGCGGATTGAACTCGACCTATTTTACCGACGACAACTTCCAGACGACTGGCACCGTTCTGCTCGGCGTCGACAACAGCGGTGCGCTGTGGTTTCCCGCGAACGGACATATTTATCGCGTCGGCACGACCGGCGCGCTCGTGGATTTTGGCCAGGTCAGCAACTCGTCCGACACGGAATATCCGGCCACCGTCGATCCGGTGAGCGGTACGCTGTATTTCGCGGCGGCCGACGACACCAACATTCTCGCTCCCGAAAAGTTGCTGCGTTACACGACCGGCGGTACCAAGACTACGCTATGGAGCGCACCCGATTCGTCGACGCAACTGCAGTTCGTTACCTTGGGCAGCGACGGCAATCTCTACGCAATCGGCAATAACGCCAACACGCATATCGCAATGAGTTTCGGTCCGAGCGGAAACGTGCGCTGGTCGAAGACGTTCGGGTCGTCGTTGTACGGGTTCTCGTTGCATTCGCAGATCGCGACACAGGTCGCGGCGTTTCCCGACGGCTCCATCGTGGCGCTCGACACATCCGGTGTTCTGACCGAGGTGAACCCGTTGGGACAGATCGCGCAAATTCCCGATAGCGCATACAAAGCCAATCCCAGCGAGGACACGACGGTCGAACTCTCGTCGCAGGGCGATATCGTCCTGTACAACGGCCAGTTTCTGCGATTGACCGCGGCCGGCCAAGTCATAGCCAACACGCAATTTTCGAGTTTGCCCACCGTGCTGGCAGACGGCACGCTGCTTTACTTGGAACCCGTGCCGAATGGGGACGTTTACATCGCGCATCTGGACCGCAACACCAATGCAGTCAAGGCTCCGTTCGATCTGGTCGCCTCGCTCGATGCGCCTGCGCAAATGCGCGTCGACCAGATCGGTCTCGACGGCGCCTGGTTCGCGAGCGCGGAATCCGGACAAGGTTTCACGATCGACTACGTCGCCAGCAGCAACGTGCTGTTCATTCCGTGGTTCACCTACAGCGTCGATGCGGTGAACGACACCTCCGGCCTCGCGTGGGTCACGTTCCAGGGTTCGCCGTCGCCGGGCGCGAAGAGCGCAACACTGGAGATCGCGCGCAGCGCGCCGGGCACGTTCAACGCTGGCAGCGTGAGCGGCGTCGTCATCGGCTCGGCGGTATTGACCGCTACCGATTGCTCGAACGCACGGCTGCAGTACCAGTTCAACGCCACCGAATTCGGCGGACTCGGCGGCTACATTCCGCTGACGCGCATTTCGCCGTCGACCACGCCGTGCATCGGCGCCAACGGACAGACCACACCGCCGCAAAACACCAATCCGCCGCTGCACGGATTCGACGCGAACCAGAGCGGCTCATGGTTCGATCCGAACACCGGCGGCCAGGGCATCGAGCTCACCATCATTCCGGCCGGCAACGGCTCGAACGGTCTGGTGTTCGGCGCGTGGTTCACATTCGATGCGCCGCCGGCCAACGATTCGCTGCACGGACACTGGTTTACTCTGCAGGGTGATATGTCGAGCGCGCTCAACGGCACGGTCACATTGCCGATCCTGCAGAGTATCGGCGGCAGTCTCGACAGCCTGCCGTCGACCGGTTATTCGCAGGTGGGCACGGTTACCTTGTCGATGTTGTCGTGCACGTCGGCGACGATGGCGTACCGTTTCGACAACTCCGCGGCCGCGAAGACGTTCTCCGGACTCAACGGCACGATCAACCTGACCAAGATCGGTGGCTGCGTCGCGCCGTAAGCTCAACCCTCGTCTTTCGGGACGAGGTCGCGCTTGAGGATCTTGGAAGCGATCGACGGTTCGGACAGTTGTCCGCCGTCGATCTTTAGCGTCGCCGTGGCGCCGGGTTTCTTCACGCTGTGATCGCGGATATCGACGACGCTATCGGCATCGATTCGCGTGAGCGCGATGTCATGCATCGTCAACGCCTGACCTGATTTCAGCATCGCGTGTGCACGCGGCACCACCATCCACGCGCTGCCCGCCGAACCGGCGGCCAGATGCGCGCTGCCGTCCGCGTCGACGAGCAGCGCGGTCTTTTCGTCGACGCCGATGCCGAACACGTTTTTGTCTTGCTCGCTTTGCAAGCGCGCGACGAAGGTGATCAACCGCCCGAGCCGCGCGCGCCGCGAGAAATGCGTATCGGTGATCAGCGATTCGAGATTGCGGATGTGCAGGAAGTCGTCTTCCAGGGTGACGCCGCTGTCGAACGGATTGGCCAGCGCGACGTTGGATTCCATGCTGCCGCCGTCGAACGCCGTGTAGCTGTAATGGCCGAGGATGGCCAGCCCCGCGCTGCTGCCACCGATCGGGCGATTCGCTTTCACGTGTGCGTTGAGCGCGGCCTGTACGCCGGTGCCTTTCCAGTAGCGCACGTAGTTGGCCTGATCGCTGCCGGCGAGGTAGATGCCGTCGGCCTCGTGGAGCGCTTTCAGCACGCGCGGATCGGATGACGCGTCGCGATTGTGGAAAGTGATCGTTTCCGCCGACACGACCGGACCCCACTGCGACATGAATTTCTTGCCGTAGCTGCCGTCGTCGGCATCGAAACTGTCGTCGCTGACCGCGCGCAGGATGACGATGTGACCGTGTCCGGCGCGGTCGGCGATCATCTTGAACGCCGCATCGACAGCGCCACCGCCGCCCATCAGCGCAACACCGTATTCGGTATGTGCGGCGCGCGGCTTCGACGGATCGCCGCTGACGAAATAGTCGAAATTCTTGTCGCGGAAATCGTGCGCCGGTGTTTGCGCAGCCGCGGCGCTGGCGAACCCGGCAGCGAGGAGGATGGCGGTCAGGACGGTTCGCATGTGTGCTTCCTTGGATCGCGTCATTCCATCCGCTACTTGCCGGAGGGGTATCCGCGTGCTATCAAAAGAGGGGTGACCGTTGTAACGCAGGCGCGGAGCGGCGGCAACCGAAGCGGGCAACATCGATAGGGAGACAAAGACGCATCGCGTTCGGGGGACAGCGATGCCACGCCATCATTTCTGGGGAGAATCGCATGCGTAATACGTTCATCGCGGCCGCCGTGGCCGCGGTTCTGGGGAGTTCGTGCGTCGCGGCGCGCGCGCAAGACACGGGTGCCTTGCAACCACCGCAGAATCTGGAGACGATCGAAGTCACTGGTTCGCACATTCCGCGTGCGCAGATCGAAGGGCCATCGCCCATCGTGGTGATCTCGGCCGACGACATCCAGCGCTACGGCTTCGCGACCGTTCCCGACCTGATGGCCGCGCTCACGCAGACGCTCGGCGCCGTCGACAACAACCAGAACACGAACGGCTTTTCGCCCGGCGCACAAGCCGTCGATCTGCGCGGACTCGGTCCGAACCACACTCTGGTGCTGGTCAACGGACGCCGCATCGCCGACTACCCGCAGGCCTACGGCGGCAACAGCAATTTCACCGATGTCTCCGCGATTCCGACCTCGATGATCGACCGCGTCGAAATCCTCACCGGCAGCGCTTCCGCGGTGTATGGTTCGGATGCGATTTCCGGCGTCGTCAATTTCATCCTCAAGAAGAAAGTCGACGACACCACCATCGACCTGCGCGTCGGCGACACCCAGCACGGCGGTGGCTCGTCGCAGCGGCTGACCATCACCAGCGGCTGGTCGCACGATCGCTTCGATTCGGTGTTCACCTTCGAGCTGTATCACTCGCAGCCGCTATGGGCGTATCAGCGCAGCTTCACCGATTCGCGTTTGGACAGTCCCGATCCGGACGTGCTCGCGAGCCCGGTGTTCGTGCGCACCGATGTCTACGGCGATTATCTGGATCCGGGCAAGTCGACGTGCGATGCGCTGTCGAAACTCGACAAAGGCTCGATCATCTACACCTCGCGTCCCGGTTACGCGGTCGACGGCGGACCGGGTTACTACTGCGGCAGTTATTCCGACGTCGGCTATGGCACGCTCGAGAACGGCCGCAAGATGGCCAATTTCTACGGCACGGCGACGTACAAGCTCACCGACTACGCCAGCCTGTTCGCCGATCTGCAGATGACGACTTCGCATCAGGAAAGCTACAACACGCCGCTGCAGTGGCAGAACAGCTATCCGCTCAACGGTGATTCGGCGGATGTGCCGTTCTTCAATCAGGCCACCGGCCAGGTCGAACAGTGGCAGCGCAAATATTTCACCATCGAGGAAAACGGCGGTTTCGATCCCGGCAAGATCCGCAACATCGACAACGCCTTCTCGCTCAACACCGGCATCAAGGGCACGTTCGGCGAATCGAACTGGGCGTACGAAGCGCTGTTCGGGCATTCGCAGAATTCGCTGGAAAGCAAGGAACCGGCGCTGATCTCGGCGAAAGCGCAGGCGCTTTATCTCGGCCCCGCACTTGGCATCGATCCGGACAGCGGATACACCATCTACAACGCGCCGGTCAGCAATTTGTACACGCCGCTCACCGTCGCTCAGTTCCGCTCGATCACGCAGGATTCGATCGACAACGATTTCAGCCGCTCCGAGAACTGGTCGTTCACCGTCAACAACACCGATGTGTTTAGCCTGCCGGCGGGACCTGTCGGCGTCGCCGGCGTCGTCGAATACGGCAATCAGTATTTCGGATTGAAGCCCGATCCGCTCTCGCTCGACGGCAGCTATTACGGCTTGCACAACACCGGTGCGGTCGGCTCGCGCGATCACACCGGCGCGGGCGCGGAGTTCAGTGCGCCGATTTTGTCCCGACTCACCCTCACCGGCGCGGGCCGCTACGACCGCTACGAATACAGCAACAACTCGTCGAGCAAATTCACGTATGCGCTCGGTCTCGAATTCCGTCCGATCGACAGCCTGCTCGCACGCGGATCGTATTCGACCGGCTTCCGCGCGCCGGATCTCACCTATCTGTATTCGGGCCTGAGCGGATCGAGTTCCGGCGGCAGCGATTACTATCTTTGCCGTCGCGATGAACCCAATGTCGACATCGGCGATTGTGACTTCGGCGACATCGGTTTCAACGGCCGCAGCCACGGCAGCACGACGCTGAAAAACGAAACCAGCAAATCGTTCACGTACGGCTTCGTGTTCTCGCCGTTCCGCAACTTCGATCTCACCGCGGACTACTACAACATCCGCCTCAACAACGAAGTCGAATACCAGGACAGCGACACCATCCTGCGCGAAGAGGCCGACTGCCGCCTCGGCCAGACCGTCGACGGCGCGCCGGTCGACATCAACTCGTCGCGCTGCCAGCAGATCATCACGCAGGTGGTACGCAACCCCGCCACCGATCTGAGCAATCCGGAAGGCATCACCTCGGTTCTGGTGCTGCCGATCAACGTCGCGGCCGAGCGCACCTCGGGCATCGACGTCGCCGCGCACTACAAGTGGGAAACCAACCGCGTCGGCACGTTCGACTTCAACGTCGGCATGACGTACCAGATGCACCACGAAATCCAGCTCGCCGCGGACGATCCGGTCGACAACGAGCTGACCGATCTCTACTACTACGTGATCCCGCGCACCAAGGCGAACTACTCCGTCGCCTGGTCGATCGACAAACTCACCGCCACTATTTTCGGCACGCGCATCGGCGGACTGCCGAACTACGACGGCACCCAGCGCCTGGGTCCGACATTCATGTACAACGGCTCGCTCAACTATCGCTTCAACGATCACTGGCAAGGCAGCCTGGTCGTCGACAACCTCAAGGATTCCAAGCCCGGCCGCGATTCGACGTGGACGTCGTATCCGTACTACACGCGGGCCTGGTTCAGCCCGGTCGGTCGCGCGTATTTCCTTGAAGTCAGCTACAAATTCGGCGGTAAACCGTAAACGCCAAAACCGGGGCCTCGCGCACGCGCGGGGCCTCGCGTGTGATTTTTGGTCCGCTCATGCGAATCACCTAGTCCGGGAGCATCATTCCGGACAGGCAGATGGCGGCACACGCACACATGACCCGATCGACCGACGCATCGAGAGACGAATTCCGCGCCCTTCTCGACCGGCATCGCAAGATCGTTCTCAAAGTCGCCAGCACTTACGCGCGGGAGCCGGCCGATCGCGCCGATCTGGCGCAGGACATTGTCACGCAGTGCTGGCGCGCGTACTCGAGTTACGACGAAACGCGCGTGTTCTCTACGTGGATGTATCGCATCGCGCTGAACGTGGCGATCTCGTTCGCGCGCGGTAACGAACATCGGCATCGGCACAGCGTCGCGTTCGACGATGCGCTTCACGACGTCGCAGCCGGCACCGATTTCGAAAACGATGAGCGCGTGCGCGCGCTCTATCGCTGCATCGACGCGCTGGATCCGCTCAATCGCGCGCTGCTGATCCTGTATCTCGACGAACGCAGCCAGCGCGAGATCGCGGAAATTCTAGGCATCACCGAAACGAATGTAGCAACCAAGATCGGGCGTTTGAAAGAACGCCTGCGCAACGACATGAGTGAGGCATGAAACGATGGAGACCGCGATGGAACTCGACGATTTGAAATCGGCTTGGGCTGTGCTCGACCGGCATCTGCAACAGCAGTCCGCGTTGAACGTGCACCTGTTCCGCGAACGCAAACTCGACAAAGTGAGTTCGGGCTTGCGCCGGTTGTACTGGGGCAAGATCGTGCAAATCCTCTTCGGCGATGCGCTGATCTATTTCGGGATCATGTCCACGCTGCGCTATCTGAGCGTGCCGCATCTGCTCGCCTGCAGCGTGTTCATGCTGCTCTACGGCGTGCTGATCGTGGTGCTGGGCGGCGTGGCGCTGGGCCGCATCAGCCGTATCGACTACGCCGCGCCCGTGCTCGACATCCAGAAACGCGTCGGCGCGCTGCATCGGGCCCACGTCATAGCCAACCTGGCGGCGGGTCTGCCGTGGTGGTTCCTTTGGATTGCGATATTCGTGCTGGAAGTGAAAGCAAACCTTGGCGTCGATCTTTTTGTGAATGCGCCCGATTTCGTCTGGATCAGCGCGGTGGTGGGAGCGATCGGACTTTTCGCGAGCCTATGGTATTACCGCCGCTCGTCGAACCTGGCCGCAGCGCGTGATAGCGCCAGCGTGCCGCGCAGCCTGCGCGACGCCAAGACCGCCCTGGACGAAATCGCCCGTTTCGAGCGTTCCTGAGCAAATATCCTTTCATCGCGAACAAGAGATGGATTATAATCAGCGCCCCTCTCCCGCCGAGGGGCGCTGCATTTTCGCGATTGCGAACTCAGGCTCGGCGGGCTTTCGGGTTCCATAACCGAAACCGCGCCCGCTCATTTTTTGGAGCTAGCTGATGAACGCTGTCGCAAAACATTCCGTGAAGGACGACTTCAAGGTCGCCGATCTGTCGCTGGCCGACTGGGGTCGCAAGGAAATCGATATCGCCGAGCACGAGATGCCGGGTCTGATGTCGATCCGCAAGAAATACGCCGTCGAAAAGCCGCTCAAGGGCGTGCGCGTGACCTGGTCGTTGCACATGACGATCCAGACCGCCGTGCTGATCGAAACGCTGAAGGACCTTGGCGCCTCGGTGCGCTGGGCCGCGTGCAACAGCTTCTCGACGCAGGATCACGCCGCCGCCGCCATCGCCAAGACGGGAACGCCGGTGTTCGCGTGGAAAGGCGAAACGCTCGAGGAGTATTGGGACTGCACGCTCGATGCCGTCACCTTCCCGGGCAACAAAGGTCCGGAACTGGTGGTGGACGACGGCGGCGACGTCACCCTGCTGATCCACAAAGGTTACGAACTCGAGCAGGGTGACAAGTGGGTCGATTCCGCGTCGTCGTCGCACGAGGAGCAGGTGATCAAGAACCTGCTCAAGCGCGTCGCGAAAGAACGTCCGGGCTTCTGGACCGGCGTGATCAAGGAATGGAAAGGCGTTTCCGAAGAAACGACGACCGGCGTGCATCGCCTCTATCAGATGATGGAAGCGGGCAAGCTGCTGGTGCCGGCGATCAACGTCAACGATTCGGTGACGAAGTCGAAGTTCGACAATCTGTACGGCTGCCGCGAATCGCTGGCCGACGGCCTCAAGCGCGCGATGGACGTGATGCTCGCCGGCAAGGTCGCCTGCGTGTGCGGTTACGGCGACGTCGGCAAGGGTTCGGCGCATTCGCTGCGTGCGTACGGCGCGCGAGTGGTGGTGACGGAAATCGATCCGATCAATGCACTGCAGGCGGCGATGGAAGGCTTCGAGGTCAACACCGTCGAATCCACCCTCGGCCGTGCCGACATCTACGTCACCACGACCGGCAACAAGGATGTGATCACGCTCGATCACATGACCAAGATGAAGGACCAGGCCATCGTCTGCAACATCGGCCACTTCGACAATGAGATCCAGGTCGATGCGCTGAAGACGCTGGCTGGCGTCAAGCACATCAACATCAAGCCGCAGGTGGACAAGTATACTTTTGGCAATGGCAACGCAATCTTCCTGCTCGCCGAAGGCCGCCTCGTGAACCTGGGCTGCGCCACCGGCCATCCGAGCTTCGTGATGTCCAACTCGTTCTCCAACCAGACGCTCGCGCAGCTCGATCTGTGGGCGAACAAGGACAAGTACGAGAAGACCGTCTATCGCCTGCCGAAGAAGCTCGACGAGGAAGTCGCGCGCCTGCATTTGGACAAGATCGGCGTGAAACTGACCAAGCTCACGAACGAGCAAGCCGCCTATCTCGGCGTGCCGCTCGACGGGCCGTACAAGCCTGAACACTACCGCTACTGAGAAATCTCTCGCGGAAAAGCAACGCAACGGACGCCCTCGGGCGTCCGTTTTTTTGAGGTTCCTCATGCGCACGATGACTCGCGTAAAGATCTGCTGCATCGGCAGCGTCGCCGAAGCGCAGCTCGCGATCCGCTGCGGCGCTGATGCACTTGGACTCGTTTCGACGATGCCCAGCGGACCTGGACCGATCAGCGAAGAGGCGATCGCCGAGATCGCCGCCAGCGTTCCACCGCCAATCGCGACGTTCCTGCTCACCTGCCTGACGGACGCCGACGCGATCATCGCCCAGCAACGCCGCTGCGGCACCAACACGCTACAGCTCGTCGATGCCATTCCGCTCGAAGCATATGCGAAGCTGCGCCGCGCGCTGCCCGGCATCGATGTCGTGCAGGTGATCCATGTACTCGGCGAACAGTCCGTGCGCGAAGCGTGCGAAATCGCGCCGCATGTCGATGCGCTGCTCCTCGACTCCGGCAATCCGAATCTCGTCATCAAGGAATTTGGCGGCACCGGCCGCGTGCACGATTGGGCGTTCAGCCGCGACATCGTCGCGCGCTGCGGAAAACCAGTATTCCTGGCCGGCGGGCTGCGCAGCGCAAATGTGCGCGATGCGATCGACACCGTTCGCCCGTTCGCCGTGGACTTGTGCAGCGGCGTGCGCACCGACGGCCAGCTCGACGAGGTCAAGCTGAAGACTTTTTTCGCCACGCTCGCCGCGACGACATAGTTCGACTATAAAAACGCTGGGCGCTCCCATGTCGCTGTGATCCGCCCCTTTTCGTTCCTCGACCTGCCGAATGACGGCTGGCTCGAGGAGCGTTCCATGGGTGCTCGTGCGCGACTTCCACTTCTGGTCCTGCTCGTCGGTTGCGGCGCAGCCGCGCCGTCTTGCGCGATGGCCGCATGCAGCCCATTCACGCCGCACACGCGCAGCGTCGGCAACAAAGCCGCCGATCCGGATTGCACCGACGACACGATCCAGTCGGCGATTGACAACGCCATCTGTCCCAACACGATCATCGTCATCACGAAGGAGCGCAGCTACACCGCGCAGCATCTGAGCGTGCAGGACAAGTCGATCACCCTGTCCGGCAGCGCCGCGGCGTGCGGTGGCGGAGGCACCACGCGACCCGACGATATCGACACGATCACCGCGCCGATCGTCACGCTCGACGGCACGGGAAACGGTGGCACCAGCGTGATTGCGGTGCGCGGCAACAGCAACGTCACGCTGCAATTCCTCGAACTCACGCACGGTGGCGGCGGTTCGGGCAGCCATGGCGGCGGCGTGGATTTCCAGGGCGCAGGCTCGCTCACGCTCGACACCAGCACGATCGATCTGAACAGCGCCGACTTCGGCGGCGGCATCGAATTCAGCGGTGTCGGCGGTGCGGCGACACTGACGCTAAAACCGTATTCGGTGATCGAGTCGAACAAGGCCAACACCAACGGCGGCGGCATCAATCTCGAAGGCACGGCGACGCTGAATGCAACGCAGCCTTTTACGCTCATCGGTTTCAATCATGCGCCGAACGGACAAGGCGGTGGGATTGCGGTGGCCGGTCCCGCCGAAGCGGATATCGGTTCGCCGGGATACGCCGACTTGCCGGTTATCAACGGCAACGACGCCGTGCTCGGCGGCGGCATGTCGTTCTTGGGCGTCGACGCGTCGAACGCCAACGGCAACGTGTTCACGACTGATCCATTGCATCCGGTGGCAATCGCGGGCAACTTCGCCTCGGAATTCGGCGGCGCAATTTACGCAAAACCACATTCGAGCTTCAGTCAACCTGCCGACGCCAATATTTGCGTGGAGAACGCACGTATCGACGGAAACGCTGCACCGGAGGGCTCGATTGCATATCTCGACTACGACTCTACCTTTATCGGTGATGTCGGTATCAGTCGCTTCGCCTTCAACGACGGTCTGTGCGGCAGCTTGCCGCCGGGGTCGGTGGCGTGCGCCGGCGGGGTGACCTGCAACACCCTCAACGACAACCGCGCCGTCGACGCCGCCAATCACGCCACTGCCGGCAGCATGATATTGGCCAACGGCGACGCGCAGGCAAGGATGTTTCGCTTCTCCATGCGTAACAACTCAGGTTTGCACGCGTTACGGCTGCTCAACGAGGAACACGCCATCGGCAAGTGCCTGATCGCCGACAACGCATTCACCAACGAAACGATCTCGATAGAAGACGGCGGCTTCAACGACGGTTTCGGCTTGGCGACCATCGACAGCTGCACCATCGCCAATAACCTGCACAACAGCGGCAGCGTGATCCACACCGAGCTTCAGCTAACGCTCACCAACAGCATTCTCGACCAGCCCGTAATGTCCGCACTGAGCCTCGGCGGCACGCCCACGGTCTCGGCTCACTTCGTGATGGCAGCCGATCCGACCGGCTTGCCGGTACAGGAAGACATCGTCAAGGCCGAGCCGTTATTCGTGGACAGTACCAACGCCAACGTCGCCCAACGCAACTACCATCAGGGTGCGGTCATACAGAACGGCGACGTCACATCGTCATTCGCAATCGACTACGCGCCCCCCGTGCCCGGCAACGATCTCGATCTGGACGGCAATCCTTACGACCAGGATGTGCCCGCAGTTCCGGATCACCTTGGCGTGCGCGATCTGGGTTGCTACGAAATGCAGCCGATCACGGACCGCATCTTCGCTGACGCACTCGGCGATCCGATTTCACTCGTGCAGTGATCGCGTGTCGCTGTCCGCCGCTGCTTCCCGTTCCTCGCCCGGCGAATCGCCGCAGACCGAGGCATACGTCATGTCGCGACTATCCTTAACACTCATGGCCCTGACAGCGGGTTGCGGATTCATTGATGGCGCTGCCGCCGCAACCTGCAATCCGAACATTCCGGAAGTTCATACCGTCGGCGACACGGCCGGCGATTTGAGTTGCACCGAGGATACGATCCAGGCCGCCATCGACAACGTTGCGTGTGCGGGTGCGAAGATCTTCATCACGACCGAACGCAACTACACCGCCCAGCACGTGTCGATCCAAGACAAGACGCTTTCGTTGATCGGCACCTCGGCATCATGCAGCGCCGCGGGTAGCGCACGGCCCGACATCGCTCCTACCGCACCGATCGTCACGCTCGACGGCGCAGGCAACGGCGGCATCAGCGTGCTCGCCGTGCGCGGCACCAGCAACGTGACGGTGCAGTTCCTCGAACTCACACATGGCAGCAGCAGCGGCCATGGCGGCGGCATCGATTTCCAGGGCGCGGGCGCGCTCACGCTCGACACGACAACGCTCGATCTCAACAGTGCGAGCTTCGGCGGCGGCATCGGCTTCAATGCCACCGGCAGCAGCGCGACGTTGACGTTGAAGGCATACAGCGTTATCGCGTCGAATACGGCGAACATCGATGGCGGCGGGATCGAGATCGAGGGCACATCGGACCTCGTGGCGGTCGAGCCGTCCATACGCATCGGTGACAATCACGCCGTGAACGGCAAAGGCGGCGGCATCGCGGTCGTCAGCCCGGCGCATGCGGATATCGGTTCTTCCGACGACAACGATATCGGCGTGCTCGACGGCAACTCGGCCGCGCTTGGCGGCGCCATTTCCGGCGAAGTGACGAACGACAACGAAGTCGTACTCGACTTCTTCAGCACCGACCCGCTGCATCCGGTCACCCTCTCGAACAATTTCGCATCGCAAGGCGGTGGCGCGGTTTATGTGCTGCCGCATGGGAACGGATTGGCCGTCGCGTGCATGTCCGATTTCCACATCGTCGGCAACACCGCGCCGGATGGGTCGGCGATCCTGATCGACGCCGATGTCGCGACGACCGGCACACCGGCATCTGCGGACTTGGAGTTCAACACGAACTTCCTGTTTTGCCCGAACGGATTCGCGCGCGAACCCTGCGCGCCGGGCGTTGCGTGCAACGTCATCGAATCGAACGTGAACGCCGATGCGACCCATACACCGCAACCCGGCGCGACGATCGTCCATCGCGCCACCTTCATTGGCGAATTTGCCGGCAGCCGCTTCGCGATGCGCAACAATACCGGCGCGCACGCCATTCGCGCATTCGACGCGATCACTCGCCTGGACAACTGCCTGATCGCCGACAACAGCTACTCCGGCGAACTGGTGCGCAGCGACAACGGTGGCGACGCCGTGCAGCCGACGACGCTCGCGATCGACGCCTGCACCTTCGTCAACAACGCCGGTGGCAGCGGCAGCGCGATCTACACCGACTACGACCTGACCCTGACCGGCAGCATCGTCGATCAGCCATCAATGTCCGTCGTGACGACCAGCGCTTCGCCGACGATCGCCGCGCACGACATACTCGCCGCCAATCCCGCGGGCCTGATCGCGCAAACGGATATCGTCACGGGCGAGCCCACCTTCATCGATCCGCAGCACGGCAGCTATCGCCAGCGCGCCGTGGTTCAGAAAAACGTCGTGACCGCGTCGTCGGGCATCGATTTCGCTCCCGCCGGCAATGCCGGCGATCGCGACCTCGACGGCGATTTGCGCGATCAGGATATCCCGTCGATACCGGATCGTTTCGGCGTGCGCGACGTCGGCTGTTACGAGGCGCAACCGATCACGGACCGCATTTTCGCCGATGCCATCAGCGATCCGGTTCTGATCGTGCAATAGAAATCAGTGTGCGGTGGATGCGCACCCACCCGCCGCATCGATCGCGTGGAACGCCGCGACGAGCAACGCATGCTGTTCGATCCCTTGCGAGTGCGCCGTTTCGCGAACTGCGCCTTCGGACGCATCACAATGACCGCCGTGGCGCTCCGCCGCTGCGAGCCAAGCCTGGGCGACTAGCAGATTCAGTTGCGCGGGGTCGACCTCGTCTTTCGCTGAGGCGATCGCCGTGCGCAGACGAGCCATCGCGGCATCGGCTCGGCCGGCATCGAGATCGATGCGCGCCAGGGCAATGTGCGCGGGCAACAGCCATGCGTTCCAGCGATGGTCGTAGGCATCGAGTTCAGTGCGCGCGAGTGTTGCCGAGTCGGCAGGGCAACTGCCTTCAGCAGCGGCGCCGATCCGCGTGCAGGCGAGCGCCCGTGCCGCCAATGCGTTCAGCCGCGCGTATTCCGGAAAGCTGCGGCCGATGCGCTCGATGGCGCGCGCGAATCCTTGCGCGGCGTGCGCATCGTCGCCTGCGGCGGCGTCGATCGTGCCGCGCAGATAGTCGTGCGCGCCGAGCGTGAACGCGTCTTTGGAATCGGCAAGCAA
>Ga0157374_10002484_pt1 | contig 15572 bp, 15 predicted proteins | sample M25metaG_FD_115308 | JGI IMG/M metagenome (GOLD analysis project Ga0157374, IMG submission 115308) | Miscanthus rhizosphere microbial communities from Kellogg Biological Station, Michigan, USA - M2-5 metaG | ecosystem: Host-associated > Plants > Roots > Rhizosphere > Soil | place: USA: Michigan...
ACATTCGGCAAAGTAGTTGTCCTTGATGCGACCACGGCGACTGCACAAGTGCAGGTTGCTGGCGATGCCGCGCTCGGGACTCGCACGGTCATCGTACGGACCGGGACCGAAGTCGCGGCTAAGGCGGATGCGTTTATCGTCGGTGCGCTCGGAACGCCCATTGCGATTCGCGTCAATCCGACCGATCCGATCGTTGCGCCAGGCGGTTCGATTACGGTTCAGCCGCAACTGGTGGACGCAGCCGGGAACGTAGTCAGCACCGGCAACCCGGCGTTCACTCTCACAGTAACGCCGAAGCCGGGTAAGACCGAAGGCAATGCGCCGCAAGTGAATGGCCTGACGGTCAGCTTCCCGAAACTGGCGAAGCAATTCCGCAACCGGAACGTGGAAGTGGATCCGGAAGGCAGATACGCCGACGGCCATCCGGCCGATCCGAACTATGGCAAGGAAACAGGCGGCATCTATACGCTCACGGTTCAGGCCGGCGGCTTGACCGGCAGCGTTGACGTTGCGGTGCTTCCATCCGGAACGGCGGAAGTAACTTTGAAGGTTCACGAATACAGCCGCGATCTTAGCGCTGTGATGAAGGCCCTGCAGCTGGCCGCTGTTTCGCACGACGTTAGCGCCGTGCTGGCTGCGAAAGCACAGCTCGCCGGTGTTCTCGCGACCACAGGCTACAGCTGGAAGATGCTGTCTTCGAATAACGTGTTGGCGCCGCCGAACGGCTATCCGGTGTCGCTGGCGCAGGTGCAGGGCCACTTCACGAACGGCCCCGATGACGCGCAGTTCGCCTCCGTTCTGGATGCGCTGATTGTCCATCTTCGCAATACGCGGGAGCGGCTGGAAGCGATCGACATGTCCAGAATTTCCGACAGCGACCTGGATGCATGGCAGGCTGCGAACGCCACTTACAAGATGCTGAGCGATCAGCTGGCGGCACTGTCGCCGGAGCCGCTCGGTTTAGTGGCGAACAGCTACAGGCTGAACACTATCCTCCGAGACGAGGCTCCGAGGCTGCTGGACACCATGGCCCGTAAGGCGATGGAGTTCCTGAATCAGATGCCGGGGCAGCAGCAGGTGCAATCAATGTCGGTCATCAATCAGTCTGGTATCGCCGATATCAACTTCTATCTGAACATCATGGCCAAGTTGTTCCCGCTGGCGACGAACACCGCCGGAACGCTGAACGGCAACATCACGGAGCTTGGCATTACACTCGCGAATTCGCTGGCAAACATCGCACTGGCGAACATCCTGAACTACTTCAGCTCGGGCAGTCTGACCATCGACTACGTGATGTGCGGTGCGGACTTCTCCTTCGCGTGTCCCAATTATCCAAACACCTATGTGGAAGGGAGCGGCTTCGGCAGCAATCCGGAAGACAACGCGGTAACCCTGATCGGATGTCTTAACAGCAACGCCATTCGCACGCTCGTCGGTTTGAAGATGCGGGGCGGGCTCGAGCGAGGCGTCCGATATCGCCGCGTCGATTCGCTGGGCTTTTTCCATCAAGTCGCTTGCGGACTGAGCCTCGGCGGGCCTGGGCTTCTGGTCGGTGGAAACTCCGACGGAGATTCGGCCTGGCCTGTTCAATGGCGGCAGCGAGATGGTGTTCCGCAACGGTTGGTCACAGGTGAATAAATCAAAGATACCTTGCGTTGGAACCGTGATCGCGGTCAATCGTGAGACCGGCGGAGCATATGCCGTGAACCTCAACATGCTGGGGTCGTGCCAATAAGAGAAACAAAAAATTAAAAGAGGAAAAGACAATGAAAAACACGATTTGTGACTTCATTCTGACAATGGCCATCCTGGCGGGATCGGTGATGGTATCGAGCGCGAGCACAATCGCGCTCGTTCCCTCCAGCGCTGAGGTAAACGTAGGGTCGGCCTTCACAGTGGATGTGGTCGCCCAAGACATGAACCTCGGTGGATTCGATTTCACGCTTGGCTGCACGCCGCTGCTGGCCTCCTTCAATATGGCTGACTTCGGCCCGTATCTCGGAGCGCCTATCTCGTTCCAGGCCGCCGATGCGCAGATCGACACCATCACGTTGAACGAGCTTTCTTTCGAGGACAGCACGGTTTTAGCTCGGCTGCAAGGAGCAGCGGGAGCGGGGAATCAGTTCACCCCGGCGACACTCCACTTCACAGCCCTAAGCGCCGGCGCGGCGACTTTCGATATCGAGTCCAGCTTTTTGACCGACCTGGAAGGCAACACCATCACGGCGGATTCGTTGAACGCGGTTGTGCAAGTGAAAGACGGCAATCCGCCGCCGGCCTCGACACCCGAGCCGGCGACGCTATCCTTAGCAGCTTTTGGAGCAATCTTTTTAGCCATGGGCTGCTACCGCCGTTCGGCGAAACGCGGCTAATCGCGAGTGCGCATCTGATGCAATCGCTCGCGCAGAACCTCGGAAAGTTGGCCTTCGATCTCAGGTGTAATCAGACCGGCTTGGTCCAAATCTTTCAAATGAGCTTCATCCTTAGCACGGAAGCTGGTCAGCTTCATACGAACCAGGTCCGCCAAAGGGATCAATCGAATGCCATGCAGCGTGCGGCCTCCACCAATGTCGGGCGCAGGTTCTGAATAGTGCGGCCGCACTTTTTCACCGGCGAAAACCAGATGAACGGCCCGCCGGGCAGATGCTCCGCCGGCCTGCACCAACATATCGACTCCTGCAACATGACGATGTTTCAAACCGAAGCGCTTACCCGCCTCTGCAATCCTCGTCAAATCCTGTCGCCGGACGACGATATCGATGTCTCTCGTCAGGCGTCCCGCGTCGGGCTCAGCATCCTCTACATACAAATAGACAGCCAATCCGCCAATTACGCGATACTCGACAGCGGCCGCTGCGAAAATCTCCTCGACTAGTCGTGCTAAATCGAATAGTTGTTCCACGCGCGTCTCGAAAAAAGTGTTGCCCCAAACAGCCACGGCCTATGTCTCCTCGATCTTGCCGTCGATTTCCACCTCATCCATCGCCAGAAATTGCCTCACGTGCGGATGATCGCTCTTCGCTAGCTCCGACACCGGACCAAAGTAAATCGCTTCGCCTTTGTACAGGAAGACCACCGAATCGGCCACCTTCCACATCAGGTCCAAATCATGCGTGACCACGATGGACGTAAGGCTCAACTGCTTCTTCAGGCGCAGCATTAGATTCCCCAGATCGTCCGACATGATCGGGTCGACCATCGTCGTGGGCTCGTCATAAAGAATGCATTCCGGCTGTGCGGCCAGAGCGCGCGCAATCGCCACGGCGCGCTTGTAACCTGTGGACAAGTCGGTGGGCCAGGCGTCCTTGAATGGCTCCAGGTCTACCAGCTTCAGCAGCCCATTCACCACGTCCTCTTTATTCCGCTCGTTATAGTCCTCCCGCAGTTCGAGCGAAAACAGAATGTTCTCGCCAACGCTCAGCGAATCGAACAACGCGCCGGACTGAAATACCATCGTCACTTTCTTTCGAATCTGCCGCAACTCGGGTTCCGTCATGGGGCCGATTTCTGAATGCGAGACGATCACCTCGCCTTCATCCGGCTTCATGAATCCCATGATGTGGCCCAGCGTCACCGATTTGCCGACTCCGCTCCGGCCAATGATCGCCAGTGTCTGACCCGGATCGACGTAAAAGCTCACATTTTTTAGGACAGGACGATCGAAACTCTTGCAGACGTTTCGGAATTCAATGTAGTGATTGGATTGGCCGTTCGACATGAGCCGCCAGTTCTTGCGGTGTGTTGAGATTACCGATCACCCACTCGGTGTGCATTTCAATAACCGGTAATCCTCGAATGAAGTCAAAAAGTTTCAATTGGCGTGCCGCCAGCGCGCGGCGAGCGAACGGCAGGCATTGCGTTCGATAGACCGCGCAAAGCGGATGGACTTTCCCGGCCGCATCGCGAGTCACCACGCACAGCGCGCGTGTTCGTCGGGCGGTTGAGACCAGTTTCTCCAGCCAGTCCTGCGGCAGATCCGGCATATCGCAGCCTGTAATTAGGTTGAGTTCGCCGTAGCCGCTGGCGAGCGCGGTCTCGATTCCGGCTAGTGGCCCGAAGCCTTGGCGCAAGTCGCGCAAACACTCGAAAGCAAGATCCGCGTAGCGTTCCGGCGGGCCCACCAAAGCCACGCGGCCGGTGACATTGGCCACCTTCCCGGCGATATCCTCGACCAGCAGCCGCGTACCGATCCGCAGTCGGGCCTTGTCTTGGCCCATCCGGGAGCTGCGGCCGCCGACTAGCACGAAGCCCGCGGCTTGCATGCCCAAATAGTAACATCTCCCATGCCAGGCCAAATTCCGGTTATAATCTTAACAACAAAGGTCTTCTCGTTTGTTTTATGGTTTACTGGAACTGCTTGCAGGTCTAGGTCTCGCTTCATGCTCCCCCGAAACCTTTTGACCATCCTTGCGGCCGCGGCTGTTCTGATTCCACAGTACAATGCGCAAGGTTCGGGTCAGGGACGCATTCATGGAATCCGCTTTTGGTCGTTCGGCGACGTCACCCGAATAGCCATCGAAACCACCGGCGACTATAAGCTCTTCTCGGATCAAATCGAAAATCCCTCGCGGGTCTATTTCGACTTGAACGGTTTGCACGCGCCGTCTCCAAGCCATGCCGGAATGCAAACGATACCGGTGGACGACAAGCGGATCAAGCAGATTCGCGTAGCCGAAGTCGTTCCTGGCAAAACCCGCATCGTCTTCGATCTCGAGGGTCCCGTAGAAGTCATTTCCTCCCAGCTCGTGAATCCGGATCGCCTGATGATCGAGATCCGCCCAAAAGGAACAAATCTCGCCGCACTGGCGTCCAAACACAGCGCCACACCTACCCCGCGGGCCGACTCTGTGACGACTGTTTCCGTGCCGGTTCCAACACGGCGTGTGGAATCTCCAAGCGACGACATTGCCGAGTTGCCCGAACCCCGCGTTTCCGGCTTGCATCGTCCACCTTCGTCCAATATTGCGAGCGCTGCCGCCGCCAAGCGCGATAGCGGTGGAGATCGTTCGTTAGTCCGCGTCTTCGGCCTGAAATTGGGTCGCGTGGTCATCGATGCCGGCCATGGCGGGAAAGATACCGGTACCATCGGCCCTAATGGCCTGATGGAAAAAGATCTGGTTCTAGACGTGGCTCTGCGCCTCGGCAGTTTGATTAACGATCGATTAGGCGCTGACGTCGTCTATACTCGCTCCAGCGATGTCTTCATCCCGCTCGAAGAGCGCACGAAAATCGCCAACGACCAGCGGGCCGACCTGTTCATCTCCGTGCACGCCAACTCTTCCGCCGAATCCTCGGCTACCGGCGTCGAGACGTACTATTTCAACTTGACCTCCGATAAGAAAGGTCTGGATCTGGCCACGCGCGAAAACGCTGCTTCGGTTAGCTCGATTTCCGATCTGAACGACATGCTGCATCGCGCGGTGATGCAGGCCAAGCTGGAAGAATCGCGCGAATTCGCTCAAAAAGTCCAGCAAGCCTTGTGGGTCAATTCGAAACGCATGAATAACAAAGCTCACGATCGCGGTGTGCGCCAGGCCCCATTCGTCGTATTGATCGGTGCGACCATGCCCTCCATCCTGGCCGAAATCGGTTTCGTTTCGAATCCCCACGATGAGCGGCTCATGAAGCGCAGCGAGCAGCGTGAGAAAATTGCCGAAGCGCTGCTGCGCGGCGTCACGCAATACGCCAACTCATTGAGCCACACGCAAATTGCCCGCGCCGGTTCGGATTAAGTTTCTTCCCGGCAAATCCCGCGCGTGCTCTTCCGAATAAAATCCACAAGGTGCCGCGTGTGCTCTGATGGCAGTTCCACCTCGATTCGTTCCAGCGCCTCGGTTTGTTTCAACCCGGAACGGTAGAGCAGCCGGTAAGCAGCCTTAAGCCGCTCGACATCGCTGAGCGAAAAGCCCGCGCGCTTCAGCCCCACTGTATTCAGTCCTTTCGCCGCCACGTTGAAATTCGTGTACAGAAAGTAAGGGGGCAGGTCACTGTTTACCCTCGTGTTGCCGCCAACCATCGCCAGCCGGCCGACTCGGCTGTACTGATGAATCACAACACCGCCTGAAATGAACGCCTGGTTTTCGATTTCCACATAACCGGCGACTAGCGTGCAGCTTGCCACCACGATGTCGTCTCCCAGCCGACAATTGTGGGCGATGTGGCCGGAGGTCATGATGTAATTGCCATTGCCGATGCGCGTCTCCGATTCCGGCTGTGTGCCGCGCGAGATCGTGAAGTGCTCGCGAATCTTGTTGCGGTCTCCGATACGCAGGTAACTGCGCGCGCCGTCGAAAGATTTATCGAGTGGATCGGTACCCAGTACTGTTCCCGCGGAAATTTCGTTGGCGCTGCCGAGCGTGGTCCAACGTTTCACGTAAACATATGGTTGGAACACGCAGCCGGGGCCGATCGTCGTCTCGGATTCAATCACACAAAACTCGCCGATGCGCGTTCCCGGTCCAATCACAGCGTCCGGATGCACGCGAGCGGTGGGTGCGACGTAAATCGATGCGTCCAAAGCCATCAATGCTAAGTATGGAGGATGCCTGTGGTCACGGTACTCGAACTGGCCGGGATCTGCGGCGGCGCTGCGGAAGGCGACACCGCGCGAAAGATTTCCGGGGCGAACAGTCTGGAAAGAGCGACGGTTGCGGATCTGTCCTTCGCGGCAAACAAGAAAGCTATCGAAGCGGCTCGCACATCCCAGGCGGGCTGTTTGCTGGTCCCGCTTTCGTTTGACGGCAAAGGCGATTGGGCCGTCATCCGCGTGGCCGAGCCCAGAAGCGCTTTTGCGCGCGCTCTCGCAGTGCTATATCCGAAGACGCGTTCTGCGCCTTACATCCATCCAACCGCGATCGTCGGGCAGAGTGCGTCTATCGGTGCCGATTGCCACATCGGCCCCTATGCCTCCGTCGGTGAGCAGACGAAAATCGGCAGCGGCTGTATTATCGGCGGCGGGTGCGTGGTCGGCGATCGCGTAACCATCGGCGAGAACACCACGCTCGCCGCGAACGTCACGTTATACGACGGTGTGATCGTCGGCGCACGCGTCCTCCTTCATGCCGGATGCGTCATCGGAGCCGACGGTTTTGGTTTCACTCTTTCGAACGGCAGCTACCAAAAATTTCCCCAGGTCGGAACCGTCGAGATCTCCGATGACGTGGAAATCGGAGCGAATTCCTGCGTTGATCGCGCGGCACTCGGAGTCACACGCATTGGCCGCGGCACAAAATTAGACAACCTCGTGCATGTGGGTCACAACTGCAGCATCGGAGAGCACGTCGTCATTGCCGCGCAAACCGGATTATCGGGAAGCGTGATTGTGGAAGGCTACGCCGTCATCGGTGGGCAAGTGGGTGTCGGAGAAAAGGCCAAGATTGAAGCGAGAGCCGTCGTCGGCGGTAAGAGCGGCGTATTAACTTCGCAAGTGGTGCACGCCGGAGAGCCTGTGTGGGGAATTCCGGCGCGGCCGCTCAAGAACCACCTAAAGGGACTCGCACACGTGGAGAAGCTGCCTGAATTCAAACAGCAACTGCGTGAACTCAGGCAGCGCCTGGAAAAGCTAGAAGATAAGAACCGCGACCGTGAGTGAGCGGATTTAAGAACTAGCGAATTCGGGCTCGAGACAATGCTCTTCGTGATTGGTTGCCCGTTCCAGTATGCGATTGGTTTGCTCCACCATGGCGCGGATGCGCTGCAGATGACAACTGCTCTTTTCATCCGTAGCCGTGAGCTCGAGGTAATAAGCGAGCGAATCGATTACGCCTAGCGGTTGGCGCAACTCATGAACAAGATCGTTTGAAAACACAGGGCTGGCACCTGTCAATTGACGGGATGGCGCGTCGGCATGCGCAAGAGAGGCATCTTGCAGCAAAGCGTTGAATGGTGATCCGGCGAATTTGCCCATGCAACTTTGGAAGTGTGGAATGACAAGCGAACCGCGTCGTTCCAACCGTTCGATTGTGCCTTTGATTTGCGCCTGAGTCAATACTCTAAGGAATTAAATTTCAAAATCTTTTCTCAAAAAGAACCGGTCCTAATGCGGTACCAAATGCCGTACCAAAGGTGTGGTATTCTCAGGACGTAAAAACGCCTCGTCAAATGGGCCTGTGGCGCAGTTGGGAGCGCGCTTCCATGGCATGGAAGAGGTCAAGGGTTCGAATCCCTTCAGGTCCACCAACCACCCAATCAATTACGCTTTCGCTGAAGCCACGGTTTGAAAAGCGTTCGAGACCACTGCACGCGCTTCTTCTTGAATGCGCCGTAAGTGTTCCTTGCCCAGAAAGCTCTCCGCGTAGATTTTGTATACGTCTTCGGTGCCGGAAGGGCGCGCCGCAAACCAGCCGTTCTTCGTTGCGACTTTTAGCCCGCCGAGAGGCGCATTATTTCCAGGAGCAGTAGTGAGCTTTGCTTCAATTTCTTCCCCAGCCAATTCCTTCGTGGGAACTTGCTCCGGTGAAAGTTTTTGTAGAATGCTCTTTTCTTCGCGCGAAGCTGGTGCGTCGATGCGCTCATACACTGGGTCGCCAAATTGTTTCGTCAAATCGCGATAGCATTCCCCCGGGTCTTTTCCGAGCTTGGCGGTGATCTCCGCCGAAAGCAGCCCGAGGATCATTCCGTCTTTGTCTGTGCTCCACGCGCCGCCGTCGGTTCGAAGAAATGAAGCGCCCGCGCTTTCCTCGCCGCCGAATCCGAGCGAACCGTCAAGCAAGCCGTCTACAAACCATTTGAAGCCGACTGGCACTTCCATCAAGCGGCGACCCAGTTGCCCGGCCACGCGGTCGATCATGCTGCTTGAAACCAGCGTTTTGCCGATTGCCGAATCGCGCCGCCAATCCGGCCGGTTGCGAAACAGATAATCAATGGCTACCGTCAGGTAATGATTCGGATTCATCAGCCCGGCGCTACGCGTCACGATTCCATGCCGATCGTGATCGGTATCGCAGGCGAAAGCGACATCGAAATTGTCTCTTAGCGCAATCAGCGATGCCATCGCATAGGGTGACGAGCAGTCCATGCGTATCTTGCCGTCCCAATCGAGGGGCATGAAGCGGAATGTCGGATCGACTTCCTGATTCACGACGGTAAGGCGAAGCCCGTAGCGTTCGGCAATGCGCGGCCAATAAGCAACACCTGCGCCGCCGAGCGGATCGACCCCAAGGTTTAAGCGCGACGCGGCGAGCGTCTCCATATCGATTACCGCGCCCAACGCATTCACATAATTCGAAATGTAGTCGTAGCGGTGGGTTGTTGCCGCACGCAGCGCCCTTTCGTAGAGAATGCGGGGAATCCGGGCCGCTCCCTCCCGCAGCAGCGAGTTGGCGTTGTTCTCGATCCATTTGGTGGCGCCCGTATCGGCCGGGCCGCCGTTGGGGGGATTGTATTTAAACCCGCCGTCTTCCGGTGGATTGTGCGACGGCGTAATCACGATGCCATCCGCTTCGCCATCTTTGCGTCCGTGATTGTAATCGAGAATGGCGCGCGAAAGCGCCGGCGTCGGCGTATACCCATCGTGGAGGTCGATCATCGTCTCCACTTCATGGGCTGCCAGAACTTCGAGCGCCGTAAGGAACGCCGGCTCGGAGAGCGCGTGCGTATCCATCACCAAAAACAACGGCCCGTTTACGCCTTGCTCTTTGCGGTAGCGGCAAATCGACGCGGTAATAGCCAGAATGTGCTCTTCATTGAAAGAAGATTTCAGCGAGGAGCCGCGATGTCCGGATGTTCCAAACGCAACTTGCTGTTCCTTCACGGCCGGATCCGGCCGGCGTGCGTAGTAGCTTGCGACCAGACGCGGAATATTTGCCAGATGCAGTGGATCGGCGGGCTTGCCCGCATTTACGTCGATAGCCATTAGCTGCCTACCGCCTTGCTATGCAGAAAATAATCCCAACGCCAGGCTGCCGGCTTCCGCTCCGGTGCGAATGCCAGCGCCTTCTCAATTGCCATCTTCGCAACGTTCTCCACAATCCACTCAAAATGCGCATCGCCCACGCAATGCACATCCGTATCGGGAGAGGGATCGAGCACATCGATGGCGTACGGTACGCCATTTTCGACCGCGAATTCTACTGCGTTCAGGTCGTAGCCCAAAGTTCGGGAGAGGATAAGAGCATCGTTCACCATTCGATCGTGGAGATCTCGCGTTACCGGCTGCTCCGATTGGATATAGCGCAGGTGATGCGGCCGCTTGGGGTCGTAGCGCATGACACAAACTTTTTCCTGGGCGACTACGTAGCAGCGGAAGCAATCTTCGAATTGAATCGTCTGCTGTAAACACATGCACGTCGAACCGGTCTGATTGTATGCCTCGAAAAACTCCTGTTGCGACGCTACCTCATAGTTGTGCCTCCACGCCCCGCTGGCGAGTGGTTTCAAAAAAGCCGGAAAACCGATGTAGTCAAAAATTTCCTCCCAGTTCAGCGGAAATTTCAGATTGCGCAGCGATTGAGCGGACGTCCCCGGCGGATGTTCTTTCTGGGGCAGGATCGCTGTCCGCGGAACCGCAATTCCCAGTTGCGAAGCAAGCGCATAGTTGAAGAATTTATCGTCCGCGGCCCACAAGAACGGATTTGGAATCACTACCGTGCCGCTCAAGGCCGCATTTTTCAGGTAGGCGCGATAAAACTCGACATCGTGCGAAATTCGATCGATGATTACCGCGTAGCCACTCGGCTCTGCAATCCGGACACCACCCAGCCGGATACTCTCGGCCAATAGACCAGGAATTTGTTTGCCATTGATCCTGTCCACTACCGCTGCGGGAAAGCTGCTTTCCATTCCGTAGACGATCCCGATCTTGGGCATCCTTACCTCCGTTGGTAGCTGGTGTCAGAAGAATTTTACCGCCATACGTTGCCATAGCGGCCAATCGTACATTTCCTGGCCTTGCCAGACATCCAGCCAGCACGGAATGTCGCGCTTCGAAAGGATCTCCTTCATGCGGACATTTTCGGCAAGACAGACGTCGCGATCTCCCACCGCGAGAATGAGCCGCATTTTTGCGTAGCGTTCGAGAAACCAGGTGTCGCTCATGTTCGGCAAGTAGTCAAATGGATTGTTGAAATAAAAATCGTTCGAATAGAAACCGTTCATAAAGCGCCGCATTTCGAAAAAGCCGCTCATGACAATCGAAGCCGCCGTAAGATCCGGGTGCTTCATCGCGAAATTGAAAGCGTGATAGCCGCCGAGACCGCAGCCGGTTGCCCCAATCTGGGCAGAGCCACTTAGCTTCTTCATTAACGGCGCGACTTCGTACAAGACGTAGCTCTCATAAGCCAGGTGCCGGGCCAGGCGCTCGTGGGGGTGCACAGCGCGGTTCAGCCAGCTCTCGGCGTCCACACTATCGACACAGAACATCTGTATCCGCCCTTCTTTAATAGGTCCGGAAACCGCCTGGATCATGCCATTGTTTTCGTAATCATAAAACCGGCCGCGTTCCGTGGGGAAGACTATAGTCGGCAGGCCGCCTGCGCCGAAAGTCAGCAGCTCCATCTGGCGGTCTAATCGGGGGCTGTACCAGTTGTGATAGTCGCGGCGCATAAAAGTCTTTTTATCTTAATCTTGCGGGAACGCTGCAACTTCAGCCTCGGTATCGATCATCAAAAGGCACAGGTGGGTCGATCTGGTAAGTTGGTACGAAGATTGCTCCGCTTTGGACTTACAAGAGAGGTTGCTTTGAGATTCAAAAGTTTGGGCGCGATAGTTGTGCTCGGCGGTATGGCCGCCGTGGGTCTACGCGCAGCCTCGGACGATTCATTAGAGCCCGCCAGCGCAGCTATCATTACTAAATACCTGGAAGCGACGCAGTCGCAAAGCCAGCATGGAGACTCTTCTCTGCTGGTGGATATCAGTGCGTCTGTTCCCAAGTTGCAGAAACAAGGGAGCTTACGCGCATTGCGCGTGATGTCGAACGTAGGCCGCATCACCTACCGGGTGCTCGGGTTTCAGGGCGACAATACTGTCAAAAAAGACGTGATTGGGCGCTATCTGCAGGCTGACCAGCAGGGCCAGAACGATGCCAATCTCGCCCTTTCTCCTGCCAACTACAAGTTCAAGTTCAAAGGCGAGAAGCGAACGGATAATGGGCAGGACGCTTACGTCTTCCAATTGAGCCCGCGTAAGAAACGGGTAGGCCTGTTCAAAGGTGAGCTTTGGCTCGAGGCATCGTCTTGCCTGCCGCTGTATGAAAAGGGGCGGCTTGTCAAGAACCCAAGTATTTTCTTCAAGAAAGTCGATTTTGAGCGAGCCTTCGCGATTCAAAACGGAGTCTCAGTACCGGCGCGGATGAATAGCACCATTCATACCCGTATCGTGGGCGTGGTGGAGCTGTACGTAAACTACTCGAGTGTTCCCCAAGAGCAGATGGAAGAAACTGCCGGGCAATCGTAAGCTCTTGATTGTGCACCGGTCGAGTAAACTAAAGATTGCCGGTTTCGGCTCACGCATTGCATGAGAACGCTTTTTTTAAACCCACCCTCCTTCGAGGGTTTCGACGGCGGTGCGGGCTCACGGTGGCCGGCCTCTCGAGAGATCGAGTCCTATTGGTATCCCGTTTGGCTGTGCTATCCCGCCGGTCTGATTCCCGATAGCCGCGTCCTCGACGCACCGCCCCATAAAATCTCTATCGAGCAGACTGCCGCGATGGCATCCGACTATGAGTTGCTGGTGCTGTTTACTTCAACGCCCGGCTTTAACGTCGATGTGCGCATCGCCGGCATGATGAAGGATATGAACCCAAAGCTCAAAGTGGCGTTTGTGGGACCGCCCGTCACAATTGAGCCCGAAAAAACCCTGAGAGCCTCGGCTGCCATCGATTTCGTTGTAAAAAAAGAATTCGACTACGCGATCCGCGATTTTGCAATGGGCAAGCCCTTAGGGGAAATTCCCAGCGTAGTTTTCCGCAAGAACGGCGACATTCAGCACAATCCCGAGGCGCCCGTAATCGAAGATCTCGATGCGCTGCCGTGGGTGAGCAAGGTCTACAAGCGGGATCTGGACTTCCGCCGATACAACGTTCCGTTTCTGCTGCATCCCTACGTTTCCTTCTATACAAGTCGTGGTTGCCCGGCTCAATGTACGTTTTGTCTTTGGCCGCAGACCCACTCGGGCCATCGCTGGCGCTTGCGCTCTTCGGACGACATTGTAAACGAATGCCGCTGGACGCTCGAAAATTTCCCAGGGCTCAAAGAAATCTTTTTCGATGACGATACCTTCAATTACCAGAAGGCGCGCACTATCGAACTCTGCTCGAAGCTCAAGCGGCTGAACTTCACCTGGAGCTGCACCTCGCGCGTAACCACCGATTACGACACGTTAAAGGCCATGAAGGATGCCGGATGCCGGCTTCTGATTGTCGGCTATGAATCAGGCGATCAGCAGATTCTGAAGAACATCAAAAAAGGCGCAACCATTGACATGGCCCGTCGCTTTACGGCGAATTGCAAAAAGCTGGGAATCGTAGTTCATGGCGATTTTATAGTTGGCCTTCCAGGCGAAACGCGCCAAACGATTCGCAAGAGCATCGATTTCGCCAAGGAACTGGATGTGGAGACCATTCAGGTCTCAATCGGCCATCCGTATCCCGGTACCGAATTCTACGATCACGTCAAGAAAAACGGTCTGATTACGCTCGACGGTGCGATGACCGACGAAGTCGGCCATCAACTTCCGAACTATCAATATCCGGGCTTGGATAAAGCCGAACTAGTGGATTGGGTCGAGCGTTTTTACGGCGAATTCTATTTCCGCCCCAAAGTGGCTTTACGGCTCATCGGTAAAGCGTTATTCGATAATTCCGAACGTAAGCGGCTCTATAAAGAGGCGCGCGAGTATCTGGCGCTGCGCCGAAAACGTAAACTGTACGTCAAAGAGCAGTCGAGGCAAAAGGAACGGCCCGCTGTTCTCAGCGCGGGAGATTGATCTGACGGCGCGAGGTTCTAAAACGCGCACGTTAGTTCTCGTGGCTGCGGTAATTCTTTTGAACGCGATTGGAAACCTGAGCCTGGCTTGGGGCATGAAGCATGCTCATACGCTCGCCTGGAATCCGCTCGATTATGTCCGCGCCATGGTCAATCCTTACGTTGCATTTGGCATAGCGTTGCTGGTTCTATGGCTGCTCACACGCATGACGCTGCTGAGTTGGGCCGATTTGAGCTTTATTCTTCCGATGACCGGGGTCGGTTATATTCTTGCGGCGGTCCTCGGCGCGTTCTTTCTGAAAGAACCGGTCAGCGCGGCCCGCTGGATGGGCGTGCTCCTGATATTCGCCGGTACTTCGTTGGTCGCGGCCACATCGCAGAAAACGGAGTCGCGCGAATGAAGTGGCTGCTACTGGCGGTCATCGTAGTGGCGACTGTGCTTGGCGATCTCCTGCAAAGCTACGAAATGAAGCGCAGCGGAGAGCAATCGGTCGGCGCGCGCGGCCTCGCTCGTTTGCTTCGCGTAATTGCCAGCCGCAAATTTCTACTTCTCGGAATTGCCTGCATGGCGGTTTCGTTCTTTGCGTTCATGGCGCTGGTGCAGGAGGCGCCGCTTAGTTTCGCGGTGCCCGCTTCGGCCGCCACATTTGTTCTCGAAACCCTGCTAGCCAAGCTCGTCCTTAAAGAGCATGTAGGCAAAAGACGCGCTGCCGGTGCGCTGCTCGTGATGAGCGGCGTGCTGCTTCTTGCCCGGTAAGCGCGTCCGAGTGCCTCTATATTGGCTCGTTTTCCTGCCCGCGGCGCTCTACCAATGCCTGGCGATTTTGAGCGCTCTTCTGCATCTGCGAAAACCAATCGTTGCCGCGCAACAGCAACAACCGGTATCCGTTCTCAAGCCGCTTCGCGGTCTCGATCCAAATACCTATCGGGCTTTCATTTCCCAGATCCGGCAGGACTATCCGGCGTTTGAAGTCTTATTCGGAGCGGAGCGGGAAGGCGATCCGGCGGCTCACGAGGTCCGTCGCTTACAAAGTGAATTTCCTGATGCGCCCATTCGGCTCATCATCGGAAGCGGCCGGGCGCTCAACGGCAAAGTCGGCGTTCTCGAGGAACTGGCGCGGCATGCCCGTTATCCTATCTGGGTCGTCAACGATAGCGACATCAAAGTAGATCGCCGGTACTTATCTGCGGTTGTCGCTCCGCTTTCCGATCCCGAGATCGGTGTGGTGACTTGCTTGTACCGGGTGAAGGCGCACAATCTTCCGGCCGCGTGGGAAGCCCTCGGCATCATGACCGATTTCATGCCGAGTACATTGGTGGCGCAATTTCTGCGTGTTCGGGAATTCGGCTTGGGTTCGACGCTGGCGTTCCGTGCGGCGGATCTCCAGCGTGCCGGCGGGTTCACTGCTTTGGCCGCGTATTTGGCAGACGATTATCAGCTCGCCAAACGCATTACTAGCCTTGGAACGCGAGCCGTTCTTTCCCGCTATACTGTCGAGACTTCTCTGGATGGCGCGACCTGGGCCGGAATCTGGCGGCATCAACTCCGCTGGGCGCGTACCATTCGTTTGTCCAAAAGCGCGGGCCATGCCGGCCTTCCGCTGACGCATGCCGTTTTATGGACTGCGATTGCGGCGATATCGGGTGCCT
>Ga0157374_10002486_pt1 | contig 15567 bp, 15 predicted proteins | sample M25metaG_FD_115308 | JGI IMG/M metagenome (GOLD analysis project Ga0157374, IMG submission 115308) | Miscanthus rhizosphere microbial communities from Kellogg Biological Station, Michigan, USA - M2-5 metaG | ecosystem: Host-associated > Plants > Roots > Rhizosphere > Soil | place: USA: Michigan...
CATCTGGAAATGCTAGGCACGCTCTCTGACCCGGCTCGACTGGTGGTATTTAGGGCACTGCAGGAATGCTTGATCAATATCCATCGCCATGCCCGCGCGACTCGCGCCAAGGTTTGCGTCAGCAAGAAAGAAAACCTTGTGATCTTAAGTGTTAGGGACAACGGCCGAGGCATTGACGTGAAGAGGATCGAGCAATTCAACAGTTTCGGAACCGGGCTGGGAGTCGGCCTGGCCAGCATCTTCGAGCGGCTTCGGGATCTTGGCGGATCCTGCAACCTCGAGTCCAGTCCTCAAGGTACGACGGTGTATATGTCAGCCCCGGCTTTCTAAAGCCCCGGTTCCGCTCCCGCAATAGCTCTCGAATGTCGTGGCTTTGCTTCTCCCTCCCCCATCTGCGACACTGACATCAGCGCAACGGGCGCAGATCGAGCACCAGTGAATCCCAACGACCAAATTTCCTCCCAATTTCTTCCGAAGATCACCCCCATTGCACGCGAGGCTGGCACGTTGTTACTGGAATTCTTCGACAAGAACATTCGAATCGAGTACAAGGGCGATGCCGACCTGGTTACCGCAGCTGATCGCAAATCAGAGGCACTGATTCGCGAGCGTATCCGGCAGACTTGGCCGGGGCACGACGTGTTAGGGGAAGAAGAAGGATTGCGCGACACGGGGAGCGAGTACCGCTGGTATGTGGATCCGCTCGATGGCACCACAAATTTCGCTCATGGATTTCCCGTTTTTTGTGTATCCCTAGCTCTAAAGCATAAGGATGCCATGATCGCTGGAGTCGTTTACGACCCCACGCGAGACGAGATGTTTGCAGCCGAGCGGGCGAAAGGCGCCACCCTGAATGACCGCCCGATTCACGTATCCCACACCAAGGTGCTAAAGGAAGCGCTCGTTGGTACTGGCTTCCCCAGCCACAAGCGCCACAAGAATCCCAACATCCACTTCTATCACCAGATTACGTTGCGCACTCACGGCGTGCGGCGAGCGGGATCGGCGGCTTTGGACCTGTGCTATGTGGCGTGTGGACGCATGGACGGATTTTGGGAGTTCAATCTGAATCCCTGGGATACTGCTGCAGGTGTGCTGATTGTGGAAGAGGCTGGAGGAACGGTGAGCGATTTCAGCGGCGGGCCTTTCCAACTCAATAGCCGGGAGACGTTGGCTTCGAATGGCCTGATCCACGACGAACTCATCCGCGAGTTTCAGGCAATTTTCGAGGGCCGTGGCCTGGACCCACTCCCCGACCCCCGAGAGTATGCGGCAGAAAAGCCGTAAATCGACATCTTGTTCCTTGAGCCCAGTCAGAGCACGCCATAGTTTCGCGGCGTAAAATATTCTCCGGGCCCGAGGAGATCCCGCGATGGATGCACTCCTGAACAGGAATGTCGAAAAGCGGCCACCCATTGTGCGGCTGCAAGGACGAATCTTATTTCTCACCGAAGATCCTGAGCTCATTAAAAGACAACTTGCCGGTGAAGACCTTCCATGGGACACGCTTCATCCGGAATCCAATCCCAAGCTGCGCGACGACATTTCGACCGATGAGATCACTCCCGCTCACATCTGCTTCTTCTTCGACGAGACCCTCGGCGAATTCCCGTATACCGGCCTGAAGGCTGGAAACGAAGTTCCTATTCAACGTGGAGATGTGAAGCGTGGAGGATTTGTCGCGGCGGTGAGCGGCAAGCGTCGCGGCAAGGGGTCGAGCCGGGAGCAATCACCGTACGCAGAATTGTGCGCTGGGATCAAGCTGGTAATCGCAGAAAACATCGAACGAATCTACCGGCAGAACTGCCAGAACCTTGGGGTGCTGACCTCTACAGATTTTTCCTTGATCGACAAGATTCGCGCGGGAGAAGGGATTCCGCTCTCTGTGTTCACCGCCGCCGAAGATGAGATCACCCGGCAAATCATCGAGTATGGGGGGTTGTTCCACTTCAATGTCGCGCGCATGCAGGGTAAGGTGTCCTTGCCTTCAATCGAAACCAAACCCCGGCCAATGACAATCGCCGAGAAGATTTTTGCCAAGCATATGGCTGGCAAGAACGGACAAGTCGGCGTCCCCGCCGTGAAACCGGGGGAGGCTGGCTTTTCGCGGACGGACTTGCGCTTCAGTCACGAGTACGTGACCCCAATGGCGGCAATTTTCTTCGATCAACTTGTTGGCAAAGAGTCGCCGATCAATGATCCCTCCTCCGTTCTGTTTTTCCGCGACCACCTCACGTTCCTTGATGAAGTGCTGTCGGAACAAAAGCGCAAGATGGGTTTGCTCGATTTGGCGACTCAGCTCAAGCTCAAGCAGGGCGAGTTTGCACAGCGCAAGGGCATTCGACTGCATGGCGAGCTGACCGACCGCAAAGGATCCGAAGGTATCTGCCACTCGGTTGTTCTCGAGAGCTATGCCCTCCCCGGCCAGTTAGTCGTTGGCTCAGACTCACATACCCCGCACTCCGGAGCGATCGGATGTATAGCATTCGGGATCGGTACAACCGATGTCTTCAATTCCTGGTTCACCAAGGATGTCCGCGTGCGAGTGCCGGAGTCCGCGAAGATCGTGATTCGGGGAAAGCGGCGACGAAACGTGACCGCGAAGGACTTTATTTTAAAGATTCTGAGCCTCGAATACGTACGCAGCGGAAAAGCCCTGGCCAAGGTGATCGAATACGCGGGAGAAGCAATCGAAGACCTCAGCGTCGACGAGCGGGCGACCATGACCAACATGGCCGCCGAAATTGGCGGCTTTACTGGCATCGTTGCACCCGACGCGAAAGCAGTCGAGTTCCTGGTTCAGCGCCGAGGCATGTCTCGCGAGCAGGCTGAGCAGATGACCGAAGGTTTGTTCAGCGATCCGGACGCCCAATATGCGGACGTGATCGAACTTGACGCCGGCGAGATCATGCCCATGATTGCAACGCCCGGTGATCCAGGAAACGGCAAGTTCATACGCGAACTGAACACTCCGGTTCCGGTTGAGCTTGCGTATGGAGGGACCTGCACGGCGGGCAAGAACGAGGACATGGACATGTATGCCCGAGTTCTAGCCGAGGCGCTCAAACAGGGCAAACGGGTCTCCGACTCAGTGCAGTTCTATATTCAGTTCGGCTCGCAGGAAACGCGCGAGTATTGCCAGAGGCGTGGCTATCTGGAGATCTTTCAAAAGGCGGGCGCTCACACCATTGAGCCAAGCTGCGGAGCATGCATCAATGCTGGTCCTGGAGTTTCGACGCGAACTGATCAAGTTGTAATCAGTGCACAGAATCGAAACTTCCCCGGACGCAGCGGTCCGGGACAGATGTATCTTGCCAGTCCGCTCACCGTGGCCGCTAGCGCCATCGCCGGTTACATCGTCGAGTACGAACCGAGTAGTGAGCGGGAGTTGGTTTCAGCCTAGTCGGAGTTCAACGCGGAGCGGGCGTGGTTCCCTTCAAACCCCGCAGCGCCAAGCCACCCAGAACGAGCACCGCCACGACCATAGCTATCCAAAGCACGTAGCCGTTTCGCTCTGTCCAAGGGCGGTCGTCGGGGCGGCCGGTAAACTGGGGATTCGCTTGCGCGGGGCCAAGCTGTGCCCCAACCGCCTCCGCGGACTGCTGAAAGAACTTTGCGTAGTCATAGCTGGGTGATTCGAGTTTCGGATCTCCGTAATAGAGCTGTAACGAACTCTTCCCTTTCGGGTCGAAATACAGGCGGCGTTCGATCGAGAGCGGCTGTACCAGCTCGATCGGCAGAGCAGGATCATCGCCGTTCTCGATGGTGGCGGTGATCTGCTTGGCGGACTGGACATACACGTCGATGTCGAGATCTTCGGAGGTTATCAACTGCCCTCCGCGACTCATGTGCACGCGGCTGATCGATCCCCTCTGAACTTCATTGCCGCTAGCATCGGCGAGGACAACGGTTCGATTGAAATTGGCAGCCGCTTGAGGCACATGGAAGCTGATTCGCTCGACCGGCATGCCACCGGCCATGGAGCATTGGTAGACGCTGCGCCTGGGCTGCGCCGGTGCTGGTGTGCACTGGCCGGCATTGCTCCACGCGGCCTTTTTCTCCGAGGTGCTCGAAAGATATGCGCCCTTGACTTGATCGGCACGAATTCCTGGCGCAAGCCGGACGTGAAGATAGGGGAAGCTCGCCGAAGGAAATCTCAGCGTGACGTTCGACCCGAGGTTTTCTTTGGTGAAGTCATACAGCATGCTGGTTCCGAGCTTAGTGCCGGAAACATCTTTCAAAGTGCGGCGCCCTTCGACCTGCGCGGTATTGATGAAATCCTTTGCCTCAAGTTTGAGTCGCACGTGGTCATATTCTTCAAAGCCATCGGTATCGAGGTCGAATTCTGTGTGATCGCCGATCGAACCCAGGTTCAGAATCTTCGCCTGAGTCTCCTGTGTGTCGGTCCCGCCGCTTTGCCGTACGAGAACAAAGGGAACTTGCGATTGCCCATCCAGAATGCGCACATCGGCGAGGTCCGGCCGCGCATGGGTGAAGACGTCGGCGTCCAATACCGCATAATTCTGCTTGTCGGTAGCCGTAACCGTTACTGATCGAGTCTGCTGGAAATAGGGAATCGCCGGATCATAGGTTCCGACGATAAGAGCCACGGTGGAAATGGCTAGCAGGATGAGCTTCATGTACCGGGCTGCTCCGCTGTTTTCTTGAAAAGTTTCAGCCAATCGCGCTGGTACGCGAAAGAAATCGCCAAAAGCAGGATCCCCAGCACAATGAAACTTAGGATCCGATAAACCCGGTCTAATTGCGACACGTCGTAGATAAATACCTTGACGATGGTTGCGGCAATCAACACCAGCGCCTGCCAGCGCACAAATTCTGAGTTACGGAGAAAACCGACGGTCATCAGCATCGCCCCGTAAGCCATGAAGAGCGCCGAGTACGTAAAGCCACGCGCAATTTCGATTGCCTGAACTTGCGACCAATGTTCAGCCGCCCAGAACGCGGGCGGGGGAAGTCCGGTTGCGATTTGGCGATCGTAGTAGTCGTGAATTTCGTGACTCAGTGCCACCAGTGCCAAAGCATTCAATGCCACAATGGCCAAAGCGCCAATCGTCCTCGCTTGTTCGCGCTGGCTCTTTGAAGCCTGGTACGCGACAAACCCCAGAACAGCGACGGCAATCCCATAGACCACCATCCTCATATTCAGGATCAACGTTGTTGGGGCAAAGTTGTCATAAAGGAGCAGTCTTGCGACCCCGAGCACGAGCGCAGCAAGAGCAAACACGTTCAGCAGGTCAGACTTGATTCGATCTCCCAGCCACAATAAAACCGCAGATTCAATGAACCAGCCAATTGTGATCCAGTGGGATTCGAGCCGAATAGGAATGGCCACGGTGACCAACCCGATGGCAAGCGCCACATGCATCAGCTTGAGATTCGACTCCCCGGCCTGATCCGAGCGCGGCCTCGATGCGTTCAGTCCCAGGTATAGGGCGGCAAGGATTAACGAGAACCATGCCATCTCAGTCGTGCTGACCTCGGAAATCATGGCATACGCTTGCAGGAAGAAGGTAACCGCGTTTACGAAGGCGAGGGCCAGTGGCATAGTGCCGGCGCCGTGCTCCTGGCGCAGCATGAGTATGGGGGCAATGGCAAAGATCGCGAAAAAGGCTGAGGCAAAGATCAGCGTCGTCTCAAGTTGTTTGCGGTCGTAGTATTCGAAGTACCAGAGAAGATACAAAATCAGTGTGCCGACAAACCCGAGCCATAACAGCCTCCGCCACGGCCTGAATACAACCAGTGCAAGAATGCCAAGGTCCAAGACCACGACGTAGGAGAACAATGCGACTTCCCTGTTCACGCCGGTCGACAACAGCAGGGGAGTAGAAAACCCGCCAACGATGGCATACACCGCCAGGATTTCAGCGTCCTGCGTCAGAGCCATCGCACACGTGGACGCGGTTACTAGAAGCATGCAGGCGAATACGACGCCGCTTGGCATCAGGTGATAGATCTGGAATGCGGCCCACAATGACAGGTACAGCACGCCAACCCCGACGGCCTTGAGCGAATACGAAAAGAGCCGATAGCCTTTGCTGCGGAACCGCTCGCTCCAAAGGACCACAGCCATTCCCGAAATCAGCCCGATGGCAATTCGTCCCTTTGCCCCTATCCATTGATTGTCAAATGCAAACTTCAGGAAGTAGGCAGCCCCGATCAACACCGCCGTGATGCCAATGCGATTCAACCAGTGCGAACCGATGCGAGCTTCGAGATTTCCCCTTCCTCCGGCTTCGGAGATTCTGGAAAAAGTAGGGCTGGGGGTGGGTACAGACACCCTTTCAGGCTCCGGGATAGTAACCCTGCTTGGAGGAGCCGGTTGGAGGCCAGATACGGATGCCGTCGGTCGAGACACAGGGGGAGGCGGAACTGGAGGAGGCGCAACTCCAGGCGAAATACGCAGCAATTGCTCGATCCGATGGACACGCGAGGTGAGATCGCGAACTTGCTCGAGGAGTTGCTTTATATCTTCGTCGGACACGGACTAAGTAGCCTCAGACGCGAATCGTTCAAATTATCGGAGAAATAGCCCAGATTTTCACCTGTTTTTTGTATGTCCACTTGTCAGGTCTGGGCTTTATAGCTCGGCATTATTAGCCCCAACAGCACTCTTGCGAAGAAAGTAAGGGTATGGATCACCCGCGAGGCCTTTTTCGCCCCGTTCCTTTGGCTGAGCGTTGTCGTTCCAGGCTCTTCTTTAAAGCCTTGATTTGTTCTTTGATCTCCTGCCTGCGGTCCCGAGCGTGGAAAAACACGTCATCGGGGTCTTTCCGCTGGTTTTCCGAACGGCGTTGCATCTCGTCAAAGCGTGCCGAATCTTCCATCTCCTGTTCGTGGAGGGTGCTGATGAGCTCTTCATTCGCATGAGCACGAGCGTGTTCTAGTCGTACTTTGTATTCATTCAGAAATTCGAGCCGAAAAATACCAAGTTGCTCAAGCTGCTCCAGACTCAATAGGGTGGCCTCAAAACAGCGATTTAGCCAATAAACGGCTTCATAAGCTCGAAGCTTGGTTGGAAACGATTTCCCAATGGGAGAAGTCTTCCAGGAGTTCATTGGAGACCTCCCGACGCGTGTCGCTTTGGTTTATTGCTCGTACCGACGTCTTGAGGGCGAAGGCATGGGCGCGAGAGTTGCGCCCAAAAGAAAGAGCATATAAGGTCAATTCCAGCCACGGTTGCCTCCTTCGTAGGCGACTTTGGTTAGGGCACGCTCGGTGTTCCAGCACTGGGCGCTGCCCACAGGTTAGGGTTTGTTCTTCTTGGCCTGTTTCCTCGGTTTTGGGTATCGGGTCTTGCGACCATTTTTTATCGACGGCAAGACCCGCCTGACTTCTTCAATATCAGATTCAGTCCAGATTCGTATCTTCCCACCGCCTGCCTTTATCACGGGCGGAACCGGAACTTTCTTGTCGGCTATAAGCCGCTGGAGAGTGATCAGGCTTAAACCAAGTCTCTCCGCTGCCTGACGAGTGGAGTATTTAGGCATTTCGATATCGGTGGTATCAGATAGGTGGGCAATAGGCAATCGAAACTGATTTGTATTCGTGAATGGCTCTACTCAGCGGTCGAGCGACCAGGGCTGGAAACTGGAACTACTTTGCCGCTTACGGTAATAATGGACGCCTTGCAAAATGCGGAGGTGTTATGCAGTGGTCGCGCACTGTTTTGGGCAAAGGACTCGTACTTGCGCTAGGGTTGGTCCTCGCGCTGTTTGCGAGTTCTCAGGAGACTAAACCCGATCAGGCGAAGACGTGGCGCGGCATCTGGATTGCAACCGCCGGTCAGCGAACCTTTCGCGGGCGCTGGTGGGCAATCGGGAATGCCGGATCATCGAATGCGGCAAGCGGATCATGGACGCTGCTCAGCGATAGCAATCAAATTCTCCTCGAAGGCACCTGGTCAGCGAGGAAATCGCCGCAAGGCTGGCAGGGCTCGTGGTCCGCGAGAACCGATGGAGGCTCGCCCTTTTCCGGTACTTGGAGTTCCACGGCCCCGGAAATCAACGCCAAGACGTTCGAAGACCTTCTCGCGGCAACCGCGAACAAGCAAGTCTCTGGCACGTGGCAAAAGGGCCGCATGCAAGGTGGCTGGTGGCTGCAGCGCCCTTACTAGTTCTTGGTTCCCTGCTTGCACCAAATACACGAGCCTGCCAAGAAAAGTGCCAAAGGGTCAGCAGCGATTCAGAATTCAAGAAACCGAGCTGGAAATTTGTTTGGTGGCGTATCCTACCCGGCGTAATACGTCAGCAATCTCTGTCAACGTGGAAGAATCGTCGATGGTGGCCGGCACCTTGTATTCCTGGCCATCCGCAATCTTCTGCATGGTGCCCCGCAGGATCTTTCCCGACCTTGTCTTGGGCAGAGCCCGGACCACCATCGCCGTCTTGAATGCCGCCACGGGTCCGATCCGTTGCCGAACCATGTGCACGAGCTCGGCGACAATTTCATCGTGAGGGCGATCAACACCTCTTTTGAGGACCAGGAATCCAACTGGCACTTGGCCTTTCAGTTCGTTGTACACGCCGATCACCGCACACTCTGCCACATCCGCATGCGATGCCAGAACCTCCTCCATGGCCCCCGTCGATAGACGATGCCCTGCCACGTTGATGATGTCGTCGGTTCGAGCCATGACGTACACATAGCCGTCCTCATCCATGAATCCCGCGTCTGCGGTCGAGTAGTAGCCGGGAAAGCGGGAAAGGTACGAAGCAACGAAGCGCTCATCAGCGTTCCACAGGGTGGGAAATGCTCCCGGCGGCAGCGGCAACTTGATCACGAGCGCGCCTATTTCGCCGGGCTTCGTCTCGCGATTTTCCGGATCGACCACACGCACATCCCAGCCAGGCACAGGCTTGCTGGGCGAGCCGGGCTTCACCTTCACTGGTTCAATGCCGAGGCAATTCGCACAGATCGGCCATCCGGTCTCCGTCTGCCACCAGTGGTCGATTACCGGGACCCCAAGACGATCTTCAGCCCAGTGCAACGTATCTGGGTCGCATCGCTCGCCCGCTAAGAACAGGGTTTTGAATTTTGAAAGATCGTACTTCTTGATCAATTCCCCGGCGGGATCTTCCCTTTTGATGGCCCGGAAAGCCGTAGGCGCGGTGAACATTGCTTTTACTTTGTGCTCAGAGATGACGCGCCAGAATGCTCCCGGGTCAGGTGTGCCGACCGGCTTGCCTTCATAGAGGATTGTCGTATTGCCATGAAAGAGGGGTCCGTACACTATGTACGAATGGCCGACAACCCAACCGACATCGGAAGCTGCCCAGTACACGTCGCCTGGGTCAACCCCGTAGATATTCTTCATCGTCCACTTTAAGGCGACGATATGACCGCCGTTATCGCGAACCACGCCTTTCGGCTGCCCGGTGGTGCCCGAGGTGTAAAGAATGTAGAGAGGATCGGTTGCTGCCACTGGAACGCATTCGTGCGGCTTTGCCGACTCCATGACCTCATTCCAATCGCAGTCACGGCTGGGAACGAGTTCCGCAGCCTGCACCTCGCGCTGAACAATTACGCATCTCTGAGGTTTGTGGCTGGCGATCCGCAGTGCCTCATCGAGCAGGGGCTTGTAGGAGATGATTCTGTTTGTTTCCACCCCGCACGAAGCGGAAACGACCACTTTCGGTTTCGCGTCGTCGATTCGTGCCGCGAGTTCATTTGCAGCAAAACCGCCGAAAACCACTGAGTGGACCGCGCCCAGGCGGGCGCAGGCAAGCATGGTCACAGCCGTTTCGGGGATCATGGGCATATAAACCACCACACGATCGCCTTTCCCGACACCCAAGCGCGCAAGCGCTCCCGCGAACGTAGCTACCTTGTCGCGCAACTGGCGGTAAGTGAATGTCTGGATGGAGTTGGTAACCGGGCTATCGTAGACGAGCGCGGGCTGCTCACCATGTCCCTCATCAACATGCAGGTCAAGGGCGTTGTAGCAGGTGTTCACCTCGCCGCCGACGAACCATCGGTAAAATGGCTGTCGGCTGTCGTCTAATACCTTGTCCCACCTTTTGTACCAGTAGACGGATTCCGCGGCTTCGCCCCAGAAACCGGCAGGTTCACTTAAGGACCGGTGAAACGCCGTCTCGAGAGTTCCTGTTCCCATACCACCCGCCGGCGAGGATTATATCGGTTCGTTCCGGACCAGGGAATCCCGATAAAGTGGTGCCCGCGTTCCAAAACTGCGCATTCAGAATAGATCGGTTCCCTTTAGAAAGAAGTCGAGCCGTTAGTCCGGTCCGAGCTCGGAAGCGGCCGCTAAGACCTCCGGTATCACTCGATCGATGTCTTCATTTGTGGTGAGGTGATTGACGATGCAGGCACGAAGACAAAACCTTCCTCTCAGCTCTGCATTCGACAGATAGATCCTTCCACGACTCACGATTTTCTTGAGCAGCGCCAGATTGAAATGGTTGCGTGTTTCCTCCGTAGCATTGTTTTTGAGAATGTGCCGGAAACAAACCGCGCTCAGCTCCACGGGCGCTGTCAGCTCGAGGTCTCCATTCTGTTTGACCGCTTCCGCGAGTCGTTGTGCTTGCTGGAGATTCAGTCGAATGGCATCTCGAAACGCCTGCAGGCCGTGGTAACGCAACGAGAGCCACAGTTTTAGCGCCCGGAAACGTCGCGACAACTCCATCGACTCTTCAAAGAACGCGAATCCTTCAATCGGGTCATTGCTGAGTTGTCGGGCGTAAGACCCTGTGTAGGCAAAAGTCTTGCGCGCCATTTCAGGATCACGATAGAGAAGGCAGCCGCAATCGAGCGGTTGAAATAGCCATTTATGTGGGTCGAGCGAGACTGAATCTGCTTGCTCCAGCCCGCGGAACTTTTCCGAGGCCGCGATTGCCGCCAAAGCCCCATACGCACCGTCGATATGGATCCACAAGTCATGAAGACGAGCGATGGCTACGATTTCGCCCAAGGGGTCAATCGAGCCCGTATTCACGGTGCCCGCTGAAGCAATCACCGCGATCGGCTTCAGGCCACGAGCCTTGTCTTCTGAGATAGCACGATTCAACTCCGAAGGGATCATGCAGTAACGGTCGTCGCAGGGAATGTAGCGCAGGTTTTCACGCCCGATGCCAAGCATCGCTACTGCCTTCGGGATGGACATGTGCACCTGTTCGGAGGCGTAAACGACAGGGATTTCGCTGCCGAACATGCCGCGATCGTTCGATGGAATTCTCGACTCCCTGGCCATGGCGAGTGCCATGAGATTTGCGGCAGAGCCTCCGCCGGTTAGGGTTCCGGAATAGCCCGTGCAGCCAATGGCTTCGGCCAACCAACCGACCACCGTGCGCTCGATGGTACCCCGGCCGGCGAGGAGCGCCATGCCGTCATGTTCTGATTCACAATAGACGCCACGAAATCGCCTAGTGCCGCGACGGGCTCCGATGTGCCCTGCACGTATCCAAAGAACCGTCCGTTTTGAGCGCGGCTATGGGCGGTTACATCGCCCAAAGCCTCTAGCGTTCGTTCCTCCATCCCAAGCTCTGGCGCCCTCTCCGTAAACAGTCGTTCGGTGTCCGCGCCGCGCGTAGACGGAAACACCAACCGCTTGTCCAAGCTAGAGAGATACTTAACGCTAATCTCGACAATTTCGGACGCAAGACGATGGAAGCGCTCCGGGGAAAGCTCGATGGGGTTCATGCTACGCAGAATTAGACCACAAGCCCCTGTTCAGGATGGTGCTAGGCACCTTGCTTTTAGTTGAGCGGACTCGACACATTGGTAACAGATCGTACCGGACACATGGGTTACACCTTCTCCCTCTTTGGGGAGGGAGCGGATGCCGTGGAAGGAGTGTTGGGTCATGGATGAAAGACTCAAGTTCGTGGCTCGTCGGCTAGCCGGCACTTTTTGGACCTCAATAAACGAAATGTCGGGCGATGCCTACCCTGGTTCGAATGGACACTCAGAATCATGCAGATGGTGTGCTCGCGAATTTTGCACTGTTTCGCCAACTCTTCAAAATCAGAACGGATTTGTGAGCGCGCTGCGGATGCGCTCGCCGTAGGTGCGCCCCGATTGGAGGCGTTGCCCGGACTTCAGTTCGATCACATAGTGGCCGTGTGCCATCGACCATAGCTGTACGATCCGTCGCAGGTTCACGATATGGGACCGGTGAATTCGTAGAAAGCGGCCGGAACCGAGCACGGTCTCGATCGTGTTCATGGGCACGTGCAGCAGATGGGTCGCAGGGCCTGCGTGCAGGCGGACGTAGTTCTGGAAAGCCTCGATCCAATCGACCTCATCGACCGGCACAAAAATCGTGCGCTCGCCGGATCGGACCGCAAATCGCTCGAGTTGCCGAGGCGGCTTCGCGACTGCGTCGAGCATGGTGAGCACTTGTCGCGTGGCATCCTCGTGTGACACACCTCGGAGCCTATGTAGGGCCCGCTTGAAAGCGACCCCGAATCTCTCCTCCGTGACCGGTTTGAGCAGATAGTCGAGCGCGGCGATCTCGAATGCCCGAATCGCATACTGGTCGTGGGCAGTCACGAAGATCACCGGCGGCATGCGCTCTGCTCCAATGGTGTTTACGACGGCAAAGCCGTCGGTTCGGGGCATCTGCACGTCGAGAAGCACCAGGTCCGGCTTCTGCTCACGAATGAGGCCGACCGCTTCTCGCCCGTTTCGCGCTTCTAGGACGAAATCAACCTGCGGTTGACGACCAAGTAGCAGCTTCAAGCCCTCGCGCGCAAGCGGCTCGTCATCCACCACGAGAACTTTCAATTGCATGGTTCGGCCTCGGGCGGGACCATTCGGATCGGCAACGTGATCGTAACGCGCACGCCTCGCGTTGCGGCTGGCCCAACGACGAGAGTCGCCTTGTCGCCGTATAACCGAGCCAAGCGGTTCCCTGTGTTCGTCAGCCCGATCCCGGAGTGACCATGGGACTCGGACAGTATTCCGGGCCCATCGTCTGACACGACGAGCATAAGTGACCCATTGGCGCTGCTTGCTGCCACTTCAATCGTCACTGCTTCCTCGCTCTGGCCAAGCCCATGGCGGACGGCGTTCTCCACGATCGGTTGCAACACCATGTGGGGCACAAGTATGTCAGACAGCGCGGCAGCTGGCACAATGCGCACCTTCAGCCGGTCTTCGAATCGGACCTGCTCGATTGAGAGGTACAGGCGAAGGAATTCCAGTTCGCGCCAGAGCGGGACTTCCTGTGCTTCGACATCTTCAAGCGTGAGGCGAAGCAGATCGCTGAGCTTCTCGACCATCGCCTCAGCCTGTGCAGTCTTCCGCTGCTGGATCAAAACGACGATCGCGCCGAGGGTGTTGAAGAGGAAATGCGGCTGGAGCTGCATCTTGAGGGCGCTAAGCTGAGCCGTCGCAAGCTGCTGCGCGAGTTCAGACGCCTGCACCTTTAGCTCAAATGTTTCTCGCTCGCGGATTGTGGTCTGCTTCTGCGACCGATACACCGCCTGCAGCACGATGACCGCCCAGTAGCGAATGACACCACCCTGAATTCCCCACGAGAGAAAAAGTTTGATTCCGCCGACAACTGAGGGCGGCGATTTAGCTGGAAAAACCCCGAGAAGCAGTAGAACGGGCACCTCGATCATCGTTGCCAGAATCGAGAAGACCACGCTGAACGGGAGATGCAATCCTGCGTAGGTGAAACGGCGTTCGATTGGCCACTTATTGCCGAGCCACAGGACCGCCGGCGTGAGCGCGGCGCACACGTACATCCCCGCCATCCAGCCGACGAAGACGTACTTCCAGGGAACCGCGCCGCCGCGATACAGCCGCGGCACCGCGTCTTGAACGATGTAGAAGAGTCCGGCGACTGTCCAGCCGAGCCATATGACTCCGACCAACCCGAGCCGCTGGCGCATCTGAGGCGACATCACCGCTTCATTCTGCCATGGGTGCCCCGTCGTCTCGCAATCTTTTGACCAAGTGTCCTGCCGCAGTGACCAACCGCTACTCGCCGCGGGTTAAGTCCAGTTCGTCATCCGCTCAGGACGGTCCGTCAAAAACACCTGTTGACTTCCCCGTCGCGGAATTACGATCCGGGTCATGCTGAAGACAAGAACCAACTCCGAAAGGACGAAGACGATGAAGAAATTGAGTGGGTTGACTGGATTGTTGTTGCTGACATTCGCTTTCACAGTTGCGCCGGTCGCGCAAGCAGGGGACAAGGACACGAGCCAAGCGCCCGGCATTCTTCCAAGCGGGTACAGCGACGCTGTCGATCGCGACGTTATGAAAGTTCGCGAGGCGACCGCAAAGTTCAAGACAACCGAGGCTGCAGAAGCAACCGGATACAAACGCGTCACCGATTGCGTGGAATACAAGCCCCACGGCGCCATGGGCTACCACTTTCAGAACAATTCGCTGCTCGATTCGACGCTCGACCTTGAGCATCCGGAGGTGCTGGTTTACGAAAAGATGGCCGACGGCACGTTCCAGCTGAATGGCGTTGAATTCCTTGTGCCCATTTCCGCATGGAAATCACCCGAGCCGCCGCGCATCATGGGGCAAGCCCTCACGAAAGCAGATTCGATCGGCTTCTGGTTTCTTCACGTCTGGACTTGGAAGCCGAGTCCGACCGGTCTTTTTGCCCCTTGGAATCCCGAGGTCAAGTGCGAAGCCGCTTCACCGATGCAGCACTAGACGACCGTCTCTGCGACAACATCCGTTCTGATGTTCCGCGGGACAACGCTGAGGTTCACCGGCTCGGCGAAGTCTCGCTTTTTGCTCCCGTCGACGCGTCACCGCATGGAGTTCATGATGAGAAAAGGCACATTGGTGCTGCCAATCGCCGTCTTCGTTGTTAGTTTCGCGTTGTCGGCGCAGACCGACGACCCGCCTTCATTTCCCAAGGAATTCCGCAGGTGGGCGCACGTTAAGAGCGTGTTGGTGGGGCCTCAAAGCCCCGCGTTTGCCACCGAAGGTGGAATCCATCACATCTACGCGAACGACAAGGCACTTGTGGGCTATGACTCCGGAAAGTTTCCGGATGAGTCAGTGATTGTCTATGACTTGCTCGAAACAAAGGAGGTCGCCGGCAACATCATCGAGGGCCAAACGCGGCGCGTGGATGTCATGCTAAAGCAGAGCGCTGGTTATGCCTCGAGCGGAGGATGGGAATTCATGAGTTTCTCCGGAAACGATCGGACCCATGGGAAGCTGACACCTGCGCGACAAGCAAACTGTGCTGGGTGCCACGCTCATAGAAAAGATCATGATTTCGTTTTCAGCGAATTTCGCAAATGAACATGGGCTGAAGCGGACGATTTCAATCATCATCGAAATTTTGTTTGCCCAACCGAAATTCATTTGATTGGGAGGTCCGATTTCAGCTGCGGAACGCACTTGCGGCCAGGAAGGGACGGTCGCCAGGAAAATGAGAACTGCCAACCAGAAACCAGGAGTGGCGGTCATGGGAAGATTTCCCTATCGAAGATGTTAACGACCTAGGGGAACAGAGACGCTCCCACTCAGGCGTATCCGCGCTTAATCAGCGGCTCAATTTCGTGATTAATCTCAAACTTCACTGGCGTTCCACAGGACTGGCACGTC
>Ga0157374_10002487_pt1 | contig 15566 bp, 7 predicted proteins | sample M25metaG_FD_115308 | JGI IMG/M metagenome (GOLD analysis project Ga0157374, IMG submission 115308) | Miscanthus rhizosphere microbial communities from Kellogg Biological Station, Michigan, USA - M2-5 metaG | ecosystem: Host-associated > Plants > Roots > Rhizosphere > Soil | place: USA: Michigan...
CGTGCGCAGGAACTCGCCTCGCAGCGCGCGACCCTCGGACTCGAGCTCCATCGTCTGCGAGAGGTCGCCCTTCGCGACGGCGCCGATGACGCGGGAGGTGTCGATCGTCGGCCGCGCGAGGTCACCGATGAGCGCGTTGACGGACCGGATCGACGCCGCCCACGACCCCTGCACGTCTCCGAGGAAGGCGCGCTCGGAGATGCGGCCCTCCTTGCCGACGAGCTGGGACAGCCGCGCGAGCTCCAGGCTCATCCGCTGGTTCAGCTCCACGACGTCGTTGAACGCGTCGGCGATTCGTCCCTCGACTCCGCGCGCTCCCGGCGCGAGCCGGACGCTAAAGTCGCCCTTCTTGAGCCTCGTCAGCACCGACAGCAGCTGCTTGCGGTCGAGCGCGTCGCTCGCTTCCGGTTCGGGCTTCGGCGAACGCCGCGGAGGGACGGGACGGGAGGCGGGCGATTCGACGGATTCCACTCTCATCGAAGTCTTTCTCCTTCCGTGACGGATGGATCGTGGGTGCGCAGACGGGGGACGATCGAGCATGGCATGGCCGCCGTTCGGCGGAACGGAACCGAAGCGGGGCAACCGGGGAATCGGTCTGTGGTCACGTTGGGTAGTCGTCGCGATCGATGCAAAAGATGAGCCACGGGGCGGGCGAAACGGAGGGGATCGCGGAGGGTCGCGGCGGAATGGGGGGAGCCGGCGCCGAGGAATCCGCGGCCCGTGCGACAAAAATCACGCGGAGCGGCCAAGTCCAGGCCGGACAGCTACTTCCTCCCCGGTGTCACCGTGTCCGCGGACGCCTTGCGTTCCTCGATCGCCCAGAGCCCGAGGTGGCTGCGCCAGGCCCCGGCGGAGGCCGGAGTCAGGACGACCTCGAGCTCTCCTCCGCCCGATCGCCCGAGCCTCAGGACCTCCCGGCGAACGAGCGTTCGGCCGCTCGACATCCGCCGGCCCGTGATGATCTTGACGATGGCCGACGTCGCCAGCACCTCGCGCTCTCCGAACAGACCCTCGAAGACGACGGCGTCGGCCGTCAGCCCGAGAACGCCCGGCAAGCGCCGGCGCTCGCCCGTGACGAGGTCGGCTCGCGTCAGGAGCCGGAAGCCGCCGCCGGTGGATTCGAGCAGCCGCGTGGCCAGCCGGTCCTGCGCCCGATTCAGCAGCAGGCGCGGGACGACGGCGAAACCGACCAGGATGAGCGCGAGCCCCGCGGCGGCGTAGAAGACCGCGGGGCTCACGCTCCGGCGTTCGACGGACTAGATCGCAGGCGCATAGAGCAGCAGCCCGAACGTCTTCACCAGGAAGACCGCCATCTGGCCTCGGTTGTTCGGGTTGTCCGGGCAGTAGTTGAGCGGCGCCGATGAACACCCTCCGGTGATCTGCCGGTTGTAGAGCTCCTCGATCCAGTCCGAGAACCCCGTCCCCGGCGTGCAGGGCACGTCCGCGAAGATGCCGGTGCAGTCGGGCGGATCGAAGGCCGCGCCGTCGTTCGTCTTGATCAGGAAGACCGCCATCTGCTTGCGGGTCACGGTGGCGTCCGGACAGTACAGGCCGCCGCCGCAGCCCCCGGTGATCTGCTGCGCGGCGAGGTCCTCGATCCACGGGTCGAACGCTCCGCCCGTGCACGGGACGTCGGTAAACACGGTTCCCGTGCACGGCGGCGGCGTGTAGCTCGAGCCGTTCTTCGCCTTCAGCAGGAAGACCGCCATCTGCGCGCGCGTCACCGGGTTCGTCGGGCAGTAGTTGCCGCCCGCGCAGCCCCCGGTTATTCCGTTGTGGAAGAGGTTCTCGACGAAAGCGTAGAAGAGGTTGCCGGTCGGCACGTCCGGAAAGCTCTCGCCGACGTGCAGCGTCCAATCGGTGAACGTCGTGGTCGAGAGGACCTCGCTGAGCGTCGCGTCCCAGTGCGGCGCGGGACGGGTCGCCGGCGCCGACACGGTCACGGAGTAGCACGGCTCGGTCTGGCAGTGCGCGAACCCGCCGGCCGCGACGGTGCCGTAGTCGCCGTCCGCCTCTTCGATCGTGTAGGTCGCACCGGCCGGGCCGGTGAACAGAGCGGCCACTCCGGACAGATTCGTGAGCTGCGCGGCGCCGCTGTTCTGCCAGGTCGTGTCGACCGGTACCGTCTCACCCGGCTCGAGGACGCCGTTGAACGCCTGGGCGGCCGCCTGGAGGTCGACGTTGATCCCGGTCGGCACGACCTGGTCCGGCTCCCACCGGCAGACGGCTGAGCAGCCGTCTCCGTCGGCCGAGTTCCCGTCGTCGCAGGTCTCGAGTCCCTCGACCGTCGAGTTGCCGCAGGTCGACCCGGGGAGCGTCCCCGCCGTCCCGGCGTTGTTCTTCGGGGCGGGGATCCCCATGACGAAGTCGTTCGCGCTGTCTCCCGTGTCGTCGCAGGACTCGAGGGTCGTCGCGCCCATGCAGATGTCGAGGCGGCGCTCGGCCACCCGGCCGAGCTCGAGGCCGACCGGCTTGTTGAAGGCGTTTCCGACGCCGGTCGCCGCCCCCGTGTAGTTGCCCCACGACATGCAGTCCTGGTTCGACGTGTCCCAGCAGACCTTTCCGCCGAGAGGGTTGATCGCCGGCGAGGTCATCGAGAGGTCCACCGAAAGATTGAAGAGCGTCGCCGCCTCCGGCGTCGCGATGAACATCTTCATCTGGTTGCTGCCGTCCGCCATGTTGTGGTCGAACGTGAAGGTGCCGACGGACGCTCCCGACGCGTCGAAGACGACCAGGGAATGCCCGGTCACGGAACTCTGGCTCATCGCCCACGCCTGCAGCACGACGAACTGCGCGTTCGGCTGTGCGGCGGTGCCGGGAAACACCTCGACGATCTTGACCTCGTGGAACGTGGCGGAGGCCGCCGCGGGAACGAGAACGAGAAGGCACGCCGCCGCGAGACGCAGAAACGAGAGGGCTCGGGAGTGCACGGGAACCTCCTTAGTAAGCGGCCGCTCGGTTGATTTGTGCGGATTCTAACGAAAGGAAACGCCCGGCAGACGATCGCGGCGCATTCCTAAGGAATCGCTTAGGCGCGCGAGGAGACGAGGGGTCCAGCGCGTAGGAGCGGATTCGCGCGTGCGGAACCCTTCGGGTCTCCTCAGGGCCCGTAGAGCTTCAACCCGAACGTCTTCACGAGGAAGACGGCCATCTGCTGGCGCAGGTTGGACGCCGTCGGGCAGTAGTTGAGCGGGTTCGTCGAGCAGCCTCCCGTGATCTGACGGCTGTAGAGCTCCTCGATGAAGTCGGAGAATCCCGTGCCCGGCGTGCAGGGCACGTCCGCGAAGACGCCCGCGCAATCCGGCGGATCGTACGAGGATCCTTCCTTCGTCTTGAGCAGGAAGACCGCCATCTGGCCGCGCGTGACCGGGCTGTCGGGGCAGTAGTTGCCGCCGCCGCAGCCTCCGGTGATGCCGAGCGCGGCGAGGTTCTCGATCCAGCGTGCGAACCCGTTCGACGCGGGCACGTCCGCGAACACGGTCCCGGTGGCCGGGGGAGGAACGTAGTCGGACGAGTACTTCGACTTCAGCAGGAAGACGGCCATCTGGGCCCGCGTGACGTCGCTGGCGGGACAGTACCCGCCGCCGGCGCAGCCTCCGGTGATCCCGTTGTGGAAGAGGTTCTCGACGAACGGATAGAAGACGTTGCGAGGCATGTCCGGGAAGCTGTCGCCGACGTGAAGGGACCACGTCTTGGGGACGCCCTGGTCGATCTTCTCCTGGAGCTGCGCATCCCAGTGCTGCGCGGGCCGAGCGCCCGAGTTGGAGACCGTGACGACGTAGCACGCGCCGGTCGCGTCGTAGCAGTTCGCGGAGCTGGACGCCGGTATGGTTCCGTAGTTCGCCGTGCCGATGTTGATGTCGTAGCTCGGCCCCGCGGGGCCCGAGAAGTCCGTTGCGGTTCCCGTGACGGCGAGGCCGCCGGCCGTGCGGTTCGTCCAGGTCGGCTCGACGACGACCGTCTCCCCCGATTCGAGCACGCCATTCAGGTCCGAAACGGCGGGCGCGTTCTCGGCGGAAACGACGTCGACCTGCGCGCCGCCGTATGCGGCCAGCCCGGATCGCGTGGCGAGCGCGGCGGAGGCGTCCCCGTCAATACCCTGACTCGACCAGACGGACACGAAGTCGCCGGCGGAATTGGCACCGACGCCGCCGCTGGACTGGGAGAGCTCGGTCGTCTGGTTGAGGGGGAACTCGCCGGTGACCGCGTTTCCGAACCGGTCGTACCGGCGCGCATAGACCCCGGAGGAGTCGTCGTCCGGTCCCTGCCACGTCACGATGAAGTTCCCGGCGTTGTCGGCGGCCAGGCTGGGATACAGCTGTTCTCCGCCGGTCGACTGATTCACGACGAACTCGTCGCCCAGCGCGTTCCCGGCGGCGTCGAAGCGGCGCGCCAGGATGTCCTTCTGACCCGTGCCCGTGGGCGCGCCGTGCCAGACGACCATGAAATTCCCCGCCCGATCCGACTTCGCGTCCGCGAAATAGTCGTAGTCGGACGTCGTGCTCACCTTGAACTGATCGCCGAGCGCGTTGCCCGAGGCGTCGTAGCGGCGCGCGAAGATGCCGTAGCTCCCGTTGCCGCTCCCCGACCACACGATGACGAAGTTGCCCGCCCCGTCCACGGCGACCGCGTCGGCGTACTGCGAGGCGGTGGTGTACGTGTTGACGATGAATTCCCCGCCGACGGGCGCCCCGGTCCGGTCGAAGCGGCGCGCGACGACGGTGTCACCGTCGCCGTCCTGCCCGTACGAGCTCCAGGTCACGACGAAATTACCCGCCGGATCGGATGCGACGTGGGCATTGAGCTGATCGTCCGTCGTGAAGGTGTTGACCGGGATCTCGGCGCTGAGCGGCGTGCCGTCGCGGTCGAAGCGCCGCGCGAAGATTCCGTAGCTCGAGCCGTCCTGCGACTCGCTCGTCCACACCACCACGAATCGGCCGCTGCCGTCCATGGATGCGCGCGTGTACTCCTGGGTCCCGGTCGTGAAGGTGTTCACCTGGAGGTCGCCGGTCAGAGGAGTCTGCGCCTCGTCGAACACCCGGGCGACCGCGGTCCACGTCGAGAGGTCCTCGCCGTCGCTGTCCCAGGTCAGGACGAAGCCGCCGTCGCGGTCGAGTTGCGCGCTGTAGCCGTACTGGCCGCCCGTCGTGTAGGTGTTGACCTGGAACTCGGACGTGATGGGAGGAGTCTGAGCAGCGGCGGTGGCCGCGACCGCGAGGGTCAGGACAAGAAGGGCGAGCCGCTTCGTCCGCATGCGTCCTCCAGATCGGAAAATCCAGTCGCATGATGCCACAAGGATGAAGCGGCTCGGGCAAGCTTCCTTGGCCGGAGAATCGGAGTCCAGGACGCGACGCGGTCAGTCGGGTCCGTAGAGCTGGAGCCCGAACGTCTTGACCAGGAAGACCGCCATCTGCTTGCGACGAGTCGAGTCGGTCGGGCAGTAGAGGGGTGGGGCGGCCTGGCACCCTCCGGCGATCTGGTAGTACGCGAGCAGCTCGATCCACGGCGCGAACGGATTGGTCAGACAGTCCACGTCGTCGAAGATCCCCGTGCAGCTGCCCGGCGTGAAGTTCGTTCCGAGCCAGGTCTTCATCAGGAAGACCGCCATCTGCTGGCGGTTGACCGGGTTCGTCGGGCAGTAGGAGGGCAGCGCCGGCGGCGGCGGCGACGTGCATCCCGCCGTCACCCCGATCCGGGCGAGCTCCTCGATCCACGGAGCGAACGGGCTCGACGCCGGCACGTCGTCGAAGACGTCGCCCGCCGCGGAGGGCGGTGTGAAGTCCGCCCCGTAGGCCGCCTTCAGGAGGAACACCGCCATCTGCTGGCGCAGGACCCCGTCCTCTCCGCAGTAGAGGCCGGCTCCGCAGCCGCCGCCGCCCGTCACGCGGTTGTGGAACAGGTTCTCGATGAACGGATAGAAGGCGTCCTGAGGCACGTCGGCGAAGCTGCCGCCGACGTGCAGGGCCCAGGTCTTGGACAGGGGAGGCAGGGGTCCGAGCGGTCCGGGCGAGGCGAGAGCTTCGTCGAACGTGGCGTCCCAGTGCTGCACGGGTCGCGTCTCCGAGACGCTGACCTCGTAGCAGTTGCCGGTGGCGGTGAAGCAGTCGTTGGTCGCGCCTTCGGCGATCGTGCCGTAATCCGCGAAGCCGTCGTCCAGCGTGTAAGCGGGACCGGGCGGCCCGGTCACGTTCGAGGCGTTTCCGGTCAGTGTCAGCGGGGCGGCGGCCGGGGCGGAGTTCGTCCACGAGGGATCGACCGTCACGCGCTCGCCGGGTTCGAGGACGCCGTTGAGGTTCGACGTGCCGCCGCTCGCGCGCTGGTCGACCTCGAGGACGCCGCCCTCCGGAAAGGCGAAGCGCCGCGCGACGATCTCGTGGGCCGAGAGATCCTGGTGCAGGCTCTGCCACGCCACGACGAACCGGCCGTCGGGAGCGATCGCGACGTCGGGAAAGGCCAGGGTCGAGAAAGGGGCGTCCGTGTCGACCCGGAAGGTGGATCCGCGGCGCGGAGGCTGCTGCAGGAGGTAGAACTGGGCGGTCGGGAACGGCGCGTTGTCGAATCGCTGCGCGTAGATCGAGGTCTGTTGCGGCGGCGGCCCGTTCGGCGCGCTGCCCGGCGTGCCCGGCGCGTGGCCGGACCAGGCGACGACGAAGCCTCCCGTCAGGGAATCGAGCTTCGCGACTCGGGGCTGGGGGTAGGCCTCGTTCGCGCTCACCTGGAAGTCCGGTCCCAGCGCGTCTCCGACCGCGTTGAATCCTCGGGCGAACACGCTGCTCCCGCCCGTGTCGTAATCGCTCCACGCGACGATGAAATCGCCTCCATCGCCCATCGAGACGGCCGGCCGAACCTGGGATCCGGTGGTGAGCGTGTTGACGGCGAACTCGCCTCCGATCGGGTTTCCGTCCGGCTGGTAGAGCTGTCCGTAGACGCCGGAGCCGTCTCCGTCCTGGTCCTGGCTCTGCCAGACGACGACGGATCGATTCGTGCCCATCGAGACGCGGGGCGCAGACTGGTAGCCCGTCGTGTACGTGTTGACCTGGAACTCCACGCCTTCGGGCGTTCCGTCGCTGGCATAGCGGCGGGCGTAGACGCCGTTCTCGTCGCCGTCCTGGCCGAAGCTCGCCCACACCACCATGAATCCATCCGCGTTCATGGCGACGTCGGCCAGAAGCTGCCGGTCCGTGGTGTAGGTGTTGACCGGGAACTCGCCGCCGAGCGCGTTCCCGCCCGCGTCGTATCTCCGGCCGAAGACGTCGGATTCACCGTACGCCGGAGAGCTCGTCCAGACGACCACGAAGTTTCCGGCCGGGTCGGAGGCGATCGCGGGGAGGTACTGGAAACCGGTCGTCGACACGTTGACCTGGAACTCGCCCCCGAGCGGAGCGCCGGTCTTGTCGAAGCGCCGCGCGATGACCGCGCTGTCGTCCCCGTCCTGCGCGTCGCTCGTCCAGGCGACGATGAAGCTCTCGTCGGCGCCGATCGCGACCGCGGGGAAGAACTGGTCTCCGGCGGTCGTCGTGTTGACGAAGATCTGCGAGCTCGCGGCGGGCGCCGGCGTCGGCGCCGGCGTTCCGGACGGGGGCGGGGTCTGCGTCGGGGTGATCGTCGGCGTCGGAGTGGGGGAGGGCGTCTGAGTGAACGTGTGCGAGGGGGTCGTGGTGACGTTCGGGATCTGCGACGCCGAAACGGTGGCGGCGCCGATCGCGAGAAGAGCTCCCAGGGCGAACACCGGCAGAGCCCGCATCGATCTCCTGTTCGGTTGACTGCCCTCGATTGTATGTGGGGAATCGGGCCGTCGACCGTACGCGGGTCTCGCCGATTTCGTAGCTTGCGCATTTCGCACAGCAAGCTCGCTATCCGGTGCGTGCGTCAGTCGGGTCCGTAGAGCTCGAGCTGGAACGTCTTCACGAGAAACGTCGCCATCTGCTTGCGGGGGGTTTGGTCGTACGGGCAATAGAGTGGAGGATTCGCGGAGCAGCCCACTGTGACCTGCAGGGCGTCCAGTAGCCAGACCCACGGTGCGAACGGGTTCGAGCACGGGACGTCGTCATAGAGCTGGGTGCAGCCGTCCGGTTCGAAATTCCCGCCGTTTCGGGTCTTCAGAAGGAATACAGCCATCTGCTGGCGATTGACGGGCGAGGTCGGGCAGAACGCGGGCAATTCCGGGGGTGGCGGCGCCGCGCATCCCGCGGCGATGCCTTCGCGCCCGAGCTCCTCGATCCACGAAGCGAACGTGTTCGACACCGACACGTCGGAAAAGACGGACCCGGTCGCGGGAGGCGGTGTGTAGCCGGCGCCGTAGATCGACTTGAGCAGGAAGACGGCCATCTGTTGCCGCAGGACGGCTTCTCCCGGGCAGTAGCTCAGCGGCGCGCACGCTCCTCCGACGGTCACGCCGTTGTGGAAGATGTTTTCGATGTCGGGATAGAAGGGGTCGTCGTCGGGGACGTCGGCGAAGCTGTGGCCGATGTGGAGCGGCCACGTCTTCACCCGAGTCGGCCCGCCACCGCTGGGCGCGAGCGGGCCGCTGTCGGAGGCGAGCGTCTCGTCGGCCGTGGCGTCCCAATGCTGCGCGGGTCTCGCGCCCGACACGGTCACCTCGTAGCAGTCGTCGGCGACGGTACAGTCGTGAACGTCGCTCGCGGCGATGGTTCCGTAAGAGGCCGTCTCATCATCGATCGAGTACGTCGCGTCGCCCGGACCGACGAAATTGCCGAGCGTACCGTGCAGCTCAAGCTCTCCACCTGTGCTCGTGTTGTGCCAGGCCGTGGCCACGACGACGCGCTCGCCGGGTTCGAGCACGCCATTGTGGTTGGAGCTCCCGCCGCTGATCAGCCGGTCCACGCTGGCCGGCGCGGCCTGCGGGAATCCGAACCGGCGCGCGACGATGCCGGAGCTGGCATCGTCGTCGTTGGCGGTATCCCACGCCACGACGAACTGGCCTCTCTCGTCCATCGATATCGCGGGTCTCGATTGGTCTCCGGACGTGAACGTGTTCACCTGGTATTCGGAGCCTTCGCGATGGGGATTGGCGAGGTAGAACGCCGCGGTCGCGAACGGTGCGTTGTCGAAGCGCTGCGCGTAGATGCCGGATCCGGGCTGGCCCGGGTCGTCCTGACCGGTGGCCTGCCAGGTGACGACGAACCCCGTGGTGCGGAACGGCGTTCCGGCCGCGCCGACCCTGGGTAAGGTGTGCTGCTGCACCTCCTCCGTGTTGACCCGGAACGCCGATCCCTCGGGGGCATCGGAGAAGCCGCGGTAGATTCGGCCGAACACGTTCCAGGGTCCTGTTCCTTCGTAGTGCTCGAAGGCAACCACGAACTCGCCCTGGCCGGACAGAGCGCCGACATCCGGTGATTGATCGTTCCCGGTGGCGCCGCTGATCACCAGCTCCGATCCGGGGGTTCCGACGGGGTCATAGATCCGGCCCAGCACGCCGAAGCGGCCCGCATCCAGTGGGCCGGTCCAGACGACCATGAACGCGCCGCCCGAGTCCAGCGCGATTGCCGGCGTCACCTCGTCACCGGTCGTGGAGACGTTGACCAGGAACTCGGGTCCGAAAAAATCTCCGGACGAGTCGACTTGCTGCCCGTAGATCCCGGCGCCGTCGCCGTCCTGCCCGGCCTGTCCAGGTTGTGGGGCGCTTGTCCAAACGACGGCGAAGTTGCCGAGCGCATCGGCGGCGACGCGCGGATCCTTCTGGTCACCGGTCGTGTAAGTGTTGACGCGGAAGTCGCTCCCGAGCGCCGTGCCCGAGGCGTCGAATCGCCGCGCATACACGTCGGCGTCGCCCGGGTCCCCCAACCGGCTCGTCCAGACCACGATGAAATTACCGGCCGCGTCCGAGGCAATCGCCGGCTCGTATTGCAGCCCCGTCGTCGTCGTGTTGACCTGAAAGTCGCCGGAAAGCGCAACGCCCGTCTTGTCGAAGCGGCGGGCGAAAATTCCTTGACCGGCATTGTCGAGCACGTCGTCGGTCCAGACGACCACGAACCCATCGCCTGCGGCCGGTGCGATCGCGGCGTCGTGCTGTTGTGACGTGGCGATCTCGTTGACGAAGAACTCTGCACCCTGGACCTCGAACGGAGTGGGCATCGCCGTCGGCACCACGGTCGGGCCGCTCGTCGGAGTCTGTGTGGGGGTAGGAGTGACCGTGGGCGTCGCAGTGGGTGTGTGCGAGGGAGTCGTCGTGACGTTGGGGATCGGCGCGGCGGAGGCCGCCGTGACGAGTCCGACCGCCAGGACCCAGGCACCGGGACCCCGTAGACGCATGGGACCTCCCGGAAATGTGTGATCAGAGTCTACATCCGACGCGGGATCGTCGCCCCTCCTGGTGCAGTAACTTCCTGCGGTTGCGGATGTAGTGCGGGAACAGAACTCGGCGAGATTGTACGGGGTGCGCGCGACGCCCGGCCTTGGTTGATCTTCGTCCCTTGTCGGCGAACTCGACCAGGCACGCCTCCGTCACAATCATGAAGGTCGTGACCGTGCGCCGTCCCGGCGGCACGCGTCCCGCCTCCTCGAGAGGGCGATCCAGGATCTCGAGGTCGCACCGCCGGCTGCGACAAGGCCAAGCTTTCTCCCGATCGGCCTACGAGCCGTAGAGCACGAGCCCGAACGTCTTGACCAGGAAAGCCGCCATCTGTCCGCGGTTGTTCGGGTTCGTCGGACAGAACAGCGGAGGCGAAACCGAGCAGCCGCCCGTGATGCCGCGACTGGCGAGCTCCTCGATCCAGTCGGAGAACCCGGAGCCGGGCGTGCAGGGCACGTCGTCGAACACACCCGTGCAGTCGGGCGGGTCGTAGGCGGAGCCCTCGAAGGCCTTCAGCAGGAAGACCGCCATCTGCTGGCGCGTCACCGTCGCGGTCGGACAGTACTGGCCGTTGCCGCACCCGCCGGTGATCTGGAGGCTCGCGAGCTCCTCGATCCACGGATCGAAGGGGCCTCCGCTGCACGGGACGTCGGGGAAGACGGTTCCGGTGCACGGCGGCGGGATGTGGGCCGAGCCGAATTTGGCCTTGAGGAGGAAGACCGCCATCTGCGCGCGCGTGACGGGATTGACCGGGCAGTAGCCTCCGCCCGCGCAGCCTCCCGTGACGCCCTTGTGGAAGAGGGTCTCGATGAACTTGTAAAACGGATTGTCGGCCGCCACGTCCGGGAAGCTCTCGCCGATGTGAATCGCCCATGTCTTCGGCACGCCGACGCTGAGCGTTTCCTGGAGGCTCGCGTCCCAGTGCTGCACGGGTCGCGTCGCTGGCGCCGAGACGGTGATCTGGTAGCAGTCACCCGCGTCGAGGCAGCTGCCCGTCGCGCCGGGTGCGATCGTCCCGTAGTCGGCGGCCCCGTCGTCGAGCGTGTACGTTGCGCCCGGCGGTCCCGAGAAGTCGGTGGCCGTGCCGGTCGCCGCGAAGGCACTCGTCGTCGCGTTGACCCAGGAGGGGTCCACGTCCGCCGTCTCGCCGGGCTCGACCACGCCGTTCCCGGGAGCGGAGGACGGTGTCGCCGGCGCTCGCAATCCCGCGGGCGCGTCGGCCGCCATCTGCGCGGCCGCCTGCGCGCCGCTCCGGCGTCCGAACACGCCATAGTCCGACCCGTCGGGCGAGCCCCAGGAGACGACGAAGGTGCCGGAGTCGTTCATCGCGACCTTCCCGCCGTACTGATGGCCGGCGGTGGTCTCGTTGACCACGAACTCGCTGGAGACCGCTTCGCCGAAGCGGTTGTAGACACGAGCCGAAACCGCGTCGCCGTCGCCGTCGCCGGCGCCGTCGGGCGTCCTCCAGGTCACGATGAAGTTGCCGGCGCCGTCGGACGCGATCTGCGGATCGAGCCGGTCCTGGCCGGTGTAGGCGGCCACCGGAAACTCGTCGTCCAGCGCCGAGCCCTTGGGGTCGAATTGCCGGGCGAAGATGCCCTGATTGGGAAGAGTCGTCACGCCGTCCCAGGCCACGACGAACTCGCCGGCTCCGTTCATGGCGACGGTGGAGCCCTGGAGCAAGGGCACGTTCCCCTGGTTGACGTGGATGTCGCCGCTGGTCGAGTTGCCGTTCGCGTCGAAGATCTTGGCGTACACACCCTGTCCCGCCGCGCCAAACCCCACCCACGTGATCACGAACTGGTTGTTGACTCCCTTCCGCGCCACGCCGCGGGCCTGCTGTTGGAGACTCGTGTAGGTGTTGACGGGGAACTCGATCCCATTCGGAACGCCGGAGCTGTCGTAGAGGCGCGCGAAGACGTCGAACTCGGGCCCAACGCCGACGAAGCGGCTCCAAGTGACCACGAAGCTGCCCGAGTCGTCGGAAGCGATGAAGACGTCGTTGTCCGCGGTATCCGTGACCGTGAAGGCGTTCCCGAGCGGCGTCCCGTCGACGTCGAACCGCCGCGCCATCACGCCCGCGCCTTCGAACCAGGCGACGACGAAGCGTCCGGCGGCGTCCTTCGCGACCGCGCCGTCGAACTGAGGGGTCGTTGAGGGGGCGACGTTGAAGGCGTTTGCCACGGACCCGCCGGCGGCATCGTAGAGCCGCGCCGCGGTGTGCTCGCGCTGGTCGACGCTGTTGTAGTTCATCCAGCTCACGACGAATCGGCCCGCGTTGTCGATCGCGACGCCGTAGTTCGACTGGTATCCCACCGTGTCCTGCGAGACGTGGAACTCGGGGAGCATGGGCGGCGTCTGGGCGAGCGCCGAGGTCCCGAGAGCGAGGCCCGCGAGAGCCAGGAGCACGAGTCGATTCAGCGTCGGCACCGTGGTTTCCTCCCCGGATCGCCCGACCCGCTTCGCCGGCTAGCCGCCGTAGAGCGCGAGACCGAAGGTCTTCACCAGGAAAGCCGCCATCTGGCCGCGGTTGTTCGGGTTCGTCGGACAGTAGAGAGGCGGCGCGAGGTTGCAGCCGCCGGTGATGCCGCGGCTGGCGAGCTCCTCGATCCAGTCCGAGAAACCGGTGCCGGGCGTGCAGGGCACGTCGTCGAATACTCCCGTACAGTCGGGCGGGTCGTAGCTGGAGCCCTCGAAGGCCTTCAACAGGAAGACCGCCATCTGCTGCCGCGTCACCGTGTTGCCAGGACAGTAGAGACCGCCGCCGCAGCCGCCGGTGATCTGGAGGCTCGCGAGCTCCTCGATCCACGGATCGAAGGGAGCTCCGGTGCACGGGACGTCCGTGAAGACGGTGCCGGTGCACGGAGGAGGGACGTGGGCCGCGCCGAATCGGGCCTTGAGGAGGAACACGGCCATCTGCGCGCGCGTGACGGGATTCGTCGGGCAGTAGCCGCCTCCCGCGCATCCGCCGGTGACGCCCTTGTGGAAGAGGGTCTCGATGAGCTTGTAGAACTGGTTGTCCGGTGGGACGTCGGGGAAGCTCTTGCCCAGGTGGATCACCCACGTGTGCGGCAGGCTCATGTTGGTGTCTTCCTGGAACAGGGCGTCCCAGTGCTGCACGGGCCGGGAAGCCGGATTCGACACCGTCACCGAGAAGCAATCGTTCTCCTCGATGCAGCTCTTGCTCACACCCGTCGGCAGAACATCGTAGAAAGCCGTGTCGTCGTTGACCGTGTAGTTTGCGCCGGGAGGTCCGGTGAACAGGGGACCGGTTCCGAGGATGGACTCGACGGCCTCGGCGGAGTCGTTGATCCACGCCGTCTGCAGCACCTGCGTCTCGCCGGGCTCGAAGACGCCGTTCCCCATCGTATCGCCCGGGCCATCGGCCGTGGGCAGCGGATCCATCACGATCTCCGGGCTCGCGCGAACCCCGCCCTTCCTGCCCTTGATGTCGTATCCGCCGCCCGAGCCGCTGCTGAACGCGACCACGAAGGATCCGTTGTCCGCCAGCGTCGGCCTCGGGTTGATCCGCCGGTCGGTCACGATCCCGCTGACTTCGAACGGATCGCTGGCCGTGGCGCCGGCCATGTCGTAGAAGCGGCCGAACACGTTGCTGCCGTCGAAGCCGACCGTGGGGAACTCCTTCCAGGCGACCAGGAAATTGCCCGCCGAGTCCGACGCGACGTGCGGGTCGTCGACGAGCATCGTCGTACTCTGGTGGATCACGAAATCGTCCGTAACGGGATCCCCCTGGCTCCCGAAACGACGCCCACGAATGTCCTGGTCCACGCCGCGCCAGACGGCGACGAAGCCGCCGGCGGCGTCCATCGCGGCATCGGGCGGGTGGTAGGTGCCATCGATCGGGGTCGTATTGAGCCGGACGTCCGACGTGATGGGGGCTCCGGCTGGATCGAACATTCGTCCGAAGGCGCCCGGTCCGTCCTGATCGGCTCCCCTCCAGGCCACGACGAAGCCCGCCGCGGACATCGAGACGGCCTGTCCGGACTGCGAGAAGGGCGTGTACTGGTTGACCACGAACTCGTCGCCGAGAGGGGCGCCGTTGCTGTCGAACCGGCGGGCCACCACGTCCGTGTTCGCGGTCCAGATCACGACGAAGTTGCCGGAAGGGTCCGACGCCACGCGCGGGACGTAACCGCTCACCGGCGACGAGGTGCTGACCTGGAACTTGCCGCCGATCGGCGTCCCGTCGGCGTTCCAGCGCTGCCCCCAGACGTCGGAGGAGTCCTCCGACCAGACCATGACGTACCGGCCCGATGCGTCCCGGTCGATCGATCCTCCCAGACGGGATGGCACGGTGTCGGGATCCACGGGAAACGGCGGCGCCTGCGGCGAGGTATCGGATGCGAAGCGACGGCCGTAGACGTCGTCGACGGGTGCGAGCTCGTTCCAGGTCACGACGAACTCGCCGTTCTTGTCGAGCGATACGTCCTCTGCGAGGTTGGAGTTGTTGCTGTCCGTGTCGACCCCGAACTCGGGGAAGAAGACGGGCACCCGGCATGCCGACGCGCCTAGCGCGATCGACGCGAGAACGAGGACCGTGAACCTGGGGGGGGTCTTCACGCGTCCCTCCTCCGGGGCTCCGCCCCGAGTCAGTGCCGCGAAACTATCACCCGCGCTCGGACCGGCGCCAGCCCGAAAACCTCGCGCGGGTCACGCGCGTCGCTACGAGCCGTAGAGCACGAGCCCGAAGGTCTTGACCAGGAAGGCCGCCATCTGTCCGCGGTTGTTCGGGTTCGTCGGACAGTAGAGAGGCGGCGCGAGGTTGCAGCCGCCGGTGATGCCGCGGCTGGCGAGCTCCTCGATCCAGTCCGAGAAGCCGGAGCCGGGCGTGCAGGGCACGTCGTCGAATACTCCCGTACAGTCGGGCGGGTCGTAGCTGGAGCCCTCGAAGGCCTTCAGCAGGAAGACCGCCATCTGCTGGCGCGTCACCGTCGCGGTCGGGCAGTACTGGCCGTTGCCGCACCCGCCCGTGATCTGGAGGCTGGCCAGCTCCTCGATCCACGGGTCGAAGGGACCTCCGCTGCACGGGACGTCGGTGAAGACGGTCCCGGTGCACGGCGGCGGAATGTGGGCCGAGCCGAACTTGGCCTTGAGGAGGAAGACCGCCATCTGCGCGCGCGTGACGGGATTCGTCGGACAGTAGCCTCCTCCGACGCAGCCGCCGGTGACTCCCTTGTGGAAGATCGTCTCGACGAAACGATAGAAGTTGTTGTCCGGCGGAACGTCGGGAAAG
>Ga0157374_10002492_pt1 | contig 15554 bp, 13 predicted proteins | sample M25metaG_FD_115308 | JGI IMG/M metagenome (GOLD analysis project Ga0157374, IMG submission 115308) | Miscanthus rhizosphere microbial communities from Kellogg Biological Station, Michigan, USA - M2-5 metaG | ecosystem: Host-associated > Plants > Roots > Rhizosphere > Soil | place: USA: Michigan...
GGGCGCTGAGGGAGGTACGAAATGAGCGAGACGCAGCAAGCCACGCCCGCAGCGGTTACCGCTGAAGCCACTGCCGAAAAGGGATTGCTCGACCAGATCGTAGAGGAAGGGCGGCTGGGGCGCGACGCGGAATCGCGAACCCGTGGGAAAGACCTGGTAAAGCAGTTCGTAGCCCAATTCCTCGAAGGGTCGATGACCCTTTCCCGCGATTCGGAGAAAATGATCAGCCAGCGCATCGCGCAAATCGATCACCTGATTTCTCTGCAATTGAACGAAGTGATGCACCATGCGGCCTTTCAAAAATTGGAAGGAAGCTGGCGCGGCCTCAAGTATCTCGTCAACAAGACCGAGACCAGCGAAATGCTGAAGATCAAGATCTTCAACTGCTCGAAAAAAGAGCTGCTTCGCGACCTGCAGCGCGCGCCCGAGTTCGATCAGAGCGCGATGTTCAAAAAGATTTACGAGGAGGAATTTGGCGTCTTTGGCGGCCATCCCTTTGGCTGTCTGGTGGGTGACTACGAATTCGGGAAAGGTCCCGAAGACATGGAGTTGCTGGAGAAAATATCGCAAGTGGCGGCGGCGGCTCATGCGCCGTTCATCACCGGCTCCAGCAGCGAGATGCTGAACCTCGACAGCTTTACCGATCTCAACGCGCCGCGCGACCTGGGGAAGGTTTTCGATACCACCGAGTACGCCAAGTGGAAAAGCTTTCGCTCCTCCGAAGATTCGCGCTACGTGGCGCTCGCTCTGCCGCATATCCTCATGCGCGATCCGTACGGCAAGGCCACACGCGCCGTGGACGAGTTCGACTACGAGGAAGCCGTGGACGGCACTGACCACAAAAAATATCTGTGGGGCAATGCGGCTTGGGCACTGGCTACCCGCATAACGGATTCATTCGCTCAATACAACTGGTGCGCCACGATCCGTGGCGTAGAGGGCGGCGGTAAAGTCGAAGGGCTTACGGTCCACAATTTCACCACCGATGACGGTGACATCGCGATGAAGTGCCCCACCGAAGTGCAGATTCCCGATCGCCGCGAAAAAGAATTGGCCGACCTGGGATTTGTGCCGCTGGTCCACTGCAAGAATACGGATTTCGCCGCGTTCTTCAGCGTGCAGACCTGCCAAAAGGCCAAGACTTACGACACGCCGGCCGCCAATGCCAACGCGCGGCTCTCGTCGAACCTCAGCTATATTCTGGCTGTCTCCCGTTTCGCTCACTATCTAAAAGCCATGATGCGAGACAAAATCGGCAGCTACATGACTCGTATTGAGTGCGAGCAGTTCCTGAATCGCTGGATTTCCGGATACGTTGTAGACAGCGCGAGCGCCTCGGCGGCCATGAAGGCCCGCCACCCGTTGGCCGAAGCGCGGGTAGACGTGATGGAGATTCCGGGTAAACCCGGCGCCTACCGCGCCGTGGCGTTCCTAAAACCGCACTTCCAATTGGACGAACTCACGGTTTCTATGCGCCTGGTGGCAGATCTGCCCCAGCCCGCAAGTTAGAACGCGCTTCGTTTTACCTGTGACCGCTTGTTGGAATCCAATAAAGGTTCAATTGCTCAGGAGGAGCTTTAAATAATGGCATACGATGCATTCATGTGGCTGAAGGGCGGCGCCCCGGAAGCTTCCGGTGAAACAACCGATAAAGAATTCAAAAGTGATAAAGCCTTCGAAATCTATAGTTTTTCGTTTGGCGCCTCAAATCCGGTTACCATTGGCTCCGCAACCGCGGGAAGTGGCGGGGGAAAGGTGAGCATTTCGTCGTTCAATGTCATGAAGAAAACCGATTCTGCCTCGCCGGCTCTGTTCCTGAATTGCGCCAAAGGCCAGCACTTCACCGAAGCGCACGTGCGCCTTCGCAAAGCCGGCGGCACGGCGTTGGTTTACCTGGAGTACGACTTCCAGGAAGTCTTCGTCGAAAGCATTCAGTGGAGCGGATCGTCGGGCGGCGACGAGACGCCAACGGAATCGGTTTCCTTTGCCTTTGGAAAAGTAGATATCAAGTACACACCGCAAAAGGAAAAAGGCGAAAAGGGTACGCCCATTCCGGCGAGTTGGGATCTCCGCAGCAACACGTCCAGTTAGTCCCACCAGAGTGTGAGCGCTCCCATGTCTGCCCAGGAACTGTTGCGGGCCGGTCAGCTCAAAGAAGCCATAGCGGCGCTTCTGAACGAGGTGCGGAACAATCCGGCGGATCACCGGCGGCGCACTTTTCTATTCGAGCTGCTGTGCTTTGCAGGAGAGCTGGAACGCGCCGGGAAACATCTGGGCGTGTTGGCCGGCGAGAGTCCGGACGCCGAGGTGGGAGCGCTTCTCTATCGTTCCGCCCTGAGCGCTTATCAGAAGCGGGAATCGCTTTTCGAAGAAGGCAAACTGCCGGAACGCGTGCGGGCATTATGACGGCCGGGCGTCCTAAACGGCGAGCCATTTGACACGATCGAAGATTGCGACTCGCGAATCGGTCCGCGGCTCGAAGTCTTCATCGCAGGCGAGTGTGTCTGGCTGCCTTTTGAGCACATCGGCAGTTTTCGCATGGCGGCGCCCCGATTACTCCGCGATACTTTATGGCCTTCCGCCCAGGTTTCGGCGGGACCCGCGCTCAAAGGACAGGAATTTGGAGAAGTGATCCTGCCGGCTCTGTATCCGTTTTCCTGGAAGCATCCGAACGATGCCGTGAAGCTTGGCCGGGAGACTATCTGGGACGATGGCGGAGTCCCCTACGGTCAAAAACTGCTTCTCCTCGATGGCGAGCGCGTAATACCGTACCTTGAAATCCGTGAGTTGAAATTTTCCGATTCCGAAGTTGCCGAAGCGCCCGCCGTGGCGGCCGCTCCCGCTAGTCCCGACACCTGATGCCTTTCCGCGACGATTTGCTCACGCCAATATCCGGGAACAGCCCGGGGGGACAGAGCCTTCGATACGACCCGATCCGGGACAAAATAAAAGATGCGCGCCGGGAAGAGATGGAAGCTCCGCAAGGCGCTTGGAAAACGGAAGTCAAAACCGCCGATTGGGATGTAGTCGCCAAATTGGCGGCCGAGACCATTGCCAAACGCAGTAAGGATCTGCAATTAGCTGTATGGCTCGTTGATGCGCACGTGCGCAAAGAAGGGTTTGCCGCGCTCGCCCCGGGCTTCGATTTTTTACGGAGCCTGGTGGACGATTTCTGGGACAGTCTTCATCCTCAGATAGAAGATGGCGATCTGGAAGAGCGGTCCTCTATTCTGGCGTGGCTCGATTTGAAATTGGAAGAGCCTCTGCGCCTGCTCCCCATCGTTTCGGGTGCTCTCTCCTGGTCTTCTTACAAAGAATCGCTCACGATCGGGATGGAGGCCGACGCAAAGACACAGGAGCTTCGCCAAAAGCGGGAGCAATTGATTGGCGAAGGAAAAGTCTCCGGCGAGCAGTGGCTGGAGGCGGCCGGCGCGACGCCCAAAGGCGACCTGGAAACCTTGCGATCTTCGATCAATGCAGCATCCGAATCGCTCATTCAGCTTGGGGAAGTCTGCGACAAGCGCTTTTTGAAGGATTCGCCCGGTTTCAGCAAAATCCGCTCCACGCTGGAAGAGATCTCCGGATTGCTTCGTGGCCTGATACAAGCGAAGGGCGGCCCCACGCCGGCCGCCGTTCCCGTTCGGAAGATAGAGACCGTTGCGCCAGCGGAGCCCAATCTGCCGACCGCAGCGCAACCCGCTCCGGCCCCGCAGCCTATCCAAGAGGTAGAGCCGGTTCCCGCGCCGTCCGGAAACGCCGGTATCGATCCGGTCGATGTAGCGGATGCCGAGCGCCGGCTGGGCGCCATCTGCCGTTTTCTGCGGAAAAACGATACGTATGATATTGCGCCATTCCTGATCCTGCGTGGACTGCGCTTCGGTCAGATTCGCTACAATGGGCCGCACAAAATCGATCCCAGCATGCTCGAGGCACCGCCTTCCGGGTTGCGAGCCGAGCTGAAAAAACTGGCGGCAGAGCAGAATTGGGACGAACTGCTGGAGGCGACGCAAAGAGCGATGGAGCTGCCCTGCGGCCGCGCCTGGCTGGATGTGCAGCGTTATACCGTGATGGCTCTGGAAGCAAAAGGCGAATGGTGGGCGTTTGTAGCCGATGCCGTGCGGGCCGAATTGCGCGGTTTACTATCCGATCTGCCCGCAATTCTCGATATGCAGTTGCTCGATGACACTCCAACCGCCAATTCGGAAACCAAAAAATGGATTGAGGAACAGGTGTTGTCGCAGAGGCCCGGGGCGCCTGCCGCCGCTTCCTCCGCTCCCGAAAGTCCGGCGCCGCCGCCCGATGTGCCGTGGCTTGATAATGCAAAGCTCGATGAGCACGGTGACGATATATTCCAGAAGGCCGTTGCGGATGCCGGCAACGGCCACTTGCCGGAAGCGCTGGATGCCCTCACTAGGCAGATTGCGTCGGAACGCTCCGGCCGGAGCCGATTCCTGCGTCGCGTGCAGTTGGCGCACGTTTTGATGGTCGCCAGGCAGACCCGTATTGCTTTGCCGATTCTCCACCAGCTGGCCGCCGAGATCGAAACACGGTCGCTCGAAACATGGGAAGATTGGACGGCGCTCGCCTATCCGCTCGGGCTGATGCTGGAATGCCTCGAAGCGGGTGAAGCTAGTGAGGCAGAGCAAGCCGCTATCTATGCCCGAATCTGCCGACTCGATCCGGCGCGCGCCCTCTCGCTTCGGAACTGATACGTTATGCCCCCAAACGACTCCGGCCGCGCCGTTCAACTGAGCATCCTGGATCGCCTCACCGACGACGAACCGGCGGCGCGTACGGAAGCTCCGATTACGCGAGAGAAATCGCTGCGCATGCTGCGCGCGGCCGTTCAACGGGATCTCGAGGCTCTTTTGAACACGATCCGGATTGCCGAGATAGTGCCCGAAACATACACCGAATTGCGCGATTCACTTTGGCTGTACGGCCTACCGGACATCAATTCGATTTCCTTGCAAAATCAGCAGGACGAAGAACGTCTTTTACGAGGCCTCGAACGAGCGATCCAGCAATTTGAGCCGCGCTTGTCTCGCGTTCGCGTGACCTCCTATGACCGCATTCTGAAATCGCGCCAGATCGTCGAATTTCACGTGGAAGCGATGCTAATGATTGAGCCTGCTCCGGAACGAATTGCTTTTGACACGATTCTTGAAATTGGCAAGGGTTCCTATCGCGTGAAGGAGTAGCTTGCGAGACGATCTCCTCTTTTACTATGAACGGGAACTGACGTATCTGCGCCGGATGGGCGCGGAGTTCGCCCAAAAATATCCGAAGATCGCCGGCCGCCTTCTGCTGGAGGCCGGCAAATGCGAGGATCCTCATGTAGAGCGTCTGCTAGAGGGCTTCTCTTTTCTGGCCGCGCGCGTTCACTTGAAGCTTGACGATGAGTTTCCCGAAATCGTCGAAGCGATGTTTAACATCCTCTATCCGCACTTTCTACGGCCCATTCCTTCGATGTCTGTGGTGCAATTTCATCTGGATCGGGAGCAGGGAAAGCTGACCAGCGGACTTCTGATTCCGCGCGGCTCGGTGCTGTACTCGGCTCCCGTGAACGGCGCACCATGTAAGTTCCGCACCTGTTACGACACGACGATCTGGCCATTCCAGGTAGGTGCGGCCGAGTGGAAGCCGGTGGATCGCATCCAGCCTCCGCTTGGGGGCGCAAACGCTTGGGCGGCTCTGCGTCTGGAGTTGGACTGCTTTCCGGAAGTTACCTTTGATGCGTTGGACATTTCTAAGCTCAGGCTCTTTCTGCTTGGCAACGGAACCCTTACGCACACGCTGGTCGAACTGCTGTCGAATAATTGCCTGGAGATTATCGCCCGCGATTGCAAAAATCCCAAAAAGATTGTCAGCCTTCCTCATACGGCGATCTCGCAAGTAGGTTTTGCAGAGCAAGAAGGCATGCTGCCGTTTCCCAGGCGCTCCTTCTGGGGATACCGGCTCCTGGGCGAATATTTCACCTTTCCGGAAAAATTTCTCTTTCTCGATATTGATGGCTTCGACCGGCTAAAGGGTAAGGGCTTTGGAGGGAAGGTCGAGCTGATTTTCCTGATGTCCGAGTTTGAACGAAAAGAGCGCCAGCAATTGATCGAACTCGGCGTAAACGCCGATGTCTTCCGGCTGGGATGCGCACCGGTAGTGAACCTGTTTGGCCAAACGGCTGAACCGGTCCTGGTGGAGCAGAAAAGATATGAGTACCGTATCGTGCCGGATGCGCGCCGCGAGCAGGCGATCGACATCTTTTCGGTCGATGAGGTTGCCGGCGTCACTATTGGTTCTTCCGAGTCGGTCCAGTATGAGCCGTTCTTTTCATTTCGCCACTCGAATGCGCAACAGCAGGACCGGGCCTACTGGCATATTTCCCGCCGCCTCTCCGGCTGGCGGACAGACAAGGGCTCGGATGTCTACATCACTTTCGTCAACCTGACGGGAGAGCGGACCATCCCGGATCGCGAGACGGTTACGCTGCGGCTCACCTGCTCGAATCGGGATCTACCCTCGCGCCTTCCCTTCGGCAATGAAGAAGGCGATTTTCAATTGGAGACTGGCGGTCCGATCGAGCGAATCGTCGCTCTCGTGAAACCGACGGACGCGATTTTGCCTCCCGCGCGCGCATCGCTGTTATGGCGGCTGGCTTCGCAGTTGTCGCTCAACTATCTCTCGCTGATTTCCGAAGGAGCCGATGCATTTCGCGAAATATTGAGGCTGCACAATTTTGGAAATTCACTCACTGTGGACCGGCAAATCCAGGGAATTGTGACTTTGAGCGGAAAGCCTCACTTCACACGGCTCTCCTCCGATAGCGGCGTGAGCTTTGCCCGCGGCACGCGCGTCGAAATGGAATTCGATGAAGAGCAGTTTGCGGGCTCGGGAGTTTATACTTTCGCAAGCGTTATCGATCGATTCCTGAGCCTCTACACATCCATGAACAGCTTTAGCCAATTGGTAATTCGAACGCGGCAGCGGAAAGGAGTATTAAAGCAATGGCCGGCGCGGTCGGGACAAAAAATCCTGATGTAGACGCAATCAGCGTATTGGCGCGCCTGCGCCAGGAGCCGTTTGCTTTCCACTTCTTTCAGGCAGTTCGCCTGCTGGAACGGGCCATGCCGGAACGAGCCGCAGTTGGCCGTTTTGCGGAGCCGGCTACTGAAGTCGCGCGCTTTCTGCACCATCCGAGTCTTGCGTTTCCGGCGAGCGAGATTCAGAGCTTGGATTGGAACGGCCGCAGCGCCGCTCGCATGACGATCAACATCATCGGGCTGATCGGTCCGCTCGGCGTTTTGCCGGTTCATTATACGGAATTCGCCATCGAGCGTCTGCGCGCCCGCGATCATACGTTCGTCGAGTTTCTGGATATTTTTCTTCATCGCGCGGCATCGGTGTTTTACCGCGCTTGGGAGAAGCACAGATTTACGATCGGTTACGAGCGCGACCGGCAGGATCCGCTAAGCGAGTGCATTTACGACCTGGTGGGATTGGGAACCCGCAGTCTGCGCAATCGGCAGCCGTTTCACGACGAGACGCTGGCCTTTTATGGCGGCTTTTTTGGCTTGACTGCGCGCAGCTCGTTGGCGCTCGAGTCCATGCTGGCAGACTACTTCGACGTTCCGGTTTCGGTGGAACAGTTTATCGGCGTCTGGCGCGGGCTGGACGAATGCGATCAGTGCGAGCTTGATGTGGAACTCTCCGGCTCCTCCGAGCTGGGATTAGGAGCGGTTGTCGGCGATGAGGTCTGGGACCGGCAGTCGAGAGCGCGCATCGTCATGGGCCCGCTAAGCGCCGAGCGATACCGCGAGTTTCTGCCCGATGGCAGCGCATTTGAGCCGCTGCGCGCCCTGACTCATCTGTTCAGTGGGGAGGATATCGAATATGAGCTGCAACTTATCTTGAAGCGCGAAGAAGTTTCTGGATGTGAGCTGGGCGCTGAACACGCTACCGTTCAGTTGGGCTGGTTCACCTGGATGAAGAGCAAACCGGAATTTGACCGCAATCCGGGAGATACCGTTCTTTTATTGACGTGAGGAAAATGCAATGACGGCAAGCTTACGTGCCTTGATCGACAAACTGAATGACACCACGCGAGAGGCGATGGAAGCCGCAGCTAAACTATGCGCGCGGCGAACCAATTACGAGATCGAAATTGAGCATTATCTGGTAACGCTGATGGATGCGCCCGGTTCGGACCTGGCGCTTCTTCTGCCGCATTTCGGCATAAACAGGGACATCCTTGCCAGAGATCTGGCGGCCAGCCTGGATCGGCTGAAACGCGGGAATGCCCGCAACCCGGTCTTCAGCCCGACTCTCGTGAAGTTACTTGAAGAAGCGTGGACATTCGGTTCGCTCGAATACGAAGCTCGCAAGATTCGATCGGGCTTTACTGTCGTCGCTCTGATGGCGAATGAGGAATTACGGCGGCTGGCGCGGGAGATGAGCCGCGAGTTTCCGCGCCTTGACATTGAAAGTCTGAAGAAGGACTTCTGGGCGGTTGTATCGCGATCGGACGAGCAGAATGAGGAGCCGAGTTCCGCGCCAGGGGCCGACGAGGGTCCAAGCGACGCTCGTCCGGCGGGCGGCGGAAAAACGCCATTCCTGGATCAATACACAATCAATCTTACCGATCACGCTCGCAATGGAAAAATCGATCCCGTGCTTGCGCGCGACTTTGAAATCCGCCAGGTGGTCGATATTCTTACCCGCCGCCGCCAGAACAATCCCATCCTTGTCGGCGAAGCGGGAGTTGGCAAAACTGCCGTCGTAGAGGGCTTTGCCTTGCGGGTTTCTCAGGGAGATGTACCGCCTCCGCTGCGTAATATCGCGGTACGAACACTCGATTTAGCTCTTCTCCAGGCCGGCGCAGGAGTGAAGGGCGAATTCGAAAACCGTTTGAAGGGCCTTATCAATGAGGTAAAGTCCTCACCATCGCCCATCATTCTGTTCATCGACGAGGCGCATACCATGATCGGCGCGGGAGGCCAGGCCGGCCAGAACGACGCCGCAAATCTGCTCAAGCCGGCGCTTGCTCGAGGTGAGTTGCGCACTGTTGCGGCGACCACCTGGTCCGAATACAAGAAATACTTCGAGAAAGATCCGGCGCTGGCGCGCCGCTTCCAACTTGTGAAGGTCGAAGAGCCGAGCGAGCTCAACTGTGAACTGATGCTGCGGGGCGTAGTCCCAGCTCTCGAGCGGCATCATAACGTGCGCATACTCGATGAAGGTCTGGCGGCGGCCGTAGCGCTCTCTCATCGCTACCTTCCTGACCGCCAATTGCCGGACAAAGCCGTTAGTGTTTTGGATACCGCGTGCGCGCGGCTGGCGTTAGGCCAGGATGCCATACCGCCCGCAATCGAGGATGTCAGGCGAACGCTCGATGATCTTGCGGTGCAGGCTCGCGTGCTCGAGCGGGAACTGGCGTTAGGCGCCGGGCATACAGAACGGCTCGCCAAGATTGCCGCCCAGCGCGAGGCCGCCGAGCAGCAAGAAACGGCCCTCAAACAACGCTGGGAAAAAGAGCTCGCATTAGTGAACCAGATCCGGGCGATTCGAAAACGTATTGAAGAAGCTCATTCCGCGGCTGCACCGGCGGCTTCTACATCGGCCGCTACGGAAGATGATAAGACGGCTCCCAAAGAGGACCCGAGAGCGCTTCGCGAAGAATTGAGCCGGTTGAACGCGGAACTGGCGGCGGTACAGGGCGAATCGCCGCTCATTGGAATCTGCGTCGACGCGCAGCTCGTGGGTGAAGTGATCTCCGGCTGGACAGGCATTCCGGTCGGTAAGATGCTGAAGGATGAAGTCGCAACCGTGCTCGCGCTCGAGTCGCATCTGGCCAAACGCGTGGTGGGGCAGGATCACGCACTGGCAGTAGTCAGCCAGCGAGTGCGGACTTCTCGCGCCTCAATGGACGACCCTAATAAGCCCGTCGGTGTGTTCCTGCTCGTGGGACCCAGCGGTGTCGGCAAAACGGAAACCGCACTGGCTCTGTCCGATCTGCTCTACGGCGGCGAGCGCAACCTCATCACAATTAATATGTCGGAGTTTCAGGAGGCTCATACGGTCTCTACCTTGAAAGGTTCTCCTCCGGGCTATGTGGGTTATGGCGAAGGCGGCGTATTGACGGAGGCGGTGCGCCGCCGGCCTTATTCTGTCGTGCTTCTGGACGAGGTGGAGAAAGCCCATCCGGATGTGCTGGAGCTATTCTTCCAGGTATTCGATAAAGGGGCTATGGAAGATGGCGAAGGGCGCCAGATCGATTTCAAAAACTCTATCATTATTCTTACGTCCAACGCGGGTACGGATACTCTGATGAAGTATTGCGCCGACCCGGACACGATGCCGGCCTCGGATGCTTTGGTAGCCGCTCTGAAACCTGAGCTAAACAAAATCTTCAAACCCGCATTCCTCGGCCGGACGGTAATTATTCCTTACTTTCCGATTCGGGACCAGGCTCTCAAAATGATCATCGGCCTCAAGCTTCGCAAAATCGAGCGGCGCCTGGCGGACTCGCACGGCATTGTCTTCTCGTGGGATGACGGACTGGTTGCCGCGGTCGCAAGCCGCTGCACGGAAGTCGAAAGCGGAGCGCGCAATGTGGATAACATCTTAACGAATACGTTGTTGCCGGACGTATCCCGGGGATTGCTCACCGGTATGGCCGAAGGACGCGGCGTGAAATCGATTCATGTGACGATTGGCGAAGAGGGCGCTTTCGCTTACCAGCTGGTGGAGTGACCGGAGCGCGTCAGGAGATTCCGTGAATTATTCGCAGGCCGACCGGCCTATCCGTATCAAAACCACTCTCGGGGAAACCGAGCTGCTGCTGGAGAGTTTCTCGGGCTCGGAGTCCATTTCAGATCCGTTCCAGTTTCGCGTCTCGATGATTTCCGAGAATGCGGAGATCGATCTAAGAGGTCTGTTGCGCACTCCCGTGGCGATTTATCTCCGATTGAACGACGGAAGTGAAAGGTATTTCCACGGTATCTTTCAACACCTGATTCAGCGCGAGATCAGCAAAGACGGCCTTGTCAGCTACGAGGGCTCGATTGTTCCGATGCTGTGGTTTCTTGGATTGAACAGCGACTGCCGGATCTTTCAGAACAAAAGCGTTCCGGATATCGTCGAGCAGCTATTGAAAGAAAACGGAGTTACGGATTTTCGCTTTGCCACAAATGGGACCTATTCGCCGCGGGAGTATTGCGTCCAATATCGTGAGACGCATCTCAACTTTATTTCCCGTCTCCTCGAAGAAGAAGGCATTTTTTATTACTTCGAATACGAGGAGAGCAAACATACCATCGTGTTTTCCGACAAGAGCGGAACGTTGAAAACCTGTCCGCATCAGGAAAAGGCAAAATATTCCGCCATGGCGGAAGACAGCGACAATGATGCCGTATCGAGCCTGGATTTCGAAGAGCAGGTGATGACTGGAAAGGTCACGTTAGCCGACTATAACTTCGAAACGCCGAGCAACGATCTCCGCGTGTCCATAAGCGGCGCCGACAATTTCGAACATGCCGATTTTCCGGGGATCTACGGCACCAGAGGCGAGGGAGACCGCTACGCCAGGGTGCGCCTCGAGGAATTCGAGGCCCGGCGATCGCTCGTTCGCGGCCGTAGTAATTGCCGCGCCTTTTCGCCCGGTTATCGTTTTACTTTGGAAGATCACTATCGCGCGGACATGAACAAGGGCTATGTGCTCACTTCGGCGTCTCATGTCGCCAGCGACACTTCCTATCGTGCGGGCCGCAGCGGAGAGTTTTCTTATCGGAATTCGTTCGAGGCCATCCCACAAGCCACGCCTTTCCGGCCGATGCGCCGGGCAAGAAAGCCGGTTGTCCAGGGATCGCAAACCGCCGTGGTGGTAGGAAAACAAGGCGAAGAAATATGGGTGGATAAGTATGGGCGCGTAAGAGTACAGTTCTTTTGGGATAGGCGTGGAAAGAAGGATGAAAACAGCTCCTGCTGGATACGTGTCTCGCAAATTTGGGCTGGCAAGAATTGGGGCTGGATGACAATACCCAGGATTGGCCAGGAAGTCGTGGTCGACTTCCTCGAAGGCGATCCGGACCGGCCGCTCATTATCGGACGCGTGAATAACGCCGACCAAATGCCGCCGTATGCGCTGCCCGACAAGCAGACTCAGTCCGGAATCAAATCGCGCAGCTCGAAAAATGGCGGGACCGCAAACTTCAATGAAATCCGCTTCGAGGACCAGAAGGGTAGTGAGATGGTCACCATTCACGCCGAGAAGGACATGGAGACGACTGTCGAGCACGACGACATACAAACGATTCAAAACGATCGCGTGATCACGGTAAGCGGAAAGCACACCGAGACGATAACCAAAGACACCGCCATCACAATCGACCAGGGCAGCCATTCTTTGACCCTGAATCAAGGCAACAAATCGACGCAGCTCAAAATGGGAAACGAGGCGACTAAGATCGACCTCGGCAAGAGCGAAACCGAAGCCATGCAGTCGATCGAATTGAAAGTAGGGCAAAGCAGCATCAAACTCGATCAGATGGGTGTGACTATCAAGGGAATGACGATCAAGATTGAAGGCCAGATCCAAGTAGAAGTGAAAGGTCTCATGACGCAAGTAAATGGAGACGCGATGCTTACCTTAAAGGGTGGCATCACGATGATCAATTAGCGATGGCTAAACAGGCCGAAGACCAACTGCCGATTGCGGAGCTTTGTAAGCTCGCCGGAATCGAGCCTGTTGGCGACGATATCGCGCCCGCGCAGGTCTTGACGCGCCTTATAAAAGAAGAACGGTTCCCGGAAGCGCTGCGCTTTCTCGTTAACACGCTGGAATCCGGCGCCGCAGTCCGATGGGCGTGCGATTGTCTCAACAATCTCGACCGGCCGGCGGCACAGGGAGCGCGGGAAAGCGCTTTGCAGGCCACCCAATCGTGGATTGCCGCACCGGATGAGACAAAGCGGCGCGCTGCAAAAGAAGCTTCCGACAATGCCGGCCTCGAAACACCGGAAGGAGTGTTGGCAATGGCCGTCTTCTTTTCCGGCGGCAGTGTCGCCCCGGAAACTGCTCCTGAAGTTCCCGCTCCGGTGCGTGCGTGCCACAAACTCTCAGCGGGAGCCGTCCTGTTGGCTGTGGTATCCGATCACCCCGAAAGCGCCTCCCAGCGTTTTCAGGAGGCGATCCAACGTGGCGTGCAACTGGAATTGCCAGGGCGTAAAAGCTGAACTGCGGAACCACTGTCTGCCGCATGGTGAGCCGGCTGCGCGTGAACATAGCCGCGAAAACCGCTAAACTCGGGATTCGAGACAACGCTCAAATGGAGCCAGACAGCGGTAACGCTGAAGCGACGGCCACGAGTATAGCGAGCAATCCAGTTGACGCGATACTCGCCGCGCATCGAATTCCAGGACCATGGCAGGTGCTGGAAGCAACCGGGATTGCCAATCGCATTTACGCTACCCATGATTTCGTATTGAGAGTAGCAACAGACCACCACGACGCCATTGTTGATGCTCTTACGGAATCGATGGCGGCTCCGGCTGCTCGACAGGCCGGTATTCTTACTCCCCGACTCATCGCATTTGACAATTCCAGGAACATAGCGGATCGGCCGTTTTCATTGTGGAAACTTGTTCATGGAGAGACGCTCGGGCGAATCAGATGCTCTCCAAAAATGTGCGAGCATACATGGCGCGCGCAGTTGGCCAACAAATCGCATGTCTTCACGATCAAGTAAGATCGTGCCCAGACCACAATGGATACCTGGATAAACCACAGCGTGAAATGGCATTGGGCTCGCTTCTGGAGCGATTTGCCGCGTCCGGTCACGGGCGTACCGATCTTGTTCGTGAGATCGAGCACCTCATTTTGGATCTGAGCCCGTTTGTTTCCTCAGGTACTGTCTCAAATTGCTTCCTTCACAATGAGCTACACGAATTGAATATCATGTGCAGCAGTGAAGGCGAGCTACTCGCTCTAATTGATTGGGGGACGCCGGTTGGGGTGACCCAACGCTCGATTTCGCTGCTATTCCGTTTGAGTTCGTTCCCGCTGCACTTGACGGCTACGGTTCCAGAAAACGACTAGGAGATTGCCCAGAAGCTCCGATTATTTGGGACCACCTTCAGAATGCCGTCAACAATGCAATTGATGACTGCAGCTGCGGAGTTCCCATTGCCGCGTATCGTCGTTTTCTCGACAGAACGTGAACAGCTCCTAAGTAGTTCCTTCGCTTTGCGGAAGATTGTGCAGGTTAGCCGCAAACCGGAATTGAGCTTTGATGCTACGAGTTCAGACTGTGGACAAATATCCGACGGGCCAACTCGCGCAGGTGTTGTCCGTCAGCTCCCATTCAGGCAATTACAGTTAATTCCGTAGTACGAGCCTTACTGGCGATTTCGCTACGGGCCATGTAGACTCTTAATCCTATGGCCCGAATTGGCACTTTTTTTGTGACCTGTTTCGCACTTGCATTCTGTACCGCACAGTATACGAAGGCAGACGCGCTCTTCGATTTTGAAACAAATGCTTCCGGCACTCCAACTCCCTTTATTAATACCGTCAACGGCCTCTCGGCAACCTTTGGCGGTTCCGCAAGGGTCTGCGATTCTCAAGGCTTCTTCCAATCTCTCTCGACACAGATACTCATTCAGAACTTTTGCGGATCTTCAAGCGACTCCGGTCCGCTCACCATTTCTTTCTCTTCCCCTTTGACCGCTATTTCGTTCGACTTCGCCATCGCCGGACCCAACGGCACTCTGTCGTTATTGGCGTTTTTGGGCGGAACGCGAGTCGGCGGCAGTGACTTCGGGACCACCCTGCCGCCAGGATTCTTCAACGCCGAAGGAGTAGCAAACCTCTCGGGAACTTTTGATTCCGTCCAGTTGAGTTCGGATCTTTTCCTCGCGGTCGACAACGTCGATGCGAGTACTACGCCTGTTCCGGAGCAGGGCGTTTCGCTCCTCATTCCGACTGCCATTGCGGTTTTCGCTTTTATGCGCCGCAGCTCGTGGACCTTGCGCTAACCCGTTCTGAGGAACCCGCGCAAAACGGGCGCGATATTAAGCGCGGCGCCCGAAGAGTCAGTGAGTTCCTTCATTGTCTAGCGGCGTGCATCCGCGCCCTTTGCGCGGTCGCGGCTGCGTAATTTGCCGGTTTTATGGAAGAGCAGTTGGCCGGCCCCGATCCGTCTATTCTTCAAGCCGACTGCCGAAGCTGCCAGATATAGCAGCCAGGTACGATACGTGCAGTCGCCCCCCAGATCTAAATAGCGGCGCTGCGCCGGGCCATCTTTGTCGACAATCGTGAATCGTCCCTCGGGATCCGGACATATATTGCTTCCTCCGTCCGGTGGACTGATCCACACATGGCTTATTTCTGATCTTCGTTGCTCCGTAATAGACACTTTCCTACTCCATCCGATTAGATGCTACCGAACATAAATTCCTTACCCAGTAAGCTGTCAGGATCCTTTGCCGTGCAAGCCGGCCAGAATCAAACCTGCTATGACCAATCCGGTACCTGTCGTCTTGGCCAGGAGAGTCCATCCATTAAA
>Ga0157374_10002499_pt1 | contig 15528 bp, 11 predicted proteins | sample M25metaG_FD_115308 | JGI IMG/M metagenome (GOLD analysis project Ga0157374, IMG submission 115308) | Miscanthus rhizosphere microbial communities from Kellogg Biological Station, Michigan, USA - M2-5 metaG | ecosystem: Host-associated > Plants > Roots > Rhizosphere > Soil | place: USA: Michigan...
GATGCCGCCAGCGGCTTATCGATGAATAGCGGTTTATGGCAGGCTAGTGCGTCTTTGACGGAAGCCAGGTGCGTGCGAGCGTCGACGCTTTCAATCAGAATGCCGTCGACACTGCCGCACATGTCCTGAATTTTGTCGACAAACCGCACGCCGAATTTGTCATGAAGCTCGTTCGAGAATTTGTCGATCCGGCTCCGGCTCTCTTCGATTTCCGGGCTTCCGCCCTTGTAAGCAACTGCAATGTTTGCACCACTTACCTTGCCGGTATTTAAGGAGTTTGTGAATGCCACTACATGCGACGTATCCGTGCCCACCACGCCTAACCGAAGCCCGGTCGTAATCGATACATTCTTAAAATCCGTCGTCTCGTTAAATGACCCGAGCCCAATCTTGCCTTCGTGAATGCTTAAATCGACGGCGTGCAAAGAAGGCACCGGCTGCCCGTCCACTTCGCCTTGCACGGTTCCCGTCGTGCCGTCCCAAACGACTCGGATGTGATACCAGCGATTGATTGCCGGGAACGCTGCCGGCCCCTCGAGCCCGCTGATCCGAACGCGCTCACCGCCGAACACGTGGAACACGCCGTTGTGAACCGGTTGTTTGGTAGCCGTGTCAGTCGAGAAATGAACGTAATTGAAATGCGCCGGATCGCGATAGCCGAACACCACGATCAGCGACCGCTTGAGCGGGCGCGCGTCGGCTTCGATGGTGACTTTGCTGAACGGTGGCATGTCCGCCAGCGCGAACTGGAAGGGCCGCCGCGGTCCGGGCAGCGGCTCTCTTCCGGTTACCAGATGCAAAACCGGAGAGCCATCTTCCGCATCAATCTTCCAGTCTTTGGCGTCGGGAACGCTCCATTTGTGGCCGAAGATTTCCAACGTATCCGCCGCCTGGACTAAGGAGGCGGTCAAAAGCAGTATGGCGAGATTTCGCTTCATTGTTGTTAACGCATTTCCCGGTAGATTTGTATGAGTTGCTTCAGATCGTCAAGGTCTTTCGGCCGGCAATTCATCAGCGGAGGCCGCACCGGGCCGGCAGGCATGCCGAGAATTTCCATAGCCTCTTTCATGACCGCTACTTCATAGCCACGCGCTCGCTCCCGCAGAGCGTACAGCGGATTTACGTAGCGCTCCATCAGGCTTTTCAGCTTGACGAAGTCGTGCTTCATTCCAGCCTCGGCCAATGCGAGCGAAAGCTTCGGCGCGATATTCGAAATGCTCGACGTATAGGCCTGCACGCCGGCCGCGAAGTACCCAGGAACGCAATCATCGCCCAAACCGCCGAACCAGGCAAGCCGATCGCCATTGCGTTCCATGATGCGTTGGTATTTGCGAACGTCGCCCTGACCATCTTTCCAGCCTTTCAGAGTAGGTACTCGCATGGCCAGACGCTCGACCATTTCCGGAGTAAAAATTGCCCAATCACGGCTGTAGACAGTCAGCGGCAGATCAGTCGCCCGGCCGATCGCTTCGTAATACGCGAATAAGCCTTCTTCCGGCGCCGAGACATAATAAGGCGGCAACGCCAGAATGCAATCCGCGCCCGCTTTGGCCGCGCGGCGCGCAATATCTGCGCCGAGCGTTGCGTTGTAGCCCGTGCCAGCCATCACCGGCATGCGGCCTTTTACGGCGCGCACGGTGGTTGCGACAACTTGCTCGGTTTCCTCGGGCGTGAGCGAGTACACTTCACCCGTTCCGCCGGTCGCGACCAGCGCACAGAATGGAAACGCGGCCATCTCGTCCACATTGCGCGCTAGCGCATCCAGATCGAGCGAAAGATCTTTGCGAAAAGGAGTGACTGGGAAACCGAACACGCCTTTGAGTTGGGAAAGTAGTTGCGACATGAAATTGTTCAGGCTCCGGTGGCCTGCATCAGCCCGCGTATGTAGCCGTAGGCGAAGGCGAACGCCTGCAAGCCGCCTTTATCGCCTTCGATCACAGGCACGTGATCCGGCATCAGCATGCCATCGTAGCCGACTTCCTTATATACGCGCAGAGCGGCCAGCATATCGACATCGCCTGCGTCGGGAAACGTCTCCTCGAAATTCAGGAAGCCGCCGTGGATGTTGCGAAAGTGTACGTTGAAGATCTTCTTTCGAGTACCGAAATAGCGGATTACGTCCAAAATCTCGGTCTTGGGATTCTTGAGCATTTCGGAAACCGTGCCTTGGCAGAAATTCAATCCGTGATAACGGCTCGGATTGATTTCGATAAAGCGCTTCAGTCCATCGACGCTTCCGAGAACGCGATGCACACCACGAAATCCTTTATCAGGCGGCATGCCCGGGTCATGCGGATGGCAGGCCATCTTCATTTTGTTTTCTTCCGCAATCGGAATCACGCGCTTTAAGAAATAGGTAATGCGCTCCCAGGCATCGTCCGCGGAAACAGGACCGGCTTCGGTCAGCGCTGGCTGCTCTTGCGCGGCTTTGGCGTAGTTGAAAGTACTGTACCTGGCTCCGCCACGCCCGGGCGACCGTTCTGTGCGTACGACGCCCAAAATGCTCATGTTGTACTTGAGCATTGGGATCCCGGCCTGGGCGGCGTTGCGGATCATTTGGCAGATGTTATCGATCTCGCGGTCGCGTTCCGGGCTCTTGCCGAGCATGATGTTCGGATTCTCGGACTTCGTAATATAGGCCGAACTGAGCGGCAGCGGCACGGCTTCGAGCTTGATGCCAAAGGACTCCACTCGTTCGCGCAATTTTGTCAGACCCTCGACAGACCAGGCTTCGTCGAATTTCGCCGAGGGTAGGGCGCTACAGATATGACTGACGCCCAAAGGCGCCAGAATTCGCAGAATCTCGTCGCTCGATTGATGCTGGGTGCCGAGCTTCATACGGCCGGAGGTGGTATCCGTAACGGGCGGCAGGGCGGCCTTAGAAAGACCGGCGGAGGCTGCTGCTAGTTTAGTAAAGGTTCTGCGATTCATGTAGGTTCTCGACTGCCGAACTTATCACACTAGCCCAAAATCTACTGATGAAAATTTCCGCCCTGAAACTGCATTCGATCGCCATCGCCGATCCGCCTTTGCGTAGCTCGTACGGCCGTCACGCGCCCTGGGCGCTGCGAACCATTGTGGAAATTGAAACAGACGAGGGCCTTTCCGGGATCAGCGAAACATATGGAGGCGATGCGCCGCGCGCGGCGCTCGAAGCCGGGCGCGAACAAATACTAGGCCGCGATCCATTTCAGTTGGCAAGCTTGCATTCCCAAATGCGTAGCAAGACACAAAGCGGCCACGACCAGACCTGGTTTGTTCCGGGCGAAAATCCGCTCGACCAGCAGAACCGGACTTTCGCGGCGATCGAGATCGCCTGCCTCGACATTATCGGCAAGGCGATCGGCCGGCCGGTGTGTGACGTACTCGGTGGGCGCGCCAGAGACCGGGCGCCGTTTTCCGCGTATCTGTTTTATAAACACCGCGGAGCGGGTGGCGATGCGAGTTACCGGGACGAATACGGAGAAGTGTCGGACGCGCGCGCGGCGGTGCGCGAGTGCCGGCAGATGATTGATCAGTATGGCTTTCGCGAAATCAAGCTGAAAGGCGGCGTGCTCGATCCGGACATCGAGATCGACACAATCTGCCAGTTGCGCGCGGAGTTTGGAGCCGAGGTTCCTTTGCGGATTGACCCGAATTGCGCGTGGTCAGTGGAGACCTCGGTGAAGGTGGGTGAATCCCTGCGCGAGGAATTGGGAGGCGGCGGCTATCTGGAAGATCCTTGCGCCACGCTCGCAGGCATGAGAGAGGTGCGCAAACGGCTTTTGGCAAACGGAAACGACACGCCGCTTGCCAGCAACGTAGCCGTCACGCAGTTTCCGGATGTGATTGAAGCACGCGATCTCGACGCAGTACAAATTGTTTTGTCGGACCCGCACTATTGGGGAGGTTTGCGGCAAGTGCAGTATTTATCGCATCTCTGCGAAGTACTCGGCATGGGCGTATCGATGCACTCGAACAGCCATCTTGGGGTCAGTCTTATGGCGATGGCGCATGTTGCGGCGGCGTGCCCGAATCTCACGTTTGCCTGCGATACCCATTATCCGTGGCAGACGGAAAAAGACGAAATCGTCGCGGGCGGGCGCATCCGCTTTGTGGAGGGAGCAGTGGTGATTCCGGACAAGCCGGGACTGGGCGTTACGATCGACTACGATCAGCTGGCGCGCGGCCGGGAGCGCTACGAGAAGATTCCTTTTCGGAAAAGAGACGATGAAGCGGAGATGCGCAAATACGTCGATCCCAATTGGAAGCGAATTTTACCCCGATGGTGAAATGGTCGCTCTGGTTGTTCCATAAAATCGCGGCGTTTGCCAAACACCGCGCGGCCGCATGTCTGCTGGCGGCGGCCATTCCCATCGGCCTGCGCATAGCGGCCCTGCCGCTGCTCTCGATACCGTATCCGTACGTACACGATGAATTTAGCTATCTGCTCGGCGCCGAAACGTTTGCATCCGGACGAATTACGAATCCGCCGCATCCGATGTGGGTACATTTCGAAACGTTCCACGAGAATTTCCAGCCGACCTACGCATCGAAGTACCCGCCCGGTCAGGCCGCGTTTCTGGCTCTCGGGAAGAAGTTCCTGCATCATCCGTGGTTTGGCATCTGTCTCAGCTTCGGCGTGATGTGTGCGAGCTTGTGCTGGATGCTCCAGGGATGGATGCCGCCCGTGTATGCATTCTTGGGAAGCCTGGTCGCTATTGGACAAATCGGCATTTTCGGTTACTGGATGGACTCGTATTGGGGCGGCGCGGTGCCCGCAATTGGAGGCAGTCTGGTTTTGGGCGCGGTGGGGCGGCTGGCCAAAAAATCCAGCGCGTCCGCTTCCATTCTGGGAGCGCTCGGCCTGATGATTTTAGCCAACAGCCGTCCTTATGAAGGATTCGCACTCGCGGTGGGCGCCGCCCTAGGATTGCTGTGGTGGCGCCGCCGCACAGGCCGTTTGGCGGGACTTTGGAAACCTCGCGTGCTGATTCCGGCAGCGCTTGTTTGTCTGGCGGGAATCGCATGGATCGGATATTACAATTACCGGCTCACGGGAGATCCGCTGCTTCTGCCGCACGTGCTGCACGAACGGACCTATTCGGCGTCGTCGGCGATTTACCTGCTGCCGGCGCGCCCGGTTCACGAGTATCGCCACAAAGTCCTTCGGGATTTCTGGGTAGGTTGGGAACGGGAGTACTATCTGAAGATTCGCGCAAATCCCCTCCGAGCGCTGCTGGCGTTCTTTGACGTGCTGCCGTTCTATACGACGACGTTGCTCTTTCTTCCCATTGTGCTGGGACTAATTGTCTTCACAAGAAATATCAAGATCCAGGTCGTGATCGGGGCTCTCGTAATCCTGTGGGGTGCGCTGCTGATTGAAAAATCCTGGCTACCGCATTACTTTGCTCCAGGCGTGGGATTATTACTGCTGCCGGCCATGTTCAGTTTGCGCTGGCTGCGAATCCGGTTGGCCGGAGCGGGCGTTGCTATCGTGCTCGCGTTTGTCGCATGCGTCTTTGGCCAAGGATTGCTAGCCGGTGTAAATATACACCGTTATGGATCGATATCGCCGCAGAAGATAGCGAGAGAAAAAGTTTTGCGGTCAGGGAAAGCCGGTGAGCGGCATCTGGTAATCGTGCGGTACTCGCCGGAGCATAGTCCTCACGTCGAGTACGTTTTCAATCACGCCGATATCGATAACTCACAGATCGTATGGGCGCGAGACATGGGAGCAGAGAAGAACAAGGAATTGATCGACTACTATCCGAACCGTCGAGTCTGGTTGTTGCAGCCGGATGCGCAGCCGTTATCGTTGATTTCGTATCCGGTCAGTAAATAGGTTCAGGTCACGGGCCCGGGGTTGAACGGGACTAGCGCGTTGTGTAATCCCCAATGCTCGGTCCATGTTTTCTTTCGACCGCTGGCGACATCCAGGATAAAGCGAAATAGCTCCCATCCAACCTGCTCGATGGTGGCTTTGCCAGTGGCGATGCGGCCAGCATCCATATCGATCAAGTCGTGCCATTTCTCGGCGAGAGCGGTTCGCGAGGAGACCTTCACGACAGGTACCAGGGCGAGGCCGTACGGGCTGCCTTCGCCGGTGGTGAAGACGTGCAGGTTCATGGAGGCGAGCTGCTGCGTGCCGCAGATGAAATCGCTCGCCGGGGTGGCAGCGAAGACCAGGCCCTTGTCTTTGATCCTGTCGCCATGAGTAGCAACGGCCGTGATCGCACTGGTACCGGCCTTGGCGATGGAACCGAGCGCTTTCTCAACGATATTAGACAAGCCGCCGCGCTTGTTGCCGGGCGTTGGATTGGCGCTGCGGTCAGCACCGCCACTTGCCAGGTAGTTGTCGTACCACTTCATTTCAGTGATCAAGGCGCGGCCCACCTCCTGGTTGATAGCGCGCGGAGTAAGCAGGTGGATGGCGTCGCGTACTTCCGTCACTTCCGAAAAGGAGACGGTCGCGCCGGCGCGCACCAGCAGATCAGCCGCGAAGCCGACGGCGGGGTTACAGGTGACACCGGAGAATGCATCACTGCCGCCACATTGGAGGCCGACAGATAAATTGGCAGCGGAACAGGTTGTGCGCTGCCGACGATTCAATTCTGCGAGCCGTATTTCGGCAGCACGCATAATGTCGGCGACGCTTTCGGCAAACCCATATTCATCCTGCAAACGGATCAGGTTGCGATTTTCGAATACCGGAAGATCCGATGAGAACAAACGCCGCGGCTGCAATTTCTCACAACCGAGACTCACGACCAGCGGCCGACCGCTCAGATTCGGATGAGTGGAGATGTGTTTCAGCGTGCGAATCGGAATGGCTGCGCCGGGCGCGTCGATGGCAACGCCACAGCCATAACCGTGCGTGATGGCGACGACGTCTTCGACTTTCGGAAAGCGCGGCAGAATTTCCGTTTTGATACGCCGCACGGCGTAATCCACGGTAGGCGCCACGCATTGCACGGTGGTGGTGATTCCCAGGATGTTGCGTGTGCCCACACTGCCATCTGAATTCTGGAAGCCTTCAAAGGTAAAGCCCTCGAGTGGGGGAAGGGAAGCGGGTACAGCGGTCGAAATCGGCAAGTAATCCAGAGCGGGCGCTGGCGGAGTTTCGAGCGCATCTTCGCGAATCCAAAAGCCGGCCTCGATCGAACGGTTTGCGTAGCCGATGACTTGTCCGTAGCGAAGGACGGCTTCGCCGTTTTGAATCGGCCGGAGAGCGACTTTGTGCGATTGCGGAATGGCTTCGCGCGCGGCGAATCCTGTATCGTCGAACGCGCCAGGCTTGAGGCCTTCCGGTTCCACAACAATGCCGACGTTATCCGACGGATGGACGCGGATGTAGACGGGAGTCAAACCGCATTCTAGCGCCGCGACGGACCGCGATATCGCCATGCCGCGATGTAAAAAAGCGTTAATCATTTGCCGTCACCATCTGCCGCCGCGGCTATGGCGAAATATAAGCAGCTTCATCTGGTGGAGCGCTGATTTGTTCAAGAACCTATTGACAGAGCTCATAAGTGCGGTTAACTTAATAGTTAATTAACTACACGGTTTATTGCATGGCCATCGATCCCCTCAGTGAGACATTCGCGGCGCTGGCCGATCCAACACGACGAGCCATTCTGGCGCGGCTTGCCTCGGGGCAGGCTTCCGTTACAGAATTGGCGGAACCGTTTGAAATGAGCCTGCCGGCGGTTTCGAAGCATTTGAAAGTGCTCGAACGCGCCGGGCTGATTGTGCGCGGGCGCGAGGCGCAGTGGCGGCCTTGCCGGCTGCATGCGGGCCCGCTAAAGGATGTTGCCGGTTGGGTGAATCGCTATCAGCGCTTCTGGGAGCAGCGCTTCGATCGGCTGGAGGACTATCTGCGCGAGTTGGGAGACGAGGAGAGGAAGGCTGGCCGGAGACGGCGCAAGAGTTAGCTAAAAGGAGCAATGGGGATGACGTTTTGGAATGAGTTGAGATTCGGTCTTCGGTCGCTCGTACGCACCAAAGGACTAACGGTGACGGTAGTGCTCACATTGGCGCTCGGGATCGGAGCGAATGCCGCGATTTTCACGTTGGTGCGCGGAGTGCTCCTGCGGCCGCTCGCCAATCGCGACGAGAAGCGGCTGATTTATATCCGGCAGAGCGCGCCGGGCCTGGGCATAGAGAACGCGACGTTTTCGGTGCCGGAGATACGGGACATAGAGGAACGCGTGAAATCGGTGCGGGAGTTCGGCGATTTTTCCACCATTGGATTCACGATGGTGGGCTTGGGCGAGCCGCGCGAGGTGCGCGCCGGCGTGGTGGACGGATCGTATTTCGACGTGATGGGTTTGCGGCCGGTATTGGGGCGTCTGCTCAACCGGCGTGACGATGGTCCCAATGCAGCGGGCGCCGTAGTGTTGACGTATCGGTTTTGGACGACGGGCCTGAAGAGCGATCCTGCGGTTATCGGCAAGACAGTACGGCTGGGCGACCGCACGGCAACGATTGTAGGCGTGCTCGAGCCTTCGGTGCCGTATCCGGCGGAAACCGAAATCATCGCAAATATCGTGACAAGCCCGCACCATCTTTCGGCAACGATGGTGACGGGACGAATACACAGAATGACGGAGCTGTTCGGCCGACTAGCGCCGGGCGTAAGTCTCGAAGCGGCACGAGCGGAATTGCGAACAGTGTACGCACGCATGGTGAAGGACCATCCGGAGGCGTATTCGGCCAAGGCGGATTCACAGATCAACGCGGTGCTGCTGCGCGATCAGATTACTTCGCGCGCGCGGACCGTGCTGCTGGTACTTATGGCGGCATCGTTGCTGGTGTTTCTGATCGCCTGCTCGAATGTGGCCAACTTGATTTTGGCGCGAACCGTGCGACGGGAAGGCGAACTTGCGATTCGCGCGGCACTTGGAGCGGGAACGGGTGCGCTCCGGCGATTGCTGTTGGCCGAAAGTCTGCTGCTATGTGGAGCGGGGGCGATATTGGGGGTGCTGAGCGCGGGGCCGATGGTGGCGCTGCTTGCGCGTTATGCGGCGCGATTTTCGGTGCGGGCGCTCGATTTAACCGTGGATTCGAGTCTGCTTTGGGTAGGAGCGGTGCTGGCGGTTGTCGCGGCAATACTGCTGGCGTTTGTACCGCGTTTGCCTACCACGAATACTTCGCACGGAATCGGTTTGGGAAGCAGCAGCGTACGTATCACGGGGAGCACGAGCAGGCGTCTACGTTTGTTCGCAGTTACGCAAATTGCCGCTTCGTTCGTGCTGCTGGCGGGCGCAAGCATGTTGGTGAAGACACTGCTCTCGTTGCAGGCAGTGCAGACGGGCGTGGATACGCGGCATGTTCTGGCACTGAATGTGCCGGTGATGACCTATGGACGGACGCATGAACAGGTGTATGCCTTTTATCGGCAAATCATACGACGGATCACGGAGCTTCCGGGAGTAGAGCAGGTGGCGGTCGGCACCAGCATTCCCTGGAGGGATGCAGGCAGCTTCGGCCCGGGCTTCCAGTTTTCGGCGGATGGACACGTACGAGCGCCGGGCGAAGAAGACCCGCGGGCGCGCTACCGCAACATATCGCCTGGATTCTTCGCAGCTCTAGGCGTGCCGATGCTGGCCGGGCGCGACTTCAACGACAGCGACCGCAGCGGCAGTGAGCCGGTAGTGATTGTGAGTGAGACGCTGGCGCACCGGATGTTCCCGCATGGAGATGCGGTGAACCGGCACATTATGTGGACCGACCCGATCATGAAGTTCATCGACGTGAGCCCGGCACCGCGACGGATTGTGGGGGTTGCCGCCGATCTCGACGACGAAAATATCGTGCCCGGTCCGGCAGTGACGGTTTATCATCCGTTCGAGCAACAGCCGGCGTGGGGAGGACGATTGTTCATTCACACACGTGGGAATCCGTACGCCTTGGTGGCGCCTGTGACACATGTGATCCGGCAGATTTCAGCGGACCAGCCGGTGGAGCATGCGGCGACGCTTCAGGATGTACGCGCCGAAGTGCTGACGCCAGACCGGCTGAACACGCTAGTATTTGGCGGGTTTGCCTTTGTAGCTCTGGCGATCGCGGTGGTTGGCGTAGCGGGTGTATTGGCGTTTTCAGTGAGTGGACGGACACGGGAGTTCGGCATTCGCCTGGCGGTTGGATCGCAGCCGCGGCATCTGGTGCGAGGTGTGATTGCCGAAGGAGCGGCGATGGCGGGAATCGGCATCGCGGCGGGTGCTATCGGAGGCTTCGCGCTGGCGCGGCTGGCAGCCGGATATTTCCAGGACCTCAAGATGCCCGGGCCGACGCCGGTGATCGGTTCAGCGATGGTGTTATTGGCGGCAGCAGTGATTGCGTCGATGCTGCCGGCGACGCGTGCGGCGCGGGTCGATGTGATGCAAGCGCTGCGGTCGGATTGAGAAACGCTAGGCACGCAGGTCCCATAAGCAATAGCTTAAAAGTTCCGGAGATGTGGTTGAGTCGTTGGACCGCCAAAGCCACTTGCGAGAGCCCTGTTTCACGAACTACAAATGTTCCAGGCGCATGGGTAGAGCGACGTAGCTAATCTTGCTGAAGGCTGCCGGTTCTGTAGCCGTGCTTTTCTTGGCTCAGCGATTTCAACACACTCCCTTTCCCACCTGTTTTTCGGAGAATGAGGGATCGCCTCGCTAGAATCACCAAATCGTTGCAGGCTTTTCCTGGATAGAATTATCTACCATGCTCCGCTCGCACTGGATAGCCGTTTCTGTTCTGATAATTGGAGCGCTCCTGCCGGGGCAGTCCGGTCCACCGATCGCGCGCAAAGAACCCGTTACTGATGTTTACCACGGCGTCAAGGTCACCGATGACTACCGCTGGCTGGAAGATTGGTCGAATCCGAATACGCGGTTATGGAGTGATGCCCAAAACGAATATGCGCGTAAATACCTTGGGGCAATCCCCGGACGATCGGTTCTTCGCGAGCAGCTTGCAGCTCTCTTTTCAAAACAAGGCAGTAATTTCCTCGGGCTGCGCCGTCGCGGCGACAAAATATTTGCCCTCCATTTCCAGCCACCCAGAGAGCAGCCATTCCTGATTGTGCTCGACTCGCCTGACGACCTCGAATCGGCTCGGATCATTTTGGATCCGATACAGTTGGATCCATCCGGCGGAACGTCCATAGATTTTTTTGTCCCTTCACGTGATGGCAAGTACGTTGCAGTCTCACTTTCGAAAGGTGGCAGCGAATCCGGTGATGTTCATGTGTATGAAACGACAACCGGCAAGAGTCTGCCTGACGTGATACACCGCGTCAACGCCGGGACTTGCCGGGGGCGGCCTGGCCTGGAATGCAGACGGCTCCGGCTTCTACTACACGCGGTATCCACATGCGAGGGAGCGCGCGGCCGCAGATCTTGGCTTTTATCAGCAGGTCTGGTTTCACCGCCTTGGTTCCGATGCCGATAAAACTGATACCTATTCCCTTGGCAAGGACTTCCCTCGCATAGCCGAGATCTCCCTTCAATCATCCGACGATGGTCAATACATCCTCGCAACCATGGCAAACGGGGATGGCGGCGAGTTTGCACAGTATCTTCTCGGCCCGGATGGCAAGTGGATCCACATTGCGAACCTGGCCGACCAAGTCATTTCCGGCGCGTTCGGCGACGACGGTTCTCTGTATCTGCTTTCGCGTCAGGGGGCGCCAAAGGGAAAAGTACTGAAGCTCTCCGTAAGAGATGCGCAAATCAAGCGTGCGAAGGAGATTATCCCGGAAAGCGATATCGCGCTGAAGAGCGTTGTGGCTGCCGGCGACCGTCTCTACGTTATAGGGGTGACCGGTGGCCCATCGGAAGTCCGCATCTACGGACAAAATGGCGCGCCCCAAGGTAAGATTCCGACGGAGCCGAACTCAGCCGTTTACCATGTGCTGCGATATAGCGAAGGGAGCGTGCTCTTCAAGAGTGCCAGTTATGTGAATTCTCCCGCTTGGTATCGCTTCAGTCCATCCACGCGTAAGGTCTCGCGCACCGCCCTACGGTCCAGCGCGTCGGTGGATTTCAGCGATATCGTTGTGAGTCGGGAGTTTGCAGTTTCAAGAGATGGCACGAGGATTCCGCTCACTATACTCCAGAAAAAGGGATCAATCCTCGACGGAAATAATCCCACGCTTTTGACTGGTTACGGTGGTTACCGTATTAGCTTGCCGCCCTACTTTGACCCAACCCTTCGGCCGCTGTTCGACCGTGGCGTGGTGTACGCGGTCGCAAACCTCCGCGGAGGTGGAGAATATGGCGAGGAGTGGCATCATGCCGGCCGTCTGACTCACAAACAAAACGTGTTCGACGACTTTGACGCTTGCGCGCGCTTTCTGATTGACAAGCGTTACACGAAAGTTGCGCGACTCGCCATTCTAGGCGGCAGTAATGGAGGGTTGCTAATGGGAGCGGCCTTCACACAACACCCGGAACTATACTCCGCAGTGGTTTCCATGGTTGGCATTTACGACATGCTGCGCGTTGAGCAGTCTCCGAACGGAGTCTTCAATACCACGGAGTTTGGAACGGTGAAAGAGCCAGACCAGTTCCGGGCTCTCTTCACATACTCCCCTTATCATCACGTCCGAGACGGTACTCAATACCCGGCAATTCTATTCACAACGGGCGCAAACGATCCTCGAGTCGATCCAATGCAGTCGCGGAAGATGACCGCGCGCTTGCAAGCAAGCGGCACTCATAAGCCGGTCCTTCTACGAACAAGCAGTAACTCCGGCCACGGCATCGGAACAGCACTTAGCGAGCAGATCGACGAGCTCACAGACATTTATCAGTTCCTGTTCGCGCAGTGGGGCGGTATTAAAAACCGGGTCGCGAGGTGGTAAGTTCTAGCTGGAGACCGCAGCTCTGCGCGACATGGTTCTCTGGATTTGGCGCTTGTAAATCCACTTGTAAGCCTTTATAGCCTCGAGAGTTAACGATTAGGGACGCAAAGGGCCGCGCCCCGGGAATTGAGCCTTTCAGACAGCGCAGACGCGAGCGCGCTCCAAAAGGAGCATTCGCTCGCGCTCATTGCGGGTGAGAGAAGCGGCGCGCTCAAATTCGGTACGCGCTTCGGCGAAGCGGTTGAGCTTGGCCAGAAGATCGCCGCGGACGCTGGGCAGCAAATGGTAGCTTTCCAACGCGGGTTCGGATAAGAGCTTGTCCACCAGTTCGAGACCGGCCGCCGGACTAAAGGCCATGCCGTGGGCGACCGCACGGTTCAGTTCCACAACGGGGGACGGCGCAAGGAGCGCGAGATCGTCGTAGAGCGCGGCAATACGCGGCCAGTCCGTTTCTTGCGCGGTACGCGCGCGGGCGTGACAGGCAGCAATGGCGGCCTGGAGAGTGTAGCGACCTGCAGTTGCGGCAGCTTGCCGGGCGCGTTCGAGAGCGGCGAGACCGCGGCGAATGAGAAGCTGATCCCAAAGCGCGCGGTTTTGATCGAGAAGCAGAATCGGCTCTCCAGAGCGGTTGATGCGAGCTCGTGCACGCGATGCCTGAATTTCCATGAGGGCGACAAGGCCGTGAACTTCCGGCTCGGCGGGAGTGAGCTCAGCCAGAACGCGCCCAAGCCGGAGCGCATCTTCGCAGAGTCCGGGCCGCATCCAGTCTTCCCCGGCTGTTGCGGCGTAGCCTTCATTGAACACCAGATAAATAACTTCGAGCACGGAGGCGAGGCGCGCAGCGAGATCTTCGCCGCGAGGCACTTCGAAAGGAACCTGGGCGGCACTCAGAGTGCGTTTGGCGCGGACGATGCGCTGCGCGATAGTGGGTTCGGGAACGAGGAAGGCGCGGGCGATTTCGGTGGTGGTGAGGCCGCCGAGTAAGCGGAGCGTGAGCGCAATACGCGCCTCGGTCGGCAAGATGGGGTGGCAGGAAATAAAAATGAGCCGCAGGAGATCGTCGCCCATGTTGTCGTCCAGAGCTTCGTAAATATCGGCAACGACGGTCCGTTGGCGGGCATCCAGATCGCGGCCCATATCGGCGTGCTTGCGATCGAGCATCCGGTTGCGGCGGAAGTGATCGATGGCCCGATGCTTGGCGGTAGCCATGAGCCAGGCGCCCGGATTGTTCGGGACACCCGACTCTGGCCACTGTTCGAGGGCGGCAACCAGAGCGTCTTGCGCGAGTTCTTCGGCCATCCCGACATCACGCACGATACGCGTGAGGCCGGCGATGAGGCGCGGGGATTCGATCCGCCAGACTGCGTCAATTGCACTGTGAGTGTCGGTAGCCGCCACTCTTTATCGATAGCATCATCGATTGATAACAGCGTGGCGATACTAGCGATAACAGGGGGCTTTATTTTTTGGCGCTGAGTTGCGCGCGAAGGCGCTCTTCCTGTTCTCGCATCTCCGGCGTGAGAGTTGGTCCGAAGTCTTCGGCCTCGAATACCTGGCGAATTTCGATCTCACTCTCACCCGGCATGGGATTGGGGCAACGCTTGACCCATTCGATCGCTTCGGCGAGGGATTTTACCTGCCAAAGCCAAAAACCGGCGACCAGTTCCTTGGTTTCGGTAAATGGACCATCGATGACAGTCCGCTTGTTCCCCGAGAACCGCACGCGTGCGCCCTTCGAACTCGGTTGCAACCCTTCGCCGGCCAACATCACGCCGGCTTTTACCAACTCTTCGTTGTACTTCCCCATATCCGCGAGAAGCTTTTGGCTCGGCATCACGCCCGCTTCGCTCTCTTTGGTCGCTTTAACCATTACCATGAATCGCATATAGGTTTTCTCCTTTTCGATTTGACTGTTCTTCATTCAGTCTCACTTAGGCGTCGAACGAGGCCTTGCCGGAATCGACAGTTTGCGACGGCTTTTTTCGCCACGAATACACGCGAATAAACGCAAATGTGACCGTCAGGTTCAGGCATAAGGCTAAGAAACCGGCGTTAACTCCTAGAAAAGGATCATGGTTACTGAGGATTAAAACACATGCGCTCAATAAGCCGGTGAGTAGGCCGGCGAAGACAGCGGATTTGGTGACACGGTTGGAATAGAGGCCCAGAACAATACCTGGAAAGAATTGCGTTACGCCGGCATAGCCGAGTAAGAGGAGGGAGACGAGCGTCGTGGAACTGTAGATAGCGAAGTAGAGCGTGAGGAGGCTCAACACGATGACCATGGCGCGGGCGAGGCGGGCAATTTGGGATTCGCTCATTGTGGGAGCGAATAACGGGCGGTACACATTTTTTGCAAAGAGCGTGGCGGCTGTGAGCAGAACGAGAGCGGCGGCAACCAGTGCCGTTGGCGGGCCGGCGCCCCCGATTAGGGCTAAGAACCAGTTTGGGAATGCTTTGCGGACCAGAGTGAATAAAGCGAGATCGCCGTTGGACAAACCAGGTATGACAAGCAAAGCGGTGAAGCCGGTGAAGAAAATGAACGTCAGGCTGAGCGTGTAGAGCGGCATCACGATGGCATTGCGGCGGAGGACGGCGGCGCTGCGCGCGGTAAAAGCGGCTGCGAAGGTGTGCGGCCACATATAAAAGCCGAGCGACGTAAGCAGAACGGTCGAGATATACCAGGCGTGGCCCATGTGGGC
>Ga0157374_10002500_pt1 | contig 15524 bp, 18 predicted proteins | sample M25metaG_FD_115308 | JGI IMG/M metagenome (GOLD analysis project Ga0157374, IMG submission 115308) | Miscanthus rhizosphere microbial communities from Kellogg Biological Station, Michigan, USA - M2-5 metaG | ecosystem: Host-associated > Plants > Roots > Rhizosphere > Soil | place: USA: Michigan...
AAGTTTACTTTTATCGATCAGAGAGCAGTTTTTATTCTTGGATTCCTTCCTCAAGAGTTGCTGGGGACCTCAGCCTATGAGTACTGTCACCCGGATGATGTCAAATTCCTGGCAGATTCCCATCGAAAATCACTTGAATCGGAAACCGATGTTACTTCCAAGCCCTATCGATTCAAAACAAAGTCTGGCTCGTATGTCAACATTCAAACCAAATGGACAAACTTTAGAAACCCCTGTACCAATGACTTTGAGTATCTCATTGCCAGGCACACTTGCCTTTCATCCCCGTGTCATCGCGAGAGACGATCAAGTCACTCTAATGCTTCTGAACTCGAGAATAAAAGTGTCAAGTCCACTCCTAAGTCTAATCCTTCAGAAAATCTTGTCAAAACGACCACTAAAACTGCTGGGAAAAAAGAATCTCGAGTCAGGAAAATGCTTTCTTCATTCAAAGTAAACATGTGGAAGATTGGAAAGCAAATCTCTGAAGAGACCATGAATACTAAGATGACTGAGAGCTGTTCATCTGAAGTCCCATCACAAGTTAAGACAAACTTTACATTCCCTTCTTCTCTTCAAGAATCCAATACAGAATCGAATGGACAGGGTTCTTCCAGGGCAACAGTAGGAGCCAAAGAATCACTTCATTCTTCTCCTGGATCTGGGCAAGGAAATGGCAGTGATTCTGATAACTCTTCTTCCATTTATTCGATCAACACATTCTATCGAGGATCCAATAACTACAACCACGAGTCATCCATTATAGTTCCTTCTTCAGCTTCTTCTATGGCTTCTCATTTCACTCAGACTTCTACTTCCTGCATCGTAAACAGTCAGGAGATCAACTCGACAGGAGATCATTTGCTGACCTCAACTCCCGAATCTAATGAAAAGGGATCTCAAGAACTTGTTGAGGAAACTGCTTCTGCTTCAGGAGGTCAAGCCATCGATGAAGCAGCCATGTCTTTCATACTATCTCTTCTCGAGTCTGATGAGAGACGTTCACGTGAAACAGAAGGATTGTACTGGTCTTCTTTTTAATGTACTCATCATACATCATACAAATGTCCAAATGTATAAGATGTCCAACATAAACGTCATGGAAAACGAAACTCAAGAAGTCGTGCGGTTTCAGTGTTCAAGTCAAGTCCAGAGGGAGACTGTGTTGTTTCTCTCCATTTTATTCTACAGATGTTTTCCGTCTTTTTATTCAAACAAGTTTTGATTTAATTCAACAGGAATTCAAGAAGGAATTCAAGAAGGAATTGTATCCAAGAAATGCCTCCCAAACTCAGTCCTGGACAGAAGTTCATCGAAGGTAAGTGTTATAAAGGATTGTCATAGAACATGGTAATAACAATGTCTTTCAGGAGAGAAAGTGCTCTGTTTTCATGGACCACTTCTTTATGAGGCCAAGGTATGTATGGTTTGCATTGGATTCTTGTCTTAAACCAATGAATTATATCTTGTCTTCAGGTAAACAAAGTACAACTGAAGGACAAGATGATCAAGTACTTCGTTCACTACCAGGGATGGGCCAAGACTTGGGATGAATGGGTTCCCGAGAACCGTGTCCTCAAATTCAATGAAAGTAACCTTGAAAGACAACAGGACCTCAAAGAACAGGCAGAGATGGTGTCCAAGAAAAAGAAGAAGCCCTTGGATTCAGACCAGGTCTCGTCTCCCTCTTCCTCTGGGTCTTCTAAGACAAGATCGGAAGGCAAGGAGAAGACCAAGAAGACCATTAAAGTCGAACCAGGAGTTGAGAGTGAAATGGAATTCATAAAAAGAGTGGAAGTCAAGGTCAAGATGCCTGAGACACTCAAGACATGGTTGGTCGACGACTGGGATTTGATTACGAGAAGGAAGATGTTGGTCAATATTCCTGCTCGAATTACAGTCGAACAGGTCTTGAGTGACTACTTGACTACCAAGACATCGAACAGCAAGTTTAAGGAGAGTCAGTTACAGGATGTCATGGATGGCATTAGAGAGTACTTCAATGCCATGTTAGGACCCCAACTGCTGTACAGGTTTGAGAGACAGCAGTACCAGAAGTTGGACAAGACATTGAACGATGACATTGCCATGTCCACTCAGTATGGGGTGATCCATTTGGTCAGGTTGTTTGTCAAGATTGGACACTTCTTGGCCTTAACTGACTCAGATGAGAAATCAATTGGTCTCCTCAACTCATACTTCGATGACTTTCTCAAGTTTATTGCCAGTAAAGATCTCTTTTCAAAGGATGACTACATTCCTGCCTCTCAAGACTACATCAGAAAAATTAACGCATGATTTCCTTGTCATAAAACTGTCTTAATTGTCTTTCTTTCATTAAAAATACCTCTAAAAAGAACATATCTTTTTCTTTGAATCGTTGATGAGTATTTCTTTCGTTGAAGAAGCCATGTCCATACAAAGTTGGGTATCCTTGTTAGACTAAAGATTGAAGTGAAAGTATCACATGAAACGAACCCTTTTCACCTGAATAACCTGCTTCAGTCCCAGAGGACTTTTTTTCACAAAAATCTCTTCCTTTTCAGGGAAAGAAAGGATTCTATGTCAACCACTTTCTTCATGAGATCTTGTATATATTTTTATATCATGTCTTATTATAATTCTTTTCGAGAAGAAGTCCTACAAGAAATCATTGCAGAGTATTTCCCACAGAATCAACAGGACACCAACCCAGACATCGAGGACACAACCGAACAAGAAAACATGGATTTGGAAGAGGAAGACACAGACCTTCCGATGGGCCATCCGTTCTTCGACACCATCAGTGAAATCACCGAATGCTATTATAAATAATGTTCTTATATTTCACAGGAATGAGGCTTCAAAGTGATTATATTAATCACAATATAATTCAACTTCAATGCCATGTTAGAGTACCCCAACTGCTGTACAGGTTTGAGAGACAGCAGTACCAGAAGTTGGACAAGACATTGAACGACGACATTGCCACTCAGTAGGGTTTGATTCATTTGGTCAGGTTGTTTGTCTTTTCATTAATAAAGTAAATAAGATGTAAAGCATTGTCAAGTCATGACCCGGACAAAAAGTTTTACTTATCATTCATCCCGTGGTTCTTAAGAAACAGTCCCTGACCAGACCAGATGTCATCTTTTTGTTTACTTCTTCGTACTTCTTATTTCTTGCTTACTTCTTTGCTTAAACCCAACATTCAAGACATTCTTGATAAGTTTTTTGTCAAAATAAGGACACCAACAAGGAGGAATTCGCTGAAGGATAGCGAATCAGAGGCAGTGAAGATAATCCCACGGACATGGATATCGTTGACGTAGAGACTGTGCCTCAGGATGTCAAGAACATGTTTCTCATCAGACTTAACCACATTCTGTCCTCAGAGGACACCATGACGACAACAGCCTGTGCTAAGAAGTGGTTGACACAACGACACCTGAACAGATTGGATTCGTTGTCTCCATTTAATGACGAGCAGTTGGACATCCTGTTTAGACTGGTTATCATAAGACAGGATTCCAAGTCATGTCTGAATGACATCTTTAGAAACACAATTAAGATTCTCTGGACAGACATTGAGTTTGATTCCATGACAGTAACTCAGATGACAGATAATCCTGTCATGAAAGTGGTTGGAAAGTTTGTTTTCATGGATATTCATGACTACAGACATGTTCGACAAAAAGTCGCTTCTTCATTGAAGGCCATAAGGAAAATCCGACAGAAAAGGAGTCAGTTTCGTTGGCCAATAAATGAACGGAATACAAACAAACAGAGATTCCAAGCCATCCCTTGTCTCTCTCTTAACAAGATTAAGGACAGGATGAAAAGGGTGATTCAAGATGATCCCTTGCTCTTCAAAGGGAAGATGAGACCAACACCACGGGATGTCCAGTGGTATACAAGCAAACATGAGAAGGAGATCGAAACCCTGGAAGTGTTTCCAACTCAAACCATGAACATCTTGCTCAGACAAGTTTTGAAACTACAGTCCTCCAAGAAAGCCATTCGATGGGTTGCTATAAACTTGATCAAAATCATGTGGACGAAGCCTGATTACCATAAGTTGGTCGCATCCTCTTGTCTGGCCAACTATTACTTTGAGAAAGCCTTTCGATGGGCCATCCGTCCTTCGACAACAGTCTGTAGTAGTAAAGACATTATAAAGGATGCTCTCAATTTTCTTAGGAAAGATCTTGCAGACTAAATGTATAAAAGTTTAGCTAGAATTTCATACATTTTTACAACTTTTTTCCATTTAAGTCAAGTAAACTTTTTGTATAAATTTTAACAACAAAAATAGAAATTTGATAAAGAAATGCACTTGAACTTGATCTCATGAATAAAGTCAAGAGAATAAATGAAGTCAAAGTCCCTGATCAGACATGAGGATTGAGAACTTGGTTTTATATCATCCTTTTAAGAGCATGCTTTAGAACTCGAGCATTGAAGTCATGGAAGACGATCCTGAGGTTCAAGACCTTCTGACGAGTTTGTTCCTGAGGTTGAGGACCAACATATTTAACTACAACTACAACAACTATCATGAAGGATCCTCTTCAGATGACTATTAGATTGAGGACGAGGACACTAACTTATACAACGTCTCTCAGCCATCCATGGAGGCAGGACATGACATTCCTGTGGACATGGATGAAGTAGACATGGAACAGACCGGCCAAGAGAATGTAGTGGATGATGGACAAGATAGTGATAGGGAGGATGATGTTAAGAATCAGAGGATCAACAGTCGTCATGAACATTCGAGACGATAAACTTGTTCGACAGAAAGTTTATGTCTGTATATGAGCAGTAACAGAGTTTGTAGAACTAAAAGGAATCAAACTCATGGACCAAATGGTCGACGACATACAAACCGAATGAGATACCAAGTCATTCCTTGTCTTCCCCTGAATAAGATAAAGAAGAGGATGGAAAAGGCCATTCAAAGGGATCCCTTGTTGATCGAAGAAGGAAAGCGTAGACGAACGTGGCAAGATATCCATTGGTTTACGAAGGAACATGAGAAGGCGATTAATCCCTCGATTTTTTTCCAAATCAAGACATGAACGTCTTGCTCAGACAAGTCTTGCAGCTCCAGTCTTCCAGGAAAACAATCCAATGGATTGTTGCGAACCTGATACAAATCCTGTGGTCAAGTAGCGAGTACTCAAAGTTGGTTTCAACATCTTGTCTGGCCAACCAATACTTTGAGAAGGCCTTCCGATGGGCCATCTGTTCTTCGACACCAATAACGTGCGATATCATACATCATGTTCTTGATTTTCTCAGAAAAGAGTACGAACTTTAAAGTTCTTGAAGAAAAAGATTACTGTCCGAAACTCTTACTTAACAATTTTCCCACAGAATTTTACTTTAAATGTTTCTTAAGAAATGTTTTTCTTAACAGTATTTCATTTCTGTCAGACCATTAGATCTCTTACTTTATTCCCATATAAATGCTATAAAATATTTGTCAGAAATAAAATTACATTTTTAATGTCAAGTTCTTTAGTGACTTTTAAGTGTAAGTTATGTCAAGTATTCTAACCAACATTATTGACTCGATTATTCGAGAAACGAAGTGCTCGAAGAAGAGTATTGCCTTCATCTTTTCTTCAAAAACAGGACACGATCTACTGAAAGAGAAGGTGCATGTTATTCAAAGGGAGTATGTTGTCAAGCCTGCAGACCCAAATAAGGAGGGGGAAGGCTTGGCATGATGTGTGTAACTTACACAGTGACTTCCTCTTATTCTTAGCATCGGATGGAAAGGCATCCAGAGGAGGAGGAGACGGATGTCACCAGAAGTGAAGTTGAGTAAGAATCACAGGAAGAACTCGAAACAAGAGAATCGTCTCTCGTTTCGTTCCTGCATCTTTGCTTGTCGTCTCACTTGATGTTACCTTTCTCTCTAGTCATTTTAAAGGAGGAGACAGTTCGAAGGCAAAGAGTTCTGAGTTTACTTCTTGTTCTTGTTGTGTGAGTTTGACTCCACAGGTTCTTTTTACGGACTGCCTGCCTCGTTGTCATCGAAAGAGACTTTTTGAGTGACTTGACTTGAGTAGTGAGTTCGCTTCCAACTCCTTTTTCATCACAAACATAGTCGTGAACTACATACTCTGTTTCATCCATTTGTGTCATTAAAGATCCAATCAATCAAGAGAATCAAGTGGACAAGACCAACCGTGACCAACTTTAGACCAACATACAATGGAAGCCATAAAAAAGAAGATGCAGGCCATGAAGGCCGAGAAGGAAAATGCAGTCGAGAGGGCTGAGTCGGCTGAAGAGCAGGCTAAGGAAGCCAACGGAAAGGCTGAGAAGGTAAGATCATTTGTTGCTGGAAATAATGGAGCAAAGGCTTGTGTATAACATTAATTGCATCATGTGAAGCATGTCTTTCTAGTCTTGATCAATGTAAAGCATCAGGGAATGAGTAATTGTCTTGATAGAGAGAGAGAAGAATATAATGAAAAACTTGATCAAATCCAGTCCGAGTCTGATGTTGTTTCTGTAGACTTTTTTGTTTTATATCCTTTTCTTATCCAACTCATACTCATTCATGAAGAAATCAAGGAACTACATGATGATGAAGAGAGTAAAATATGGTAGGAGTAAAGAAGAATTCATGTCTGAAAACAAGTACACACACAGTTTAACGGAAAGAAAGAAAGAAAAGAAGCGAGAAAAGGAATTGTTCTTGTTCTCATTGTATACACATCTTTTCAGTCTGAATGGGTTAGGTATCTCGTTTGTCGATCGAATTTCTCGGCATTTATTACATGACGATCTGATTTCTCTTTTTATTTTTCTCTCTTTCTTTGTTTTATCATGCCATGCCATCTCTCATTTGTATTATTATCATTCCATTAAAAACAGGCAGAGGAAGAGGTCCGAGCACTTCAGAAGAAGATACAACAGGTAGAGAATGAATTGGATCAGGTTCAGGAAAACCTGGGAAATGCAAACTCCAAACTGGATGAGAAGGATAAGGCCCTTCAAGTTGTGAGTATACATTATTGCCGTTACATTATTATTCAACTCAACTTATGATGATGAAAAATACACCAAAAAAACACTCCTTTCTTTCTTTCATTCATTTCATTTCCCGAGATTCTTGTCTCCTCCCTTAGAGTGACCTAAAAGACATTATTATTTTTATTAAAGTGTGTCTGTATGACCACTATTAGTTGGTTAGTATTATTGTGTCGCTTTTCGCTCTCTTTCTTTCACACATAAATCTAAAAAGTCAAGAATGGACAAGACAAGTTATGGGTGTGCATTCGAATCAACTCTTCTTGCTCTTGTTATCTCTCTCTCTCTCTCTCTCTCTCTCTCTCTCTCTCGAGTCCTTCAATCTCATGGATTTGATGCGGTATTTCTTGCAACAACAGGAGCCGCTCCCTTCTTGCTTTACAAGACTAGGCTGCAGTTTTTACATTGAATTCTATGTAGTACTCAAGAACCCTGTTCTCTTCTCCTCTCCATGTGTTGTGTGAGAACCAGTCTTGAATGAAAGAGAGCCTCACACACAACTTTTCCTCACTCAATACTCTATGCCTTGTGTGTCGGTCTCTCTTTCTTTCGTTCCCGTTGTCCTCTACTGCTCTTGCTCTCTCATTGGCCTCCACCTTCTTTTCCAAACACGGCTTGACTTGACTGGTTTGCAGAGAACCAGCTGCAGATGAGACTGAGTCACCATCACTTGATAATCCTTTTCAATTCAATCGTGTTGTTGCATTGGATTGTTTATCAGTGACATTACCAACATTGATTGCGAGACCAACTACATTCCTAGAAAATTCCTTGATATTCTTGTGAGAATCCTTGTATGGATGTCGCCACCCTGTCTGCTTAACCACAACAAGATTTGCTGCTGCATTTCATTAGTCAAGTGAATCGAGTGAAGCTATTTGTCTGTTAATTATCCTTATCCTGGTCTGGTCTGTAATTCCATCCTCCATTCCATTTGATAATCTCTCTCAAGTACTGTGTGTTTTAAGAGAAGAGAGATTTTGACACCAACATCAACCATTTCCACTCAAAAGGACACTTTTCATCGACAACTTATATAACAAGGCATCTGGTCTGGTCGTGAAGTTGGTTTTTTTGCCTGTGAATATACTGTGAATATAATCTCCATCTCAAGTCACATCCTGAATCATTCATTCATTCATTCGTTCGAAAAAGTGAAGGAGCAACTCTTCCTCCCTCAACTCAAGTCGTGATCTTGTTGTCTTTTATTACTTTTTGGTCTCTACTGGTCTGCAAACTTGTTCCTCCTCCGCCTCATCATCCTCCTCTGTCTCTGGAATCTTGATTCTCTTTCTTTGACTGAGAAAATGACTCAAGTACAGCAGGGGACTTTGCTCGAAGTCCTAAAGAAGAAGATGCGAGCCCTCAAAGACGAACTGGAACAGGCATTGGAACAGGCAGATCAATTCAAGATGAGGATGTTGGAGGAGACCCGTAGGAGGGAAGAAGTAAGACATTCAACATGACTTATCATTCATGAAGACATTCATGAAGAAGATGTGCAAAACAATCTCTTTTTATCCTGACCATTTCTTACAATGTATTTTATTATTCTCGTATGCTTTGCCTTGTCTTGGACACAACAACAATGTATTCAATTGCTTTATACAGTGTGTCCTCCACCTTCTTGTTGATCCTCCTCTTTTTGTTTTCTCGTGATGTCTTCAATGTCTGTTGTTGTTTCCAATGTATTCTGCTGTGAATACAAGATGCAAGAATAAGAGGTTGGAGAGGAAAAGCGTAGGAAACAAGAGGCATTCATGTTTGTGATCAACAGGATTCTAAGAAGCAACTCTTTGCTATACATCTCTTTTCCTTGTCATTTTGATCACAAAACTTGTGGCACAAATTGTTGCCGACGATGCATCTTCACGTTTCTCTCTGTAAATGAATGACGATTGAGATCCTTGTTATATCAGGGACGAATCGGTTCTCATTATACTTTCTTTCCTGTTCTCATGATGTAATTCTATCTATTGAATCATACATGGAAGAACACACTGTCCTTGTTTATCTCTCATACTCATTCATTTTCCTTTATCGCACCCTTTTTTCCTGATGACGATTACAGGCTGAAGGAGAAGTGGCTGCCCTGAACCGACGAATCCAATTGATTGAAGAGGACCTCGAGAGGTCTGAAGAGCGACTCAAGAATGCGACTCAAAAATTGGAGGAGGCATCTCATGCGGCCGACGAGTCTGAGAGGATGAGGAAGATGCTTGAACATCGAAACATCACTGATGAAGAGAGAATGGATTCTCTGGAATCACAGTTGAAGGAGGCCAGAATGATGGCAGAGGATGCTGATCGAAAGTACGATGAAGTGGCCAGGAAGCTTGCTATGGTTGAGACAGACCTCGAAAGAGCAGAACAGAGGGCTGAAGAAGGAGAAGGGTATGTTTCGTTTCATTTAAATTGAATCCGAGTAACCTTGATGCTTCTGTTTAGGAAAATTGTTGAGTTGGAAGAGGAGCTAAGGGTGGTTGGAAACAACCTCAAGTCCCTTGAAGTTTCCGAGGAGAAGGTAAGCAAATTACATTAACATTTTTTCTTTACTTTCATTTTTACTGACACTCATGGCTATGGTATGGTTAAGACTGGAAAATATTTGGTTGTTATTGGATTGAGTTGGCGGCTCAATTTGGTCATGAAATTGTCGTTATGATCGTTTTATTCATACTAATCTTCCTGGCTCTTATTCTTGACCTCCTTATTTGCTGTTGACTTACTCGCTTTTTCTCTACAACAACTTACTCGTTCGTTATACTAACACTCACACAATACTTTTTGACTCCTTATATTTTTGATGACCATCATCATCATCATAATCCACTACAACAACAACTTGCCTGACAAACACACGACAACGAATCGTGAATCCCCTTCTAATGTGATGACACATGAATTACTCCTTATTCATCCTCCCATGACTACAATAACAACCCTTGTGTGTCCACTCATTTTTGATGATTCAACGACGACAACGAATGATATAACGACTTGAAAATGACAGGCTCAACAGCGAGAAGAAGCGTATGAACAGCAGATTCGAACCATGACTGCCAAACTTAAAGAGGTATGTAATGATGGACAAGATGCTAATCTTTTTCTTTTCTTTCTCCCTTTCTCTCCTCCCACTTCCGTCTTCTTCCGTTGATTCCTTGCATGCGACCTGTTTTGTCCATTTTTTTTGCACACAAATGCTTTTTGATTTTGTCGATGCCTCCCTGATTTATTTATCACCCAAAAATGTGTGTAAATCAATTGTAAATCAACTCATTAGGCCATGCAAAAAGAGGAGGAGTTTCAAAGAACAATTCGAAACATGACAATTAAGCTGACGGAGGTATCTTTTTCATTTTCCTTGCCTTGACATGAAAAGAGGATGATGATGAATCCCTTCACGTTATCTTTGAAAGCATTTCTTTCTTCTTTTTTCTTCATGAAAGAAGCAAGAAGTGATTTATCCTTCTCAACCGGATTTGGTTTCAATCATCATCCTTTGAATGATTCTCATGTCATGTCACGTAGACTGATTAGAATTACCTTTAGAGCCCCTTTTAAAACATTACATTTGACTTGACTTGATCCCTAGGAGTTTTCTGTAGTCATTTAGAATTGCATTCTTACTTAACATAGGCATTGCTTGCTACTGCTAATATTTCTTTGGTTCTTTGACTGTCATTTCTTTTCAAGTCCTTGTATTTTATTCATTCACCATGTCTTGTTACTTATCTTGTAAAGTTTGTGTTAAATTTAACCGTGAAATTTCTCTTTGATTTGAAAGGCTGAAGCCCGAGCAGAGTTCGCCGAACGATCAGTCCAGAAACTACAGAAGGAAGTGGATCGACTTGAGGGTAAGGACTTTGAAAGAGAAAATAATATAATGATGACACTGAGTAACCCCATGATCCGTGTCTTTCTATCCTCTGTCTTGTCTTGATCTCACTCTTGATTTCACTTTGAGTCCCTCTGACTAACATGTTTTATGAGACAAACAAACTAATGATGATGCCTGTTTGTATCTCTTGTTGTGTCATTCCCTCCCTGCTAATGATAATGATACCCTCCTGGAATCCTCCTGGAATTCCTCATGAACTACCACACACTTGCATTGATGGTCCTCAACAACAACAATGACAACAACCACAGACGTTATACTGCATGAAAAGGAAAAGAACCAACTTCTGGAAGAAGGAGTTGAACTAACTCTCAAAGATTTGCAATCCATGTGATGCTTGTTATCTTTATCAATGGCTTGTGATGAAGCCGATAATGATGACATTTTTTGATGATGGAAATGACATGATGAATGAATTTGCAACTCATGCTGCCTCTTTATAACCACAAGAGGATGTACTTGAAATGTATCCTTTTCTTTCCTTTTAAATGATTCCTCTGATAGTAATCGATTATACTGTAATTGTCTGGATGGGAATGATAATCATGTCTCTCTAGTTATAATAATGACAGCAAAACAAGTGAAGCAGCTTCTTTAATGATGTGTATCAAAGATAACTGCACGAATATTTACAATCAAACACTGAATCAAACAAACAGACTAGAATTTCTTCTTTGATTATCGTCATCATCTTTGTATTTTTATTTCTTTATTTTCTCCCTCAAACAAACACACATTCCTTGACCATAATCAACACCTTCTCAAACATTACCAGACGATTTGATTCATGAGAAGGAAAAGTTCCGATCCATTTCCGACGAATTGGACTCAACCTTCTTTGAATTGACTGGATACTAAAAGGAGACAAGAAAATAATACAATACAAGAAGTTTGAAGAAGGAAATAATAAAAAGACAAGAAAAGAAGCCGGTGGATTGATTTCTCTCAACAAGAATGTCTCTTGTACTTCACACACAACTGTTGCAAATTATTATATCTCTTGATGCTTTTGTTTTCTTCCACAACAACAACTCATTTACTTTCTCTCCTCTCAATCTTTTATCCTCCTAAACTGTACCTTCAACTCCACTCTCGAGGAACCAATAACATGAGCAACAGGATTAGACCATGATGTTGACGAGATGATGAGGTTGATTGAGAGCAATAGCAATGCAAACAACACGACACACATCAACAACACTATCACGGATGAAATGAAATGAAATGTGTTAGAAAAGAAAAAGCTTGAAATGAAATGACTAAAAATGATGGCGAGATAAAACAGTAAAAATCAATCTTCTCAGTTTTGTTGTTGATCTAATTTTATCCTCAATTTTTACGTTTTCTTTGGTTTACAAAAGCATTAAGTTATCTCCATCCAACAAAGGATTATCCACCACAAGATAATCCAATCCATTTCCAGTCCAATTGTCTTCTCTTGTCCTTAAATGCTTTGCATTAAAACAACACTCCCTCAGGAATGAAGGGGAGGTTCCCGTCCGAGTTTTGTACTCCTGTTTAGTTGACGACGACTTTGTTGTCATTGGCATTCAATTCATTTTCTCGATTCAACATTCCAGCTACGTTTCCAACCTAAAACACACCCAAGTCATGACTCATCCAAGTCAGGTCAGGGCTCTCTATGACTTTATTGCACAGGGAAGTGGAGAGCTCTCTATCACATCCGGGTGAGTATACTGTATGATTCATGGCAAGACATGATTCATAGAAGGACACGACATGCTTAACTAACTTATTTTAATCCAAAGTGAGGTCCTGACTGTCACCCGGACCAACATTGGTGACGGATGGTGGGAGGGTCTCAATTCCAGAGGCCAGTCTGGTCTCTTTCCCGAGGGATACGTGGAGCCCTATTCGAACAACAGTTTTCAAAGCAGTCATGGAGGAGGACAGCAACCCATGGATCTCGTATCTCCATGCTATGATGCAGGAGACAATGATTGGGATGATGACTGGGATGACGATGACGACAGCCAGGCCTCGACATCTGCAGGAGACGTTGGCACCGCAGTCTACCCTCCACCCATGTCTGGAGGAGGAATGACTGGAGCCAACAGACCTGTTCACTCTGTAGTGAACCCACCAAACAAGACTAGTAGTTCAGTCAAGAAAAGTTACAACAGGTTCTCTACCTTCGTCAAGTCTGGGGCAGAGGATTTTATTCTCGGGACTAAAAACAAGTCTGTCCCAAGTGATTGCCAGTTGGTTGTGATTGAAGTGGCTCCTGGACAGTACAAGTGGGCTCCGAATCCTCACCCTTATAGTTGCCAATTGGCTTCACCAAAGAAGGAGTCGAAACTCAAGGGACTCAAATCTTTTATTGCCTACCAATTGACACCCTCTTTTAATTCTATTCAAGTCTCTCGTCGATACAAACACTTTGACTGGTTGTATGGACGTCTGTTTGAAAAGTTTATTGCCATCCCAATACCTCCCCTGCCAGACAAGCAGATCTCTGGACGGTATCATGAGGACTTTATCAGACACAGACTGGCTCAACTGCAACTCTGGGTTGATCGTATCTGCCGACATCCTGTCCTCGCACAGTCTGATGTGTGGATGCACTTCATGACATGTACGGATGAAAAGAGATGGAAGCAGGGCAAGAGAAGGGCAGAAAAGGATGAGTTTGTTGGAGCAAACTTTTTCTATTCCATTCAAGCTCCCCCTGAACCATTGGATGGTGTTTTGACAGAAAAACGAGTGGATCACTTTTCAAGATTCACTGTAAAGATGGACGAGGCTGTCAAGCATCTCTTTTCAACTGCTCAAGACCAGTCTAAAAAGTATGCCGGTCCCTACAGACGGGAATTTACGAGAATATCGACTGCCTTTACTCAGTTGGCAGATGCCTTTGCCTCCTCTGGTGTCCCCAATGAAGACCGGGCTCTGAATGAAGCCATTCGAGACACTAGCATGACGTATGACTCGATTGGAAAACTGTATGAAGAGCAGCCTCGAAACGATTATGAACCCATGAGTGATGTCCTGCACGAATACAAGGGTCTGCTATCTCACTGGCCAGATATTTTGAATCTACATCGGGGAGCAGTCTCTAAAAAGAAGGAGCACCAACGACTACAGGATGAAGGCAAAGTGGATTCATCTTCAACTCAGAGTGTGTTTCGAAGGTCAGACATTGTCTCTTATGCAACCATGGCAGAGATTGACTACTTTCAAGGCCAACGAGTCAATGAATTTAAAGGAATGATTCAAAGCTTTTTAAGGGAACAGATCACTTTTTATGAGAAGATTACAGAGTCTTTGAAACAGAACCTGGAAAAGTATGACAGAATTGGTTAATTACAACTTGAAGTCATATTCCAGAGGAATTGTTTAATCTAAACAACCAAGTCTTGAGAGAAACAACATTGTCATGTGAATCAATTTCCTGTTTTTAATTTATATATTTTTTCATTTTCAAAGCAAAGCAAGAGCAACAATCAAGTTATACATGTATGTTGTAGACAAGAAGACAGCAGAGTATATGAATCATGGATTGAAAAGAAGCTGCTGAAACACATCATTTTCTAATTAACATCATATCAAGTCTTTCTCCTCTCAATCAAGTAACACTCACATTACATTATCATGAATAATAACGAGAATATAAACTTTACAACAACTTAATAACTTAATAAGAGGATAATAATGTGGTTACATTTGCTTATCTTTGCTCAACTGCTTCCTGCCTAACTGTTTATCGATCTCATCCGGTCTATCCATGGTTTCATCAGTAAAGGTTCCCAACAGGAATCGGTTAACAACTGCCCTAAGAAGCATGAGGTACCATAAGCAATTGAGCAGATAAAGAATAAAAAGACCTACTGTACCCACAGTTACATCATAAAAGATACATAATTTCCTAGGAATTTGAGTTAATGTATGGATGCCTCTCAATGGAAAGAGGTATAAACGAGTTAATGCCCAGGAAAGAGTGAAGAGGACTACAAAAAAATCACTTGTGAATTCGAACTTCCTATTGACATGTCCAAACTTGTTGATTTTGATGTAAAAGAATACTTTTCCAAACTCAAGGAAGAAGTCATTGATGTCGTGCAGGAAGTAAATCAAGAGCCCAAGTTCATAGGTTTTGTATTCGTAGGAAACAAGGATGACTGCGACGGTAATGGGATGATGGATCAAAAGGAGGATAAAGTCTTTTCTCTTTTCGTCGAACAAAAGGAGTGAAATAAAGTTCCAGAGATAGATTGAGGCAACGAAACAATAGATGCAGGTCATTCGATGAGGATGTTCTTCACATGTTCTCGCAGATTCCCATGTCCATGATGGTTTGAATATTATAGGACAGACTGAGATCCAAAAAATGAGAATCCCTGTCCAGACCAATGAAATTATCCTGAAGATAACGTGACAGGAAATCTGTGCTGCCCGATCTAAGGATCTCTCGTCGTCGATGTCCATGGATTTAAACAGTCGTTTTAGAGCAGCATATCCTTTCCTGTGAAAGAACCCATTCAGACACGTGAAGAGTATGAGATAAGTGTAGTCAACGGTATTCAGACGAAGATACCACGGAATGTAATTCACGCATTCATTCACGTACTTGGAG